>CEPV01093036.1_pt1 | contig 53316 bp, 59 predicted proteins | sample 530451 | NCBI WGS metagenome assembly CEPV01 (sample SAMEA2620097, study PRJEB7988) | marine metagenome | isolation source: saline water (ENVO:00002010), including
AGACTTAGTCAAATTAAGCAAAGAATATCCGATTATAGGAATTGTGAATATGGAAAATCTTCCTGCTCCGCAACTTCAATCAATGAAAACAGAATTAAGAGGCAAAGTAAACTTGTTTATGACAAAGAAAACATTGATGAGGATAGCATTAGATAAAATAAAAGAGGAAAAGAAAGGAGCAGAAGAACTAACTAAATATTTTGATGGAATGCCCGCCATTATATTCACAAAAGACAGTCCTTTCAAGCTAAGCAAGATTTTGAAAAAAAACAAGACATCTGCGCCTGCTAAATCCGGCCAGACAGCTCCAAATGACATTATAATACCCAAAGGACCAACACCCTTTGCTCCAGGTCCAATAATCAGCGAGCTTAGCGGCATAGGTTTGCAAGTGGGTGTAGAATCTGGAAAAGTAGCAGTTAAGGAAGATAGTGTTGTAGCTAAAAAAGGCGAAATGATCAAGCCAAAAGTGGCTGAAGTTTTACTTAGATTAGACATAAAGCCAATGGAAGTTGGTCTTGATTTAGTTGCTGCTTATGAATCCGGAATTATCTATCAAAAAGACATCTTAGAGGTAGATGAGAAACAATATCTTGATAATGTAAACCTTGCTGCAGTACAGGCATTCAACCTTGCATTCGAAATAACTTATGTTACAAAAGATAATGTTCAGCCAATAATTAGCAAAGCATTCAATGATGCAAAAGCATTAGGATTACAACAAAATATAATTGATACTGGAATTATAGAAGATTTACTGGGAAAAGCTGAAAGATCAATATTAAGCTTGAAAAATACTGCAGGCATTGAAACTTTAGAGAAGCCAAAACAAGAGCCAGTAAAAGAAGAAGCAAAGCCAGAGGAACCAGTTAAAGAAGAGAAAAAAGAAGAAGAAAAACCTCAAGCGCCAAAAGAAAAACCCCAACCTAAAGAAGAAAAACCAAAAGAACAGATAACAGAAGTAAAGAAAGAAGTGCCTAAACCTGAGGTAAAAAAACAACCAGAACCAGAAGTAAAGAAAGAAGTTGCGATAAAAGAACAGGAGCCACTAAAAGAAACAATAAAAGAAGAAGTTAAGCCAGGAGTAAAAGAAAAACAACCAGAACCAATAGAGACTAAAAAAGAAGAATCAATACAAGAGAAAATTGAAGAAAAACCAAAGCCACAACCAAAACCAATTGAAGCAAAAGAAGAAATCCAAAAAATAGGGGAGAAAAAACCAGAAGAAGAAATTGATAAAAAAATTAACAGGATGGTTGACCAGACAAAGAAATTTATGAGGGGAGAAGAAGAAACTGCAGAAGATATTTTAGAAGAAGTAAAAAAAGAGCAAACAGAGGAAGAAAAACCAGAACCAGAAGTGAAAGAACTTAAAGAAGAAGAAGTTCCAAGCGCTCATGATTTGAAAAAGAAAAAAGAAGAAGCTCTTAGTGCACATGATTTAAAGAAACAGAAGGAAGAAAAAGAGCAAAAAGAAGTTGAGGACCTAGCAAAAGAACTTGTAACAAAGGGAACATTGAGGAAAAAATAATCAATATTAACAATAAAAAAACATCATTGAAAATAACTATCATTAATTTAAATAAAAAACAATAAAAATAAATCATTGAAAATAAATATTAAAATAAAAATTATTGGAGGAAAAAAATGGAATACATATATGCTGCAATGTTGCTGCACAAAGCAGGTCAAAAAGTAGATGAAGCTAATGTAAAGAAAGTATTGGAGTCTGCAGGTACAAAAGTAGATGAAGCAAGAGTAAAAGCATTAGTCTCTGCTTTGGAAGGGGTAAACATTGAAGAGGCAATAGAAAAAGCTGCAGTGCCAGTAGCTGCTGCGCCAGCCGCACCAGCCGCAGAAGCAGGCCAAGCAGAAAAGAAACCAGAAGACAAGAAGAAAAAGGCAGAGGAAGAAAAGAAGTCTGAAGATCAGGCAGCCGCTGGATTAGGTAGTCTTTTCGGTTAAGTTATTGTCCAATTTTTATTTATTTTTTTTGGCATTTTTTTAGTTTATAATGTCATTGCTAGCTTAAAATAGATTTTATTTAATTATTGGCAAAATTTTTATACTTCTTGAATAAAAATAGAATAAGATGCAAAAAGAATCAAAAAAAGAACTATTCAAAACACTGGATAGATTAAGGAAGCAAATAGTTTCTTTAAGAAAAGATCTCAACATAGTTAATAGTGAAAAAGAATCATGGTTCAATAAAAAAGAAACTTTCTCTAATAAAATAAAAGAAAACATCAAGATTATCAAGGAAAACAAACCAAAAAGAGATGCTTTAACAAAAAAAGTCAAGGAATCAAAAGAGCAAAGGTCTGTTCTTTCGCAAGAAGCAAGAAAAAAAATCTCAGAATTTAAAAAATTAAATGATGCAAAAAAAGACTTAATATCAAAATCCAAAATAAAAGACCCTTCTGCCATAAAAACTGAAATAGACAGGACAGAAGTAAAATTAGAGACAGAAGCAATGTCATTTGAGAACGAAAAGAAACTCACTAAAAAACTTAAAGTCTTGAAAAAGAATTTAGAAGATGCATCTGAAATAATCAGCATTGTAGATAAGCTAAAGAAATTAAACCAAGAGATAAATGCCAGCAAGAAAAATACAGATAACACTCATAATGAAATCCAAGAGACTGCAAAAGAAAGCCAGGTATTGCACGAACTTATTATAAAAAACTCAAAAGAGATAGATGAACTAAAGCCAAAAGAAAGAGAAGCCTTCAAAAACTTTACAAAACTAAAAAAGAACTTTGCAGAAATAAACAACAAGCTAAAGGAAAAATTAAGTGAGATGAGCATTATAAGCGAAAAAATAAACAAATTCCAACTGGAAGAAGAAGAAAAAAGAAAATTGAATGAAACCATGCTCATCAAAAGCAAGGAACATGAATTTGAGGAAAAATTCAAGCACGGAAAAAAAATAACCACAGAAGATTTTCTTATGTTTCAGGACATGCTTAAAAAATAGATTTAATAATTATTTTCCTAATCTCTTTAATTCTTTCTCAATCCTTTCCTTGCCTTTCTGGTAGGATACATCAGAAATTAATTGAGATTTATGAGCCTGCTCTAAAGCTGCTAATTCTTTTTCCAATTTTTGGGTTTTTTGTTCTGTTTTGATTAACTTGCTTTCCTCTTCTTTTGTTTTAGGTTCTGGCTTTCTCTTAGGCAAATACCTATGCATTAAAAAGATAGAAACAGCCACAACAAATATCATTCCAAATATCAAATAAGTTGTATACTCTTTTAATATTATTGGAATCAATCTTATAGTCTTTGCCTTAACCTCAAATAAATCAGAACTTAGTCCTACAGAATCCTCAAAAGTAACTTTTGCAGATGCAACATAAGTTCCTGGCTTTATATCAGATGGTATTAACAACTCTCTGACGAATTTTGCTTGCGTCTCTATAGCAACAGTTTCTTCTTCTTTTGCTATCAAATTACCTTTAAAGTCTTTAATTGAATATTCAAGAACCACGTCTACTCTTCCAAAACCTCTAACATTAAACAAAGAAACCTCCATTAACACTTCATCACCGGGAAATATACTTTTATATTCTGGCAAAACCTTTACATCAACATCAAACAATGGCTTTGCAGATTCCACTTCTATTACTGTAGCAATTATTTTTTCTCCAGATGGCCCCTTAACATAAATTTCTTGCGGATAAATATCTGGTTTTTGGTCTTCTGCAGCTCTAAACATAAAATTCAGTGTTTGTTCTTCACCCGGTTGTAATATCAAGTCTAAAGTACCAGGACCTGGAGAAACTACAAAAAAATAGTTGCAAATAAAGACACCAATAATAAATTAATTTCAATAACTGGGTACAATGAGAATTTAAAAAATATAAGTCCTGAAGCAGCACCATTAGATAAATATTTAGATATTATTGCTGATAGTGATATTTCAGAAAATATAACTTCTGTAAAAATAAAAATTTACTATACTGATGAAGAGATCACTAATGCTGATTTAGATGAGGAAACCCTCAAAATCCATTATTTCAATGAAACTGACAGCCAATGGCAAATGTTGAATTCTACGGTAAATGCTTCCGGAAATTATATCGAGGTTACTATAGATCATCTAAGCACTTTCGGAATTTTCGGACAACAACAATCTTCTTCATCTAGCTCCAGTAGTTCTTCAGGTAGTAGTGCAGGCGGTGGAAGCGGAGGCGGTGGTGGAAGCAGTAAAAGAACACAAACCATAATAGCAAAACCTGAACTGTCAGAAACAGAATCTCCTGCAGTAAAAGAAGAAATAAAGGAAGAAAAGATAGAAGAGCTGAAAGAAAAATTATGCGATTACAAAATAGCTGTTTCACTGCCAGAGCGTATTTCTTTGGTTGAATTAGATCATGTAAAAGGAATGGTAAGCAATGTGGGTAATTGCGAGATAGAAAATCTCAATATGCATCTTGATGAAGGATTGAAAGAAATAATCAAAACAGAAAATGAAAAAATAGAAAATATAGATATTAACAAAAGTATCGAATTTTTATTGCTTCAAAAACTGGAAACGAATAAAGCAAGTAATTTGTTGATACCGGGATTTAACATAAAAATTCCCGAGAGAAATATAGAAACATATAATGGATTTTTAACTTTTGATGTTTTGGCAGAGGATAAATTAGCTTTTAAAGAAAAAATTAATATTAAAGTTGATGTAATTAAAAATGATTCGACAATAGAGATAATAAGACCAAAAATCCCCATTTTTTCTGTTATTTTCTTGTTATTTATTTGTATATTTTATGGTTTTTATAGAAAAATAAATAAAAAGCATTAAAATAATTTGTATTTTACTTCTTAAAATCCGTATACCCGCACTTCCCACAAGTTTCTCTATCTTTATGAGCAGCTAAAAAATACCCAGTACCGCACTTAGGACAGAACTTATTATTCCTCTTAATTTTACTACCTTCTGCCTTATACAGCTTCCACACTTGCATAGGCTTCTTTGGTTTCTTCTTTTTCTTTGCCATTTTATTATATTTTTTTAATTATAATTTTCTTTTTTATTATTTATTAAAATTATTATTCATTGTTTTCTTTTTTATTTAATGATCTATTATTATAATTTTTAATTGAATTATTTTTATTGATAAATTTTATTATTGGAAAATTTTTATTTTCTTTTTTTATTGATTTTATTTTAATTGAATTTTTATAATGGATTTTTTAATTGTTGGTTAATTTTTATTGGCCTTTCTCTTTCTTTGGCTTTTCATCTGCTTTCTGTTCTTCCTTTTTATCTTCTTTTTTTGCTTCTTTCCTTTCTTGAGGTTTTTCTTCCTTGCCTCCTTTCTGATCTTGCTTTGTTTCCGCTTTTTCCTCTTTCTTACCCTCTCCCTTTACCTCTTCTTTCTTAGTTTCTTCTTTCACCTCTTCATTCTTTTCCTCTTTCCCGGCCTTTTTCTTGGATTTTTTAGACACTACTATTTTCTTCAAAATCTCTTCATTCTCATAAGCATAACACAAAACTTTTGCTTTTTTTAATCCATATGAAGTATATATCCCTTTAACATCCAATAATTTTTCATCCTTACCCAAAGTCTTTGCCAAATTACTTTTAACTTCTTGCTCAGAAGGAGTTGCTTTTTCAAATATAACCTCTGACTCCACCTTTATTCTTGACAGCAAAGGCTCTTCTTTTTTATTTAATACTTTTAATTCCATAGAATTCACCTTACTTTGATAGCATATTCACCTTTCACTGTAATCCCAATCTTACTAGCAATCATTGATTTGTTTGCATCTAATACATACAATCTTCCTTGCCAATTATTAGAGAACTGGTTACTTTTACAAACAGGGCATTCGTTCCCTTCAACAAAATACTTACATTTCTTACACACTTTCTTCTTCACTTTTTGCCACCTTTCTTAGTTTCTTTCTTACCTTCTTTTTTAACTTCCTTCTTGGCCCCTTTTTTTTCCACTTTTTGCTCATCCTCTTCTATCCAGTCTAATCTTCCAAGACCTTGCTGCCTCATTGTCAGGCCAAGTTTTGGATTTAGAGGATCTTTGAATGAAATAGCAATTATTCTTGCCCTGCACACATCATTAATCTTAAGAGACCTTTTACTTTCTTTTCCAGCTAAGGTCTTTTCTTTGCTAAAGCTTACAAAATCATCCATTGTTTGCGAAACATGAATCATCCCATCTATAGGGCCTAAGGTTATAAAAGCTCCAAAATCTACTATATCCTTTATCCTTCCTACAATAACTTCCTGCAGCTCAGGCTTAAAACTCAATACCTCAAACTTAGCTTCGTAATAAGAAGATCCATCTCCAGGGATTATAATACCTTTACCTATCTCTTTTAGGGCACATACATCCACCACAATCCCTAACTCATTGGAAATATAACCATCATATTTCTTCTTAATTCTCTTTATAACTGCCTCTTCAACATCCAAGTCAAACATATTTGGAGGCACTCTTATGTGATCTTTAAGTTCTATTTTGTAGTACATTTTACCCTGTGAGCATATAACTCGTTTTATAAATTTTCTGGATTTGTGCAAAAATAAAGCTAAAATCAGCAGCCTACTTCCCAATTGCACTTTGGAGGATTTCAGTTGAAACCCTTATCATTAACCAGCACGAGTGTTTTTTTATTCCTTAAGACAATAACACTAATACCTTGGTTAACAAGGTCTCTTTTTAAATCTTTGTCTTGAGTAGCTACGATACAGCCTTTTTTAATTGCATGATCTACAATTACATCATCTGTGTGTTCTGGAGAGTTTGTTTTTATTATCTCCACTTTTTTTATTTTAATCAACTGAAGCGCAATATTAGCGGCTTCCTTATGCTTTCCCTTCTGCCTCTCAATAATCAATTTTAGCTCTTCTATGGTTCTGTCTAAAATACAAAGTTCATATTTGAAATTGCATATTCTTTCAATTTCTGAAAATATATCTACCTTAAACTGATAAGGAACCATTAAAAAGTTAGTATCCAATAATATTTTTTTCATTTTTATAATTCGATTATTTAATTCTTATAATTTAATTTACTTATATTTATTTTTTTAAATTGATTTTATTGTTATTTTATTAATGGCTATTTTTTAATTGTTTTATTGATTATTGTTTTATTTTTAATGGCTTTATTATTTTTAATATAAACATTTTTAAAATTACCGAATAACTGATGGTATCATGAAAGGATTTTTAATAACCCACAAGGGAACAGAAGAAATTGCAGCTTTAGAAATAAAGGAACTTATAGGCAAAAAAGCCAAAACAACAGAATCAGCAGTTGTTTTTGATATAAAAGAACATGAAGAACTGTTCAAATTATGCTACCAGTCCCAATCATCCATGGGAATCTATTATCTTCTTTCAGAATTCAACTACACAAATATTTTTGCCGATTTCAAAAAAAACATACAAAAAACCAATTTTGCCGAATGGCTATCAAAAAAATCCACTTTTAGGGTAAAATGCAGAAAAATTCAAGAAACTGACATGTCAACACCGGAATTAGAGAAAGAATTCGGAGCTTTAATCATCGACCATATACAAAAAAAACACAATTACAAACAAAAAGTTGACCTTGAAAATCCAGATATCATAATATTTGTTTATCTAACTAAAAACAAATGCTATCTAGGAATAGATTTTGCTGGTTTTGACTTAAGCAAAAGAGCTTTCAACATATTCATGCACCCTGCAGCTGTAAAAGGAACAATAGCTTATTCTCTAATCAGACTATCCAGCTTCAATAAAAATGAAACACTCCTTGACACTTTTTCAGGTTCTGGCAATATACCGATAGAAGCAGCATTATTTTCCTCTGATTTGCCAGTTAACTTCTACAACAAGGAAAAATTTCTTTTCTTAAAGTTTGAAAAATTCAAAAGTTACAACTTCAAAAAATTTTTTGAAAAAATAGATGGCAAAATCCAAAGCAAAAAATCAAAAATCTATAATATCGACAACTCAATGAAGCATCTTAATTATGCCAAGAAAAACAGCAAGATAGCAGGTGCTGATAAAAAAATAAATTTTAGCAGGATAGACATAGAATGGCTAGACACAAAATTTGATAAAGGTAAAATAGACAAAATAGTGACAAAGATACCTTCATTAAACACAAAAGACATCAATAAAATCTACAATGAGTTCTTTTACCAGGCAGATTTTGTCCTTAACAAAAAAGGAAAAATCGTATTAATAGGGAATAAAGCTTTAATAGAAAAATTTGCGCCCAAATATAAATTTAAAATTGCAGACGAAACAAACATTTTTAGCGGTAAAGAAGAGTACGATGTTTTTGTAATCGTAAAATATAAATAGGAAAAATATATAAAATAAAGAAGTTTAAAAAATGGGAGTAAAAAATGGGTGAAACTAGAAAGACAAGTTTATTTGAGAAAATGCTCCTCATAGTTGGCATAGTTGTTCTTATCATGGGTTATATGATGATCAACAAGGTATTTATTGCTGAAGGAGGAAAATTAAGCTGGGGATTTCTACAAACTGTTTTCTTATGGCTATTAATGGTTATAATCATCATTGTGATTGTAATAGGGGAAGACATAAAAGAAGGCATTCTTCTTCAGCAGCTTGAGGAGACAAAGTCTCTTAAGGAATACATGATTAAAGGAAAGAAAAAACATTAAATTTATAAACACTATATTCTTACTTTTTAAGGTAGGGTCAGTACTTAGCTGACGCATTTTCCTTTGAGAAAGTGTGAGGAAAGTCCACCCACTTACCTAACGGTAATGGCCACTTGCGGAAGCAAGAACTGGAAACAGTTGGCAACCACTCAGAAACGAGACCACCTGGAAATAGGATGAAAAAAGCGAAAGTGTTGGTGACAACACCGAGTTAACCTTTTGACGTTTTTTCAGGAATGGGTGAAACGGTGAGCCCTGGTTGGTGCAAGTCAGAAAATGGTTGTTATACAACCTTAAAGACGCTTAGTTAAATGCTAAGGCAGGTGATAGCAGCTTGCTGCTGAAAACACCTGACAGAAGGTGGCTTATTCTGATCCTACATATATTTAATAAATATCTAGAATGGCACAACAAAAAATCAACATGCCCTCAGGTTCAGGCGGACTAATGAGGTATTTCGACGAATACAAAAGCAAGATAAGGATAAAAGCAGGCCATATAATCATCATGTGCATTGTTGTTATAGTAATAATGTTATTTCTATACACATATGGAAATACTCTTTTAGGTATATAAAAATGATTCCAGGTATGAACCCAAGAGATGTGCAGAAAGCAATGAAGCGATTAGGCATAAAACAGGAAGAGGTCGATGCAGTGGAAGTAATAATAAGAACCCAAGATAAAGAAATAATAATTACCGATCCTCAAGTAAGCAAGGTAAACATGGCTGGCCAGGAAACATTCCAGATAAGCGGAATAACAGATGAAAGACCTCTTTCTTCAGAACCAGAAATTAATGAAGAAGATATCAAAACAGTAATGGAACAGACAGGAGCCACAGAAGAAAAAGCAAAACAAGCAATTGAAAACAATAATGGAGATTTAGCAAAATCCATCATGGAATTAAAAGGATAGTTCTTTCTCTATTTTTTCACAAAAATATTTAAACTTCCTTTCTATAATATCCTTTATGGAAAAGTTCCAGGAATTAAGGGATGCAGCAAAGAAAAAACTACAGCTTGCAGACCATATTTTAACCATGACTTATCCGATAGTTAAAGATTCCCGCCTTTTATTGTCTTCTATTGAAAACCTATTCCTTGCATTTTCTTATGGCATGAATTCAATACTTCATTATGACTTGCTTTTCAAACGAATCCCCCCATTTCCAGATAATTTTACATCCAAGCTTGAATTATTCCGATACAAATGCGCAAAAAGATATGGTATAAGTGATGAACACTTGAAAATAATAAAAGACCTGAAAGATATAATAGTTGCGCATAAAAAAAGCCCGGTAGAGTTCTCAAGAAATGAGAATTTCGTTATTTGCAATGGAGATTACAGAACAAGAATCATATCTGTAAATGAAGTTAAAGGCTATGTGGGAAAGGCAAAATTATTTATAAAGAGTGTTTTTACCATTGTAAGTAAGGACGAGAAAATATTCCAATAACAGAATGAAAGAAGCTTTAGATAACGCAATAAAAGAAATAAAAAGAGTTGACCACTTGTTCTATGTAAGCTTAAAATACACTAGAACTGTGGATATGATGAAGCACATGGTAGAGCGCTTAATAAGCACTTTTTCTTTTGGAATAGAATCCTTGCTTAAACATGCAAAAGAAGAAAAAAAGATAGATGAAATACCCGCTAATGAAGGTCTTAGGTGGAAGCTATTGATGGAAACTTTTCCAAATGAAGAGCTTAAAAATTACATAAATCTTTATTTAAGGTTAAGGAAAGTAATAAGGGCAAAATACACCAAAAGAGAAGAATTTAGAAGGCATGTTACAATGACAGCTACAATAGATAATGGAAAAATAGTGGAGGTGAACATCGACTCTTTAAAGGAAGACTATGAAAAAACAAAAAATTTCATTAAGTTTGTAAGAACAATAATCTATGGAGAGGAAAAAGTTTAATGCAGGACATAAAAAAGAAGCTCTTAGAAAAAGGATGGAAAAAAAGCGATATAAATAGAACCCTGAAGATAATAGAAAAGGCAAAAGCAAACAAGCACCATCATATAAAAATTTTGGACAAATCTGTTTATTGGATTTCTTTGATTATTGCCATAATAGGAAATTTTATCATATCACTTTCATTAATACCTCTGCTTTTAGCATTAAAAAGTTTCCCCCTATATTTAGTCCTAATAACCATCGGGATTTCTTTTGGATTACTTTTTGAATTATTAATTAGAACAATAGAAAATTTAGAAACAAGGCATCATATTTTTTTAACCGTAATAATACCTTTAGTAGCTATAATTAACGTTTTTATAATTGTCTTATTCTCAAACAGATTGGAGGAAATAATAAATATCCAAAATCCTCAAAACCCGCTTATTATTGGAATTGTTTATGCAGGCGCTTTTATTATTCCATATGCTGTCTATCAATTATTCTTGAAAAAATAGCCGCAAAACATTTATAAGGTAAAAGTTAGTTCTAAAGACTATGGCGACCGTGGTGTATCCTGGTTAGCATTGGAGACTGTGGATCTCCAGGACCGAGTTCAAATCTCGGCGGTCGCCCCATTTTTCTATATAATTGCAGTAGTTCCGAAAGACCAAGAACGGAAAACGAATCTTCAATATCATCAGGATAATCATTATATAATCTACTTACGAATATTTATATCTGGCTTATCTTTTTTAGATTCAATCTATTAGGAGGTTAAAATGTTTGAAATTAGATCTAAAGTAGTGGATAAAGAGTTTATTATAAGAGCTTCTGGTGCTCAGATTGGTGACATCTGGATAATGGGTTCAGAAGCAGTAATTTGGTATGGATCAAAACTGTAATTTATTTTCCACTTTCCGAACTACCGAATTGACCATAAGCTTTATAAATAGACTTTCTTTCCTTTTTACTCTAAGCCCGAGTTCAAAAAAGAGAGCGCTTTTAGGGTTCATCAAAGTGCTATATTCTCGGTTATACAACAATTAAAAATGGTAGAAACACCTCAGCAAAATAAAGAAAAAGACGATTTCAGGTATTTTATAAGAATTGCAAACACAGACCTTGATGGAAATAAACAGATAGCTCCAGCCCTAACCAAGATTAAAGGAGTTGGTTTTATGTTTTCAAATATGGTTTGTAATCTTGCAGGAATAGATAAAACAAGCAAAACTGGCTACCTTAAAGATGAGCAAGTTAAGAAGTTGGATGATGTTTTAAACAATCCATCAAAGTATGATATACCTTCATGGATGCTTAATACCAGAAAACGTTATGATGATGGTAAAGATTACCATATCCTAACATCAGATTTAACTTTTAAAATTGAGAATGATATTAAGAAATTAAAGAAAATAAGATCTTACCGCGGGATAAGACATGGAATAGGCTTACCACTAAGAGGCCAAAGAACAAAGTCAAATTTCCGAAAAAACAAGGGTAAATCTTCTCTTGGTGTAAAGAGAAAAGAAGGAGCAAAATCAGGAAGAACGTAAAAAATGGGACAATGAAAATCTTTGATTTTCAAGCCCCAAAATTTAGGTGTAATTTATGGGAAGACCAAAAAGACAAAGGAAAAAATTTTCAAAGCCAACCCATCCTTGGCAGAAAGAAAGAATTTTAGCAGAAAAAGAACTGTTAAAAGACTACGGTCTAAGAAGAAAATATGAAATATGGAAGATGAGTTCAATCCTGAAAAATTTCACAAACCAGGCCAAAAATCTTATCACTATAAAAACCCAGCAATCAGATAAAGAACGGGATCAGTTGCTTACAAAACTTTCTTCCCTTAAATTAATAGAATCTAATGCTAAAATTGAAGATGTTTTATCCTTAACACTCAAAGATGTTATGGAAAGAAGATTGCAAACTTTGGTCTATAAAAAAAACCTAGCAAAAAGTCTTACTCAAGCACGGCAATTTATTGTTCACGAACATGTCGCTATAGGTGATAAAACTATAACAGCGCCATCTTACCTTGTTCACTTAAATGAAGAAAATAATATACAATTTACCCAGAGTTCTGCTTTTGCTGATTCTAACCACCCAGAAAGATTAGTGCAAGAAAAGAAGTCAGAAGTAAAAAAAGAAAAATCTGATAAAAAGCAAACAGCAAAAGAAACAGAGAAAGAAGAAACAAAAAAAGATTCAAAACCTAAGAAACAGGCTAAGAAAGAAAAACCAGTAGAAGAGAAAAAAGAAGATAAAATATCTAAAAACGAAAAAACCGAGACTAAAGAAAAATGAGAGCACCAACCAATGAAAGATGGGGAATTGCGCATATTTATGCATCATACAACAATACAATAATCCATATAACTGACATTACCGGAACAGAGACAATAAGCAAAGCTTCTGGTGGAATGGTTGTAAAAAGTGATAGGATGGAATCTTCTCCTACTGCTGCAATGATTGCTGCTAAAAGAGCTGCAGAAACAGCCAAAGAAAAGGGGATAAATTCTATCCATGTTAAGATACGGGCAGCAGGCGGGCATAACCGCCCTACCAGTCCAGGACCGGGAGCTCAAGCTGCTATAAGGGCCTTATCAAGAGTGGGTTTGAGAATAGGAATTATTGAAGATGTTACTCCTCTTCCGCATGATGGCTGCAGAAAAAAAGGCGGTCGCAGAGGACGCAGAGTTTAATTGGAGGTTTTAAAAAATGGAAACAAGAGTATTGGAAAATAACAAAAATATGGGAAAACTTTCATTTATAATTAAAGATACAAATGCTGCCTTTGTAAATACCTTAAGAAGAATTATGATGGATGAAGTTCCTACAATGGCTATTGAAGATGTAGAATTCAGAAAAAACAATTCCATACTATATGATGAAATGATAGCGCACAGACTTGGCTTAACACCGCTAAAAACAGATTTAAAATCATATAACCTGCCAGAGAATTGCAAATGTGAAGGAGAAGGTTGTGCAAGATGCCAGCTTAAGCTTACACTTAAAGTTTCAGCATCAGGTACTGTTTGTGCTTCTGAACTCAAAAGTAAAGATCCTGCTGTTAAGCCTGTCCATCCAAAAATGCCCATCGTGAAGCTGTTGAAAAACCAGTCATTAGAGCTTGAAGCTACTGCTGTTCTGGGAAAAGGAAAGTTACACTCAAAATGGAGTCCATGCCTTGCTTATTACAAATATAAGCCTTCAATAGAAATAGGGAATGTAAAGAATCCTGAAGAAATAGTAGAAGCAACTCATGGAAATATTTTTGAAATAAAAAACGGAAAACTGGAAGTCATTAAGGATAATTTGTTTAAGTATGATCTTGCAGGTGTTGTAGAAGATGCATCAAAAGGAGAAGTTAAGGTTAAGCGCGATAATGATTTTATTTTTTATATCGAATCATGGGGACAGTTAACCTGCAAGGAAATTTTAAATCATGCAATGGATATTTTCAATAAAACTTTTGACGAATTTAATGAAAAAATAAAGAAGGCAAAATAATCATTATTTATCCTTCGCAGATAAAATAAAATGGTAAAACGAACAGGACCAACAAATACTTTATTAAGTGAATTAATCTCAGAATTAAAGAAAAGAAGTAATGAGCAGTCTGTTAATTTATGGAAAAGAATAGCTCTTGATTTAGAAAAGCCCACAAGACAAAGAAGGGCCGTTAACATATCAAGAATTAATAGATATACTAAAGAAAATGAAATAATAATTGTCCCTGGCAAGATTTTGGGTTCAGGAATTTTAAAGCACAAACTTACAATATCTGCTTACCAGTTTTCAGATCAGGCAAAAGAGAAAATAGAAAAATCAGGAGCTACTATAGTTCCTCTCTTGGAATTAAGCAAAGAAAAGCCAAATGGTAAAAGAATAAGAATCATAGGTTAAAAAACAATGAAAATTAAAAATTTTCAAGCTTTAAATTTCGGAGAAATTTAAAATGATAATAGATGCTAATAATATCATATTGGGAAGATTAGGAACATATGCAGCTAAAAAAGCGCTGCTAGGAGAAAAAATAGATATTGTTAATTGCGAAAGCTGCATGATTACAGGAGATAAAAAAAGAGTTTTAGAGGATTACAAAAGAAAATTCAAGATGGGAACCCCAAAAAAAGGCCCATTTTTTTATAAAATGCCTGACAGGTTTGTTAAGAGATCTATTAGGGGAATGTTGCCTTACAAAAAAGAAAGGGGCAGAAATGCTTTTGATAACATAAAATGCCATATAGGGGTTCCTGAAAACCTTAAGGACCAAAAATTAGAGGCATTAAAGGAAGCGACTATAGAAAAACTTCCTAATCTAAAATACATAAGTGTGAAGGAAATCTGCAATCAAATGGGAGCTAATCTAAAATGAAGGTAATAACATCATCCGGAAAAAGAAAAAGTGCAATTGCAAGAGCAACAGTAAAAGCAGGAAATGGAATAGTTAAAATAAACAACAAACTTTTGGATTTTTATGAGCCAAAACTTTCAAGATTAAAGCTAAAAGAGCCATTACTTCTTGCTGGTGATTTAGTACACAAAGTAAACATAAATGTTAATGTTGTTGGCGGAGGAATCTCATCCCAGGCAGATGCTTCTCGCTTAGCAATTGCAAAGGCACTTGTAGAGTATTCAAAAAGCGGCAAATTAAAAGAACAATTTTTAAATTACGACAGAAACCTTATTGTTGCTGACGTAAGAAGAAAAGAGCCTGCAAAGCCAAATAGGCACGGACAAGCCAGGGCAAAAAGACAAAAATCATACAGATAAACTAAACAAGGTGAACAAAAATGATAATACCTATAAGATGCTGGTCATGTGGAAAACCCATCGGACATTTATGGGAATCTTATTTAGAAAAACTTGAGAAGGGAGAAGACAGAAAGAAAGTTTTAGATGAATCAGGTTTAGAAAGATACTGCTGCAGAGCAATATTTTTAGGACATATCGATCTAATTGACACAGTAGCGCAGTTTAAGAAATTTTAATTTTTAAAAAATGGCACGAATGCATTCAAGGAAACATGGAAAGAGCGGCTCTACGAAGCCTCTAAAGAAATCTTTACCTGTATGGCTAAGATACAAGCCAAAAGAAGCAGAACTTTTGATAGCTAAATTAGCAAAAGAAGGGAAAAATACCTCAGAAATAGGAATTATACTTAGAGACACCTATGGCATTCCTGACCTAAAACTTCTTTTTAAAAAAAAGCTCTCAAAGATATTAACAGAGAAAGGTGAAACATCAGAACTCCCAGACGACTTATTAGCTTTAATAAGAAGATCTGTAGCAATAAGAAAGCACATGGAAACAAACAACAAAGATCAAACCGCAAAACGCGGTCTTAACCTGACAGAATCTAAGATAAAAAGACTGACAAAATACTATAAGAAATCAGGAAAACTTGCCTCAGAATGGAAGTATGACCCGCAAAGGGCAGGATTCTTTACGAAATAGTTATCTGCTTTACCCTATCAACAACTTCTTTGATTGTAATGTCTGGAGTAGAAGCTCCTGCAGTTACCCCAACTTTTTCTTTACCCTCAAACCACTCTTTCTGTAGCTGTTTTTTATCCTGAATAAAATGAGTCTCTACATTATATTCTCTGCATTTAGCAACTAACTCTTTGGAATTGCTGGAATTTTTCCCCCCAACAACAATCATGATATCTGCTTTTTTTGCAATCTCTTCTGTTTCAAGCTGTCTTTGCTTTGTGGGATTGCATATCGTATCAACAAAAACATATGGCTTTGACATATCATTAAGGCTTAGATGCAGCTCCTCAAATTTTTTATCTGTCAATTTATTAACTTTCTCTATCAACTTCCTATAACCTGATACTGACATTGTTGTCTGGGATATGAGAGCAGCTTTTTCAAAATTATTTTTGTTTATATATTCAACAATGGAAGATGCATCCTCAGCACTTTCAACAATAAATGTGTTTTCTCCTTTTATGCAGTAGCTAGTCCCTATTGCTTCCGGATGATTTTTCTTGCCAAATAAAATAACTTCATAATTATTATTTTTTAATTTAATCGCAACATTATGAACTAAAGTTACTAATGGACATGTAGCATCATTTAGAGTTGTGTTTTTACTTATGCCCTTTGCCTGCAATTGTGCATATGTTTTTCCTGGCTCACCATGGGCTCTTAACACAGTAACTGCTTTTTCTGGTATCTCATCAACATTATCCGCAAATTCTATTCCTTTTTTCTTTAGATCATCTATGACACGATCATTATGCACAAGCTGCCCATACACATATGTTTTTCCATCATTTTTAGATGCAACCTTTTTAGCTATATCTATTGCTCTCTTAACTCCAGAACAAAAACCTGCATTCTTTGCAACCATTATTTCCATAATATCTGGGGAAGAATATCGATTTAAAAGGTTTTTGTCAGATAGACAAAAGGATATAAATCCTTAAGCTTGAAGTATGCTTCTCTTGCCGTATATATGCTGTCATACATTCCAAGTACTGTTGGTCCTGATCCCACCACCATAGAATTCAGAGCATCAAACTTTCTGAAATTTATTTTTATTTCCTTTACTATGCTATGTTTTTTTTCTATTAAAGCATCAAAATCATTATGCATGTTTTCTGCTATTTTTTTTATGTCTTTTTTCCTAATTGCCCTGACAACCTCATTGACATTTTTTTTAGTTGCATCTTTTGCTTTTAATTTATCCAATTGCTTATAGGCCCAGGTTGTTGATACCTTTATTCCGGGATTTACCAGAACAACATTGATGGAAATAGGTTTTTTTACTGGTTTTATTTTATCCCCCATCCCTTCCACAACAGCGGTTTCTCCCGCAATAAAAAAAGGAACATCTGAACCTATTTTAGCTCCAATTTCTATAAGTTTCTTTTGATTGGTTTTAATACTCCATAATTTGTTTAATATCAATAATGCAGTTGCAGCATCTGAGCTTCCCCCGCCCAAACCAGCCGCCATTGGAATATTTTTTTCAATATTTATTTTAATGCCTTCTTTAATATTAAATTCATTTTTTAGAATCTCAGCTGCCTTATAAGCAAGATTATTCTTTCCTTCTAGATCTCTATTATTACTTTCCACTATGATCTCATCTTCCTTTAGCTTCTCAAAAGAAACAAAATCATGTAACTTTACTAGTTGCATAACGGATTGTATAGTATGGTAACCGGATTTTAGTCTCTTGCCTACTTTTAAATACAAATTGACCTTTGCATATGAGTTTACATCCATAAGAATTTTGATATGAGGTTATATATTAATGTTGCTTATTTATGCATAGTAGCAAACTATTTTTTCAAGCTAACAGCAACAAAACACTGCATCCCTTTTCCTTTCCCAAACTCAGTCATCTCTTCTCCAGAAGTAGCTGCCATTCCAATGTTCTCTTTTTTTAATCTTAATAATTTTGAAAGTTTTGTTTTTATTTTTTCAATGTGTTCATCCATTCTTGGTTCTTTTCCTTCCAGCATTATTGCTAAATTAGCAACCTTAAGCCCCTTATCCTTGACCTTCTCCAAAATAAACCCTAAATATTTTTTACTGTCAGTTATGCCTTTTTTGCACATATCATCAGCATAAAAACCTAAACTTTTCATTCCAATAGCAGTGCTTAAAGCATTAAACAAAGCATGCAGCAAAACATCCCCATCAGAATCAGCATCAAAGCCATTCTTATCAGATATCTTAACCCCTCCAATTATCAAAGGCTTTTTCTCAGTGAATTTATGGCTGTCCAGACCAATACCAATCTTCGAAGCATTAACTAGCTTATTTGCATAAGCCAAATCATGCTGGTCTGTTATCTTTATGTTCTCTCTTGAACAATAAATCATTTTAACCTGGCCACCCATCTTCTCAACTAGGCTTACATCATCAGTGCCATAAAACTTATCCCTGTTTGCAATTTCAAAAGCTTTCTTAGCTAAAAAATACTTCATGGCTTGTGGTGTTTGTACTTGCCACAATAATTTTCTGTTAATAGTCTGCTTTACAAAACCCCCCTCAACAACTTTAATTGTGTCTTTTGCAGGAAAGCCTACAACAGCTGCGCCATATTTCTTTGTTGCTTTAATAGTCTGATTTATTAAATCTTTATTAACAAAAGGATTAGCAGCATTATGCATCAAAACAATATCCTCATTATTTGCTTTTTCAATTGCCTTTATTCCATTATAAACAGAATCCTGCCTCTCAACACCACCCTCAACAATATTTTTTACTTTATCAAATTTATTTGCTTTAACAACATCTTCAAATTTGTTTCCATCTTCTGGACTCACAACTAAAATTATTTGATTAATCTCCTTACACTCTTGAAAAACCTTAAGCGTATGAACTATTATCGGCTCTTTATTCAGCAAAAGAAATAATTTATTTACCTTCCTTTTCATCCGTTTTCCTTTCCCACCTGCAACAATAATTGCTATGTTCATTTTTAATAATTTTTTCTTTTAATTAATTATTATTTTTTCTTTTTATTGAATTATTTTTTAATTTATTTGTTGAATTATTTTTTTATAATTTTATTGATTGATTTCTATTTTTATTGGAATTGGCTTTTATTAATTTTTTATTGAAATCTTTAAAATTGTTTATTTTCTATAATCTTTGTTGTTTCCTCTTTTATTTTTTCATCAACATCTAATATTTGATTTAAATCAGGATTCTTAATCAAATTATGTGAATCCATCATTTTTTTAATTATTTTTGAAATGTCTAAAAACTTTATTTTATCATCCAAAAAAGCATTAACAGCAATTTCATTTGCAGCGTTAAGTACAGCACCAATACTACCCCTAACCTTACCAGCATCATATGCATACTTTAAGCAAGGAAATCTGTCAAAATCAGGTTCCTCAAAACTCAAATTCCCAGCTTCCACTAAATTTAATCTTTTTGTGTTCATCTCAAACCTTTTAGGAAAACTCAATGCATATTGTATTGGCAACTTCATATCTGGGTTTCCTAATTGCGCAATAACAGAATTATCCTTGAACTCAACTAACGAGTGTATAATACTTTGAGGATGCACAACAACTTCAATATTCTCGTAACCAACACCATACAGCCAATGCGCCTCCATAACCTCAAAGCCCTTATTCATCAATGTTGCAGAATCAATTGTAATCTTATTGCCCATTGCCCAAGTAGGATGTTTTAAAGCATCATTAGCAGTCACATTCTCTAACTGTTCTTTTGAATATTCTCTAAATGGCCCTCCAGAAGCAGTAATTACAATCCCACTAACATCTCCAATCTTTTCCCCATTAATACATTGAAATATTGCGCTGTGCTCAGAATCAATTGGCATTAAATTTACATTATTTTTCTTGACTTCTTCCATTACAACAGAGCCTGCAGTAACTAAAGTTTCTTTATTAGCCAAAGCAATATTCTTCTTAGTCCGTATAGCCTCTATTGTAGGCCTAACACCAACAGAACCAACAAGAGAATTAACAACAGTATCTGTCTCATCCAATTTAGCAACTTTTATTATCCCATCAATTCCAGAATAAACACTGACATCAACTTCTTTTTTCAACAAATCTGCTTTCTCTTCATCCATAACAGCAACAGCTTCTGGCTTAAATTCATTAATTTGTTTTTTTAATAATTCTATATTACTATTTACAGTCAGACCAATTACTTTAAACTCGTTAGGATTATTTCTAACAATATCTAAAGTTTGAGTTCCTATGCTTCCTGTACTTCCTAAAATTGATAGTTTTTTCATTTACCCAACTCCCCTATCTCTTTCATTAACCTATCAACAACTTCTTCATTTTTCACTTTACCAACAATCTTACCATCTTTATACAACAAATTATCATCTCCAATACCACCTACAACTCCAACATCAGCTTTTTTACTCTCGCCAGGACCATTGACAGCGCAACCCATTATTGCAACATGTATTGGTTTTTTAATTCCTTCAGTTTTCTCCTCAATTTCCTCTGAAATCTTTATAACATCAATATTTGTCCTTGCGCAAGTTGGACAAGAAGTTACCTCAACGCCATCTTTTCTTAATCCTAAAGCTCTAAGAATTCTTTTTCCAACTTTAACCTCTTCTTTAGGATCATCTGACAAAGAAACCCTTATTGTATCACCAATACCTTCCGAAAGCAAAACACCAATACCAATAGAATTTTTTATAGTTCCTGGAAACTTACTTCCAGCCTCAGTAACTCCTAAATGCAATGGATAAACAGTTTTTTTAGCAAATAATCTATAAGCTTCTGCCATTCTTGGAACATCACTTGCTTTCAAAGAAACAACAGTATCATAAAAATCCAAATCTTCTAGAATTTTAACATGCCTTAATGCGCTTTCTACCATTGCTTCTGCGCTATAGCCATATTTCTCAAACAAATCCTTTTCCAAAGAACCCAGATTAACTCCCACTCTGATTGGAATTCCATGCTCTTTTGCAGCCGAAACCACTTGCTTTATTTTATCTTGACTGCCAATATTGCCCGGATTAATCCTCAGTTTATCAACATACTTTGCTGCTTCTAAAGCTATCCTATAATCAAAATGAATATCAGCAACTAAAGGCAAATTAATATTTTTCTTTATTTCTTTTAATGCTTTAGCAGATTCTATTGTTGGCGCACTTACTCTTATTATCTCGCATCCAATTTTCTCTAACTCATTAATCTGCTTTACAGTAACATCTACATCAGTAGTATCAGTATTAGTCATTGACTGGACGCTTATAGGCGCATCTCCACCAATATATGCCTTACCCACTCTAATTTTCTTAGATTTTCTCCCCATACTAGAAAGAGAATGAAAAACAGTTTAAAAATCTACCCTCTACTTTGTTAAATCCAGAATAGGTTTTCTTGCTATATAACTGCAATCTGATTCATGCCAGAATTTTATTTTACTCTCTCCAAGCTTCCAACATAAGAAAATCTCTTTTCCTTCAAATATAGAATAAAAATCTATGATGCCAATCTCAAGGTCATTGATTATGCATCCCATGTCCTCTATCTTTTCTATGTTCGAATAAAATTCATATGATAGTTTGTGGAACTGTTTGTTTAATTTTGTAACTCTCCTTAAATTATTATAATCATCATCATAAACCTCTATTTCAATGCTGCTCAATAAATCCAGTGCTTTATTGAGCTTTATTGTCCTCTTTAGAATTCTTCCAATACTTGGCAACATTTTCTCTGCTTCTGTAATAGTGAAATGTTTTTTTGTAAATTTTTGTTTTGTATTCTTGCTTGTTGCCATCATTCCTCACATTAAATTAATTCTTTATAAATTTTTTGAAATGTTGTTTTTCCTAAAACAAATATTTAAATAAGACAAAAAATAAAATCAAGAAATGAAACATACATTAAAGATAACTCTGCTACTACTCTCTATTTTCTTCATAACCCAAGTCATTGGGCTAGCAATAACCAAAGAATACATTTCAATCAAGGAATTTGTTGATCCAGAAACAAACATAGTGACTAAAGAAATCATCATTGAGGACTTACCTTATAATGTTGAAAGACCAGAAATTGAAGGGCCCTCTGCTATTCTATACATCTTCTTTGCAATTTTAATAGGCACTATTTTGCTTCTTATTTTAATTAAATTCAAAAAAATAAGCTTATGGAAGTTGTGGTTCTTTCTTGCGGTTTTCTCTACAATGGCAATTGCCTTCTCGGCTTTTATTCCGCAAACAATAGCAGCAATTTTAGCATTTATACTCGCAATATTAAAAATCTACAAGCCAACAACCATAACGCAAAATCTTACAGAGATATTCATTTACGGAGGTCTAGCAGCAATTTTTGTTCCAATAATTAATATTTTTGCAGCATTTATGCTCCTCTTAATAATCTCCATCTATGATATAATTGCAGTTAGGCATACCAAACATATGGTAACTATGGCTAAATTCCAGACAAAAAGCAAGGTTTTTACAGGACTTATGATTCCATATCAAAAAAACGAAATACAAACAACAAAAACAAAAGAAATCAAAGGAAAAGGAGCAAAGCTTGCAGTTCTTGGTGGTGGTGATATTGGCTTTCCTTTAATCTTTGCAGGAGTTGTAATGAAAAACCTAATGCTCACCAATCCAGAAATTATAGGTTTTCTAAAAACTTTAATTATCCCGTTTTTTGTAACTTTAGCCTTATTATTTTTATTGTTCAAAGCAAAACAAGATAAATTTTATCCTGCAATGCCTTACTTAACAATAGGATGTATTATTGGTTATTTAGTTGTTTTATTGTTGTTCTAGGATTATCTTAAGGCTCATCCAGTCTAGTCTGCTTCTCCTCAATCATTTCGTTAATCTCTTCAGCTTTCTCTGCTACTTGTTTTTGATATTCCTGCACTCTTACACCCTCCTCTTTAGCATACTTATATAGTGTCTTTTGTCCTTGCTCAACAGCATAGCTTACTGGGTTTACAACCATTCCATCCTTTGCTGCTATAACCTGGCAATTTGTTTCTTTTTGTATTTCTCTTACCTCATATAAAGGGTCAGCCTTAAGGAAATTAATTCCAAAATGGGTTATAACAGCCAACCTTGGATTAACCCTTCTGATTATCTTGACTGCATCTTCTTTGCATAATCCATGCTTTCCTTCATCTTTTTTTAAGTAAGGAACATTCAAAATCAAAACATTAGCGCCATCATATTGGTCTATTGCCTCAACACTATACATTGTGTCTCCAGTATAGGCCAAAGTATAATCAGGAGTTATAAACTTAAAGCCAATTGCATCTGGATCAGAATGCTTTGCCCCTATCGCTTCTATTTCAATATTATTTATCCCAACTCTTTTACCTTCTTCTAATACAATAAACTTTTCTAAAAAATCTCTATAATATTTTTGCAGAAATGGAGTATGATGCGCACTTCCATTTATTACAGTATTATTAGCAACTAAAACTCCTTTCTTGTCAAAACCACCATAAGTCATAGCATCTATAACTGCATTGATGTCATTGCAATGATTGATGTGATTATGTGTTGCCAATAAAGCAGTGTTTGCCCTTAAGTTAACACCAGTTTCTTTAGCCATAACCAAAGCTCCAGGTCCAGGATCAATATGAAACTGGTCATCACCTACTTGCAACACTATCCCGCCAGAAGCCCTTACCTGCTTACCAACAACATAACTATCTCCACCAGTCCCAAGAAATATTATATTTGATGTAATTCCAACCCCCAAAGTAGTTAAAATTAAAGCTAGATTATAAAGTTTTCTAAACAAAAACCCACAGAAATTAAAATTTCCTGGATTGCGAAAATCAAAAGGATTTTTACAAACCTTTAAAAAACCCCAAAACATACTCTAGATGGGTGGACTAGGCTGGCGCGTTGGCCCTGCGCTGTAACTCTAAACGGGCCTTATGAGAGAGTCGAAGCTTGAAAAGAGGCATTTGTTTAGTTTAGTGGTCTTGGTTTCAACTGTGAGGTTCTGTCCTTTAGGATCATATCTTTTGGAAAACTGGTCACACGCTAAAATCGGAGATTCGCTATCTCTGGCGTGCCAGAGAGGATGGGAACATAGCAGCCATAACCTGCTGATATGGTGCTTAGAGGGTAGCGGAACTGAGGAGAAATCAAGGTAAGCTATTAAGCTTTACTTGTGTCGAATTTTAGGCATGTCCATCCACTTTATTTTCTAAAGTGTTCATAACCAGAACTTAGCTTATATTTCTTCTTTCCATCTAACAAATAAATTCCTTTCTTTTTATCAACAATCTTTCCTATTACTCTATGATCAATTTTATTTAATAATGAAATTTTTTTCTTTGGAATTGTAAACACCAATTCAAGGTAGTCTCCCATTGAATTATAATATTCTCTCCCAAATCCAAGCTTCTTCATATCCTGAACAACTTCTTTTGAAATCAAAAGTTTACTCTTGTCAATAACTGCTCCTGTTTTGCTTTCTTCGCATATATGCCTTACTTCTGATGTAAGTCCATCAGAATTATCCTGCATTGCATTTACACCAATAGCAGACAATTTTCTTGCAGCATCTAACCTTGCTTTTGAATTAAGAAAATATTTAGTTGATTTGCCTTTAATGTTGCTTTTTAATAGTCCCAAAGCAGCTGTTGTCCTTCCTATTTTTCCTGTAATGCATATCAAATCCCCAACCCGGGCATTTCCCCGTAAACATAGCATCTTTTTCTCAACAAAACCAATTAATGTAATTGTTATAGACATTTCTTCAGAACTTGCAAGATTTCCTCCAATAATATCTACCTTATATTTTTTTGAAGCCTTGTTTATTCCATCATACAACCTATCAACAAATTTAACAGAAATTTTTTTCGGCAAATTCAAAGAGACAAGCATGTATTTTGGAAAACCACCCATTGCAGCAATATCAGAAACATTAGACTCAACAGCTAATTTTCCTAACTGTTCTGGCTTAAACCATTCAAATTTAAAATGAACCTTTTCTACTAAAGTATCTGTAGTCAACAGCATATATTTTTTTTTATCAAACTTAATAACAGCGCAATCATCCCCAATACCTTTAACAACATCTTTGGAAAATAAGCTTATCTTTTTGCTTATCCTTTCTATTAATTTCCTTTCCCCTAACTTAGATACTTTCATTTTAGAATAAATTATTTTTTACTAAACGAAATAACATTCAATGGCTTTTTTGAAAGTTTTACTGTAACTTTCTGTTCTGAGTCAAATCTATTTTCCTTGCCTGTAGAGTCAGCAATAATAACGCCTTTTCCAACCTCAAACTCTATCAAGACTTCCTCATTTTTACCCAAAATCCCATTGACTAAGCTGCATTTTGCAGCTGTCCTGCCGCAATATGGCTCCCTTATCAAATATTCAAATTTATCAGAATACAGCGGTAAAGTTTTACCGCCAGCGCTTTTAATCCATGCATAACTTCCAGCAGCTGTTGAAACCAGTACTCCACTGCTTTTCTGCCTTTCCCTTTTGCCTTTTATGGTGAAGCCATAACGCGCAGTGTGGTATGCTTTTGCAGATGCCACATAAAATTCATTCAATGCAAGCTCAGAAATCTTCTTATCACCTACAAAAGCTTCAAGCCTGTGCAGTTTTTTTATTTCATAATCTCCTTTCAATATTCTTTTCAATTTTCTCTCAAAATCATTTTTGTTAGTTGCCATAAAAAATCCCTCTTTACATTTAGGGTCAGAATTAACTCCTAACATTAACATTTTGTTAAAAATAAAATGAGAAGCCATTAAAAAAGTACCATCCCCGCCAACTGCTATAACTAACTCTTTATTTTGAACTAACTTTTTGCTTAATTTTTCCCTAATTACATTTTTATAATTTATTTTATATTTTTTTAATATTTTCTGGACTAAATTTAATGTTAATTTCTCTGTTGTATTTCTTGGTTTTGTATAGACTATTAATATATTTTTTAGTTGCATGGAGAATTAATAACTTAAAAGCTTATTTAAATTTTTGTTTTTAAGGTTTGTTCTCTAAAAACTTAATCATCGCAACTAAGCTTTCATTAACAGGACACTTAATCTTATATTCCTTACCCAACTCAACAAACCACCAACTAAACTTCCAATACCTCCGGCACCTAGAATTATTATTTTCATAGAAACTTCAAAAACTTATTGTTTTTATCAACCAGTATAATTTTTGGATTTATTTGTTTTTCACTTAATTCAAATCCCATAATAATTATTTCTTCACTAGCTTTAATCAGATGAGCGGCAGCGCCATTCATACAAACAACTCCAGAGCCCTTTTTTCCTTTTATTACATATGTTTCTAACCTTGCTCCAGAGGTATTGCTTGCAACCAGGACCTTTTCACCTGGCCACAATCCTGCTTTTTCTATCAAATCTTCATCAATTGTAATGCTGCCTGCATAATTTATATCAGCTTCAGTTACCGTTGCCTTATGGATTTTTGATCTTATGAGCCATCTCATTTTTGACATTTCTAAAATATTGCATTACTCTAAAAATATAGCAACCTTCCCAGGCTTTGCTTTCTTAGCCTTTCCCTGTGGATCATAAATATCTTTATCATTAACAGCATTTACAGTAACTTCTAAATCAATTTTCTTCTCTAAAATATTCTTGTTCTGCAAAAATATCTCTTTCTCGTTGGGTATAACATATAAATAAACCTTTTTAGGCTCTATCTTAACCAACTTTAAAACATTCCTTATATCAGCAACCGTATTTTCTATTAATTGCTCTTCTTTTTCAATTTTTTCACTTACTTTATTTTTATCAAATTTAGGCCACTTAGCTAATGAAATAAATCCTTTATTTCCTAATTTTGACCACAACTCCTCACACAAATGCGGAGTAAAAGGCACCATTAATAAAATCAAATTTTCAAAAGCTTCTTTTGGAATTTTTTCCAAACTCCCTAAATAATCAACATAACTATACAAGTTAACAATAGCCTTATTAAATTCAAAATTATCAATATTCTCACTTACACTATTAATAGTCCTGTGCATCTTATTTAACACACTATCATCTGCTTTAACCTTGTCAACCAGCTCATACATACTATGAATCCTATTAATAAACCTGTAAACTCCATTAACACCCTTGTCACTCCAGTCTAATTCTTTTTCAGGTGAAGCAGCAAATAGAATAAATAATCTGCCAGTATCAGGACCATACTTCTCTGTTATTTCTGAAGGAGCCACAACATTTCCCAAGCTTTTACTCATCTTTGCTCCATCTTTGATAACCATACCTTGGCATAATAACCTTGAAAAAGGCTCATCAATCTTATGTAATCCTAAATCCCTTAAGGCTTTTGTAAAGAATCTTGCATATAACAAATGCAATATAGCATGCTCTATGCCGCCAATATACTGGTTAACAGGCATCCAGTAATTTACACTTTTTTTGTCAAAAGGAAATTTACCTTCTTTTGGGCTGCAATACCTCATAAAATACCAGCTGCTATCAACGAAAGTGTCCATCGTATCAGTTTCTCTCCTTGCTTTACCCTTGCATTTTGGACATTTAGCATTTACAAACTCTTCAGAAGTTTCCAAAGGATTTCCTTTTCCAGTAAACTTAACATTTTTTGGCAATTTAACAGGCAGCTCTTCATAACGTATAGGAACAACACCGCATTCATCGCAATAAATTATTGGTATGGGTGTTCCCCAATATCTTTGCCTGGAAATTAGCCAGTCTCTTAATCTATACCTTATAGTTCTCTTACCTTGTCCTTTTTCTTCTAAGTAATCCATGACTTTTTTAATCGCATCATTAATTTGCAACCCATTTAAGAAATCTGAGTTTATCATTACACCTCCTTCTTCTTGTACCTGTTCCTTCCTTGTTATCTCTGATTTATCTCCATCTGGACCTATTACAACCCGGGTAATGGGCAAATTAAACTCTTTGGCAAATTCAAAGTCTCTTCTATCATGACCTGGAACACCCACAACAATCCCGGTTCCTACAGATATTAAGACAAAATCTGTTACCCATATAGGCATTTTCTTATTTGAAAGTTGGTTAATGCAGTATAAGCCTGTAAACACCCCGGTCTTTTTTGTTCCTTCCTCTATTCTTTCTCTTTCAGTTTTTTTTCTTGAAGCTTCAACATAATCATCTATAGCGTTTCTTCCCTCTTCTGGAACTAGTTCTTTTAGTCTTTGCAGTTCTGGATGCTCAGGAGCTATCACAACAAAAGTTGCGCCAAAATTTGTATCTGGCCTTGTGGTGGAAACCATGAGCTCTATATCAGTTCCATCGACTTTATAGGTGATATCAATCCATTCCTTTTTTCCAATCCAATTTTCCTGCATTATTTTAACTTTATTTGGCCATTCGACTTTTTTTAAATCTTCAAGCAATTCATCTGAATATTGTGTTATCTTAAAGAACCACTGTTCTAATGATTTTTCAACTACTTCGTTTTTACATCTCCAGCATTTTCCCCCCTCAACCTGCTCATTAGCCAAAACAGTATTGCAGCTATTACACCAATTAACATAAGCTTCCTTCTTATAAGCCAGACCTTTCTCAAAAAACTTCAAAAAAATCCATTGATTCCATTTGTAGTAATCTTCAGAACAGGTTTGAATTTCTCTGCTCCAATCGTAGCTTAAACCCATGCTTTGTTGTTGTTTCTTGATAGCCTTAATATTATCCAAGGTCCATTTTTCTGGATCTACTTTATTCTTAATAGCAGCATTCTCTGCCGGCATCCCAAAAGCATCATAACCCATCGGATATAGCACATTAAAGCCATTCATTCTTTTATATCTGGCTAAAGCATCTCCTATAGAATAGTTTCTTAAGTGTCCCATGTGCAAAAAGTTTGATGGATAGGGAAACATTTCTAAGCAATAGAATTTCTTTTTCTTACTACTCTTTTCTACTTTAAAGATATTCTCTTTCTCCCATTTTTTTTGCCATTTAGATGCAATCTTAGCTAAATTAACCATAATCCTCAGAAAACTAATGTTGATTTAAATTATTTATGCTTATTTAAAACGTATTTTGCTGGAATTCTCCCTACAATTCCAGCTCCATAAGAAGAATCTTCTATACAGCTTAAGAGACCTTTGTTTAAGAATGAATTTATCCATTTATTTGAGTGTTTACATCTAGAATGACTAAGACTTTGGGGAATAATTTAAAAATGAGTACTACCATATTCGTATGAATATGGTAAATAAAAGAGGTCAGGTAACGATTTTTTTTGTTATTGCTATTACGATTCTTTTGAGTCTGTTGGTTTTCTTTTACTACAAGTCTTCCATAACCAAGAACGATATTCCAAATTACAAGGTTCTGGATGTAAATCCTATTAAAATATATATTGATTCCTGTCTTGAAGTAATCGGTCGCGAAGCTCTATATAAAGTTGGTCAACAAGGAGGCTATGTTGAAATCCCGGATAATATAAAGATACACAACACAAGCTATTGGTATGTCAATGGTGTAAACATTCAACCATTTTTATCTGAAATTGAGGTCAGAATTAATCAATATGTTGAAAATAAATTACACACATGCTTAAACCTCACAATTTTTGAAAGACAAGGTTTTGAAATAGAATTTGAGGACTTGGATGTAAACACTCAAATAAATAAGAAAGACATAATTATAAAAACAAAATATCCCATAAAAATACAAAAAAAGGATTCAATTTCAAAAATTTCTGAATTTATTGTTAAATTTAATATTCGTCTTATGGATATGTATGAAGTTGCAACAGATATTGTTAATCAGGCAACATTGCCAGTATTTAACAAATGCGATCCTCATTTCTGCAACAACTCTTTAGATGTCAACATAGAACTTTTTAATTTTAAAGAAGATTTGTTAGTTAAAAGTCAGACCATTGAAATAACTGATGATGAAAAGATGATACCCTACAATCTAAACTTTGTCATTAAACGCCCCATTAAAGAAGCATTTGAAGAAAATAATGATTCATTAAATCTAGCAGTTCTATATCAAGACCAATCCAATACTCCTTCATTTGGTAAGAAATCATTAGAAGTGTTAAACAAAATAGTTCCATCTAATAAGTACAAAGTTGATATTTTTAATTGTGATGAAACGTCGATATTTTTTGATAATTCTGACAAGTATGACATACTAATGATTACTGGAAATCAAGGCTTTGTAATCGTTGTAGGTTCTGATCGAGATGCTGGTTTACTTATCGCAGGATGTAGGGAGATTAGATTGAATTATAAGGAAGAATTAAAGAATTGGATTAATTCTGGAGGAATTATGTGGATAAATTTTGCAGAATCTTCGCTGAATTATATTGACACCGGCTATTCCTATAGATCAACAAAATTATTTACTTTAGCTACTTGGCAAGAGGATGTTAAAGAATGGTATGTTTCTCAATATAAAAAATCAGCTCAGATTAACAATCCCGATCATCAAATCCTAAATTGTCCAAATGAAATAGATCTGTCAACCGTAGGATTTGGAACAGAAGGACCTTCTATAGAAGAGACAAATGCTGAGTTAGTAGTCGGAACTAAAGATGATCCTGAAATATGGACTCAGAGATTGGGAAATGGTTTAATTGTTTTTGACCAAGTTTTGATGAAGGATAATTTGCTTAAAAATTCTAATATTAAGGGAGATATTTATTCTGGAGGTTTAGCTGAATCTTATTTCATTAACACACTTAATTTTTTAGCAGCAGAAAAAGAAAAATCAGTAGAACCTGATCCAAAATTTACTCCAAACTTAACTTACCCTATTAACAATATCGAAATTACTTCACCCGAATTTTACTTTGAAATTGAAGATAGTGATGGTATTAATGAATACATAATTCAGATTAATTATTTGAATGGCTCTTTGTTGAAAGAAAGTGCTTTTATTCGTCCGCAATATATACCGAACAGAGGATTTATAGTTTTCCCATTTTCAAAACAAGAATTCAATTCTATCATCCCCCAAATTCTAGAATGGAAAATAGCTTCAAACAATGGTGGTAAGTTACATTGGGGTAAAATCGAAAAATTTACTGTTTCGCATTGCGGAAATAATATTTGTGAACCAAATTTTGGTGAAAATAAGTGTTTATGTCCAGCAGATTGTGGGGCGTGTGAAGGTGTAAATACTATCACGTGTGAAAGAAACGAATGTGTTAACAATGTTTGTATTTCAAAAATCGATCAAGTATGCTTAGGTGAAAACAATGAATAAACAGGAGAGAATAACAATTTATGGATTGATTATATCTTTAATTATTGCTCTTTTTGTAAATTTTGTTAATGCGGGTTGCTGTACTGATTTTTGTTTTGAGAGCTTTAGAGCAGAATGTCCTACAGATACATACATTCAAAACCAATGTAAAAATCTAGAATCATGTACCCTGGGATGTTGCATAGATGAACATGGTTTTCAACATAACAAATTTCCGCAAGAGAGATGTATAATAAATGGGGGCGTGTTTAAAAGTACATGTGAAAGCCTTTCTGTTTGTAAAATCAATTAGTTGTCTTAACAATGAAAGAAAAAAGTTAGGTCGAGTGCAACGAGCCGTATAAAACACCATTTTTATGCGAAGATAACAAAGCTAAATTTTTGGTATGCGTAGCAGCCTGTAAGGCAATAAAAAAAGTAGAATATAACTATCTTTTTATGAACATTTATGTTTGGAAAAGTAAGTTATACGAATCTTTGTAAGCTTATTCCCTCTCCAACATATAGCTTTTCCTGATTTGAAGAGGATGATAAGACATCTTTATTTTTCTTAGGTAATCAATATCCCAATCCTCTCCTGAATTCACAAACTCGCATTCAAAAAGCTTTAGCAGTTCTCCGTAAATAAGGACAGAAAGCCCTTTTATGTTAAGATTTGTTTTTTCAAAGAAATCTGTGCAAGTATCTTTGTTTGTTTGCTCTCCGAAAGTATAGCCTTCTATTTTATCATCTACATGCACTACAATTCCCTTAAGGGAAAATCTTTCAGCAAGCTCAAGAACTTTAAGGTTTGCATCATACTCATCATCAAGGCTTTCATGGTGCTTTTTCTTCACAACACTAAGTTTCTGCTTTTTCCACTTATCAAGAAGCTCAATGCAGCCATTCATGTGCTTGCCTTTCTCATATTTTTCCACTTTATATTTGTAATTCTTGATAAAATAATTTTTTAAATTTCTCTTGCTTTTGTACTTGTCCCCTTTCAACTCCATTATATCCTTTCTCTTGTAGATATAATCCCGGTTCTGCTCTTTTAACTCAAAACCATCAAGCTTAGAATATTTTTCCTTTAATTCTTCAGGTATATACATGACAGCAGTATTATTAATACTGTTGTCCTTGTTATACTCTTCACATATCTCAAAACAAATTTTTATTGTATCGCTAAGCTTATTGCCTGGAAGCGCAGGACCCCATACATGCCTGTTGCCTTCAAAAGTAAGAAATAAGCATAAATTTCCATTAACCATTGTCCATTTTATATCTTTATAGCATCCATCCCACAAATAGATCCAAGAAAAGCTATGTTCTGCCAGAGGAAATTTCAAAGAAGAATAAGCTTTATCAAATGATTCTTTATCATCCAAAGAGAATTTTTTCAACTCAACAAGATTTTGCATTTTGATGAAATAGCCCCGCCAGGACTTTCGTGACTGATTTTGCAGTCGTTTCGAACCTGGGTCCCCGGCTCCAAAAGCCGGTATGAATAGTCTTCTCCGAGGAGAATTTGACCGCTACACTACGGGGCTATGTTTGTATCTATCTCTATGTTTCTTATTCGAAAAACCTATTTCTTTATAAAATTTGTTTATATATAACTTTTGAGTTAAATATATTTGTTTATTTTTTGATATATTTGAAATTGGATAATTCAATTTTAAAAAAGCCTTTCTCAAATCTTTTAGCAACTTAATATTATGATTTTTAAAACTTAACTGATAATAATTCGGATAATGGGGTTTTAATGTATATATGCATCCATCAGTATCAATTAATCCCCTAATACATGATTTTAAGTATTCTTCTTTTTTGAAAATCCATTTAGGAATGGTAACCTGGTTTGTGATTTTATTTCCAGATTTTAAACCCAAACTAATAAAGAATTTTACTAATTTTTTACTATGGACTATAATAGATAAATCGTTACCTTTTCTTTTACTAATTTTAGTTCCGATACTAAATAATCTCATAAATAAACTTGATACATATTTTGTTAGGTAATCGTACTCATATCTTTTATCTCCAGATATCCTTACCATATATGTACCAATCTTTTTACCTTTTTTGATATAATTGATATTCCCATCTCCTAAAATTATCCCTACTAGTTCCGCTAATTCTTTAGACTTCTTTGGTGTTTTAATTTCTTTTAAAGATCCACTAGAATTTAGTCCCCCTTTACTTTGACCCCACTTCTCTTTTCTAATTTTAACAATATGTTTTTCATATTCATTATTTTTATCTAATCTTTTGAAAATCTTAAAAGGTAATAAATTATTCTCCCTAGACCATTCAATGATACAACTTTCACTTACATTTAAAAATTCTGAAAAATCTTTCCATGTAAACTGAGCTTTATTCTTCACTTTATATATCAATTCTTTCTGTTTTCCATTTTTTAATTGAACTCTCATAATAAATCACCTCTAAAGTTTTTTACTTTCTCAAAAACTTTAGAACACTAGAAAAAGAGAACAATTAGTAAAACTGCGTAATTGCTTTTTGTATCTTTTTTGACCGAAAAGCATAATTTGGCAGTTTTGTGTGTCCCCTTTTTCTCAATTTTAACAGAATAAGTCCTTTATATATCTCACGCGCAAATGTCCAGTGCTATTGCCTTAAATTCACTCAAATCATCAAAAACTATTTATATATTGAAACTAAAAATAACCATAATATGGAAAAAACACCACTCTTACTGTTTATTCTCTTAATTATTCTTATTTCTGGTTGCAGCAACGAAAGCAATATCACAGGAGCAACCACAGCTTTGACATCTGTAGAACCAATTGAAGAAGAAATTATTGATGAACCTATTGAAGAAGAAAAAGAAAACATAACTACAGTAAGATTGTGCCATGATACTGATAATGGTATAGTAAGATGGGTAAAAGGAAAAATATTCGGGTTTTATGATAATGCAACAAGGTTTGAGTTCAATGATTACTGCCAGAATTTTAATTATTTATGGGAATTTTATTGTGAAGAAGAAAACCCAAAACAACAAATATTTTTGTGTACGAATGGATGTGAAGACGATCATTGCCTATAATCTTTTTTATTAATCCTATTTTAATTATTGGATTCTTTTTAATTGGATATTTTTTATTGAGTTTTTCTTTATTGATAAAGTTTTAAGCTCCCCTCTTCCATAAAATGCATCTTTCCAGGAACAATTAAACAATGCATCCCATTCTTAAAATTACATCTCAACAATTCATTAGCTTTTCCTACCTTAATAATCTGATCCAAACTTCCTAGCTTAACACACCCAACACATAAGGTATTATCAGTAAATACTCTTTCTCCCCTTTTCATCTCAACCTTTAACAAGTATCTTATTGCATCATTTACACTTAAACTATTATTACTTCCTTCTTTCAAATCCAAAATAAACAAAGTATGCATATTATTCTGTTGATTTACCTTTAAAACATCATACGGAGTCTCAACATTTTCATTATCAATTGGAATGCTTGTAACCTTACCAAACTTATATAATTGCAACCCAGTAATACCAACTGCTGTTAGAACAGAAGCATTATGCACAACCCCTGTTTTTATACCCATTTTCTTAGCCCTCAAATATAAATCCATATGTGTTGTAGCAGAAAAAACATCTCCAACAACCAAAAAAGCAACTTCTTTTGTTTTAGCATTCTCTAAAATTGTTTTCTCAGCATCCATCTCAACTAACTTCCTATCAGCCAAAACAATCTTTTTGCCATATAACTCTTCCAAATAGCTAATATTACAATTAATCTTAGAAGTATAGTTCTCTAAATAAACAACATCAGCTTTCTTAACTAATTCAAACCCTTTTACACTAATATCCTTCTCATCATTAAGGCCAATACCAATGAAATATAGAGTCATATAACAAAGAAATAAAGCCATATTTATAATTTTAATCTAAAATCTACACCTTAAACATACCTAATCCGTTCCATTCAGTCTCTATAACGATGGCCGAAAACAATTTTTTCAAGATATAGCTCTTTTTTATTTGAATTATAAGAAAAAATAACTCTAAGTTTCCCAATTCTTATTCTACATGACTCTTTTAGGTCATAATGCAAATGTTTATGCCTAGATGGATTTTCAGCAATTTCTCCAATTTTTATCTTGATTCTTTTTTGTAATTGTGAATCTACTTTTTTAAAGTCCTTAGAGAACTCTTTAGTTGGCAGAATTTTATAAGCCATTCCAATCAGCAAAATCTCTTTTTTTAATTTGTTCCTTTGCTTCTTTATAAGATTCCATAAAATTTTTATCTGCCATTAATTCAAGAGATTCAACTATACTATCAAATTCATCTTTAACCTTAACAAGGTCAAGAATTGCTTTCTTGTTAACAGATATTGTTTCGGCCATCTTAGTTATTATTAAGTTTTATTTTTATATAAATCTACCGATTTAGAGACTTCATTCCATTCCATGAGGCACAGCCGCAGCATGTTTGGTGTCCGCAAATGTTTTTGTGTTTCGCACCGCATAATGTCTGTAACAGCGTATTTTTCCTACTCATTTTACCTTAACAATCTCTTTTAATAAAACCACCCATAACAATATACTCAAACCTATATTTTACACTCTAGAAATATTTAAATATTAAGTTGTTTCTTTAATATAAATAAAATAAAGATTAAGTTGAGTTTTTTTGGCGAAAAACTCAATAAAGCTGCTTTTTTTGGCGAAAAAGCGTTTTATTTGGTGTCTTTTTAACGTATAAACGATTTTTAGTACGCAAATTTATATAAAAAAGCTATTTGTTGGCGCAAATAACTGATTTCTTAAAGTAGGGATATACATAGATCAAATATAAATATTTTGGTACTCTGATATTTATATTGCAAAGTATATTTCAAAAACCACAAGTAATTAGGGGTGAAAAAATGGATTTTTTGGTGGAAAATGCAATTAAAACTAGTGAGCAGAATAAAGAATTTGAAAGCTTGAATGTAGGTCAGGCAAACATAAAAGTTATTGGAATTGGAGGAGCTGGCAACAATATGGTTGGCTGGCTGTATAATAAAGGTATCAAAGGCGCTGAAATCCTAGCATGCAACACCGATCAGCAGCATTTGAATATAATTGATGCTGATAGGAAATTTTTGCTGGGAAAAGATGTTACACGTGGCTTAGGCTGTGGAGGTTTTCCGGAAAAAGGCGCAGAATCAGCTAAAGAAAGCCTACAGGAAGTAAAAGATTGCTTAAAATCATCAGATATGGTCTTTGTATGTGCAGGCATGGGCGGAGGCACAGGTACTGGTGCAGCCCCGGTAGTCGCAGAAGTTGCTAAAGGTACAGGAGCAATTGTTATTGGAACTGTAACCATGCCGTTTAAAATAGAACGTGCTAGAGTAGATAAAGCAGAGTTTGGCTTGCAGCAACTAAGAGATGTTTCTGATACTGTCATTGTAATAGATAATAATAGGTTAGTAAATATTGCTGGCAACTTACCAATCCAGCAGGCATTTGCAGTAGCTAACGAGCTTATATCAACAATAATCAAAGGCATTGTAGAAACAATTGCAGTTCCAAGCTTGGTTAATTTGGATTATGCAGATGTCAAGGCTATAATGTCAAATGGCGGTGTAGCAGCTATTGGAGTTGGAGCAAGTGATACAACTAACAAAGTAGAAGAAGCAGTAAACGGCGCTTTACAAAACCCGCTTTTGGATATAAATTACAAGGGCGCAACTGGAGCCTTAATACATATTATTGGCGGTACAGATATGACTCTTGATGACATAAACAAAGCTGGTGAATTAGTTACTGACAGCCTAGACACAGATGCAAATGTAATCTGGGGCGCTAGAGTTTCAGATGACATGACTGGAAAGCTTACTGTAATGACTATAATTACAGGAGTAAAAAGTCCATGGATTTTAGGCAAAGAAAAACCATTAGAATCAAGCCCTGAAATTGCGCAAATAACTGAAGAACTTGGCATAGAAATAATTGACCAATAGAGAGCATGATCACCCTTTAGTCTTTGTGGTGGCATCTCGCAAGAGATGTTTGTTTTTCTATGCCTTCATTACCGAAAAACCACCCCCAACGTTTTAAAGTGTGAAGGCATTTATCCCCTTAACAGGGGATTTATTTTTTTTAAAACTAAACTAGAAAAAGAACTATTGTTTCTTCCTAAACTTTTCTTTAACCTTCTCCGTAACCTTTTTATGGACTTTCTTTGCTAACTTTTTTCCCTCATAAACAGCTTTCATATTGAAAGTGCTCCAATGACCAATATGTCTTTTTGGCAATTCTATACGTCCCCACCACTTCTCAAAGAACATCATGTGCTCTATCCTGTATTTTGGTGGTGCCGCTGGATTCTCGTCAGCATAACCTATTGTAATAACTCCTTGTACTGATGCTTCTTCTGGCAATCCTAAAATTCTCCATATTTCGTCTTCATCAAACGCGCCAATCCAACATGCTCCCAACCCCAAGCTATGTGCTGTTAACAGCATATTTTGTATTGCAGCAGCGCATCCTTGTATAGTATAAAGCCTCGCTCCCCTAGCTCCATAGTGCCTTTCTGCTTTTTTTGGTTCAGCCAATACTACAATATGTACTGGCGCAATTTCCATCCATTCCTGTTCCAAGCATGCTTTTGTAATAGCTGCTCTTTTTACATCGGTCTTTACAACAATAAACTTCCAATTTTGTAAATTACCAGCAGAAGGAGCATATTTCCCAGCTTGCATTATAGTAACAATATTATCAAATGGCACCTGCTTATCCTTATATTTCCTTATGCTTCTCCTTGTTCTTATAGCTTCAAATACGTCCATACTCCCTTCTTGTAATTAATAATTAATAAATTTATTGTTTTATATAGCAACTGTGCTAAATAATCGAATATATATTCGGAGTTGCTATATTCGAAATGGCAAACTAAACCCACTTTAGTGGGTGACGGAAAATTTATAATTTTCCCATCATGTACGAAAATTTGCCATTTCCACTATAGTAGAATGACGTAAATTTTTGAACAATAAATTTATTAATTTTTCCTAAGAATCGAACTTATCTTATCATAAACCTTTGGATACTTATCAATATCAAGAATCTGCGTATGTAATACTGTGGAAAAGCCTTCGCATGTTCCATCAATGTAATAGTTTTTAGCATACTCTAACTCACTATTTTCCTTGCTTACAACCCCATCTCCATCTCCTTGATCTATATCACATCCAACACCAACTATATTATGCACTTCAACATTTTTAGGAACTCTATTTGGATCATTTACCTTTTTTATGAAAATGCTATTTTCTGACATATCATTGCATTCTTTTTTTTCTCCAAGCAATGGGCAGTAACTGCTTACAGGTCCACTTACCCCTTTGTTCGGAGCAGCTAACATTATGATCTTATCTACATCTTCATCTCCAAATATCTGCAAATAACTCCTAGCAACTAGGCCGCCCATACTATGAGAAATTAAAATAACTTTATCGCGTCCAGTCCTGAACTTTAGTAATTCAATTAACTCTTTTAGCCTTATTGCATATGTCTCTATATTCTCGCTCTTTTGAGTGGCAATAGCATATCCTCCTACATTATAATAACTTACCCTATAATAACTTCCCTTAATTGATATCGGTTTTGATGATAAGCCCCATTCACCTTTTTTTATCTCTGAGAAATCAGAAGCAGGAGTTATTGTACCCGCGCTTATATAACTATCTTCCTGTAGTTTTGTCTGTATTTTATTGAATGCATCAAGCGAGTAATCGGGGCTGTTATCACTATTTAAAGCATGCCCATGCAAAAACAATACCGGATATAATGAAGGATCCTGCTTACATTCATCATCTGTACAGCATCTTCTACATTCCCCAAAAACACAGCATACAGGATAATTCTCTTTAAGCTCTAAATGAATTCTTGATGTAAAATTACCATTTTCCACCTCACTTACTTTATTCAACTGCATTTTATTTCCATAATATTCAGAAATATCAAATCCATCTCCTGCGCAATAATTGCCATAATATTTTTGAGTTTCATCAGGCAAATTAATTGTAATCAATGATAAGATATCATCTTCAGAATAATTTCCATAATTAACCACCCCATCAGAAAAACTTGCATTGCTGATATTAATAAGCAATTTTAAAGATTCTTTTGTTTTATTACTGGCATTTATATTTTTTATCTCATTAAATAAATTATTCTTTGCAATATTTGTCTTTACATTTTTAGCATTTTCAATAATATTCCCCATTTCATTAAAATTATAATTTTTCATAAGCGCTTCTGATTTATTATTCTCATTTTCATAAATCTCTTTTATCCCATCTAAAGACAAGCACACATCAGAGACCTTATCATCATCAATAGCAAGAGAATTTACTATAACATCAAAAAAATCAGTTTTATTTAGGCATATTCCCTTAATTTCGCAAAGCTTTTCTTTCTCGAGATTTTCATAATAAGGGCCTTTAATATAATCATCTATAAAAATCTGCATTGATTCTTTTTCAAACTCCAAAAATAAATTCTTTACATTCTTAAGTTCGTTCTCAAAAAAAGTATAATCTAAAAAGGAATTTTCCTTTATTTGGATTTTTATTTCTTTTACTTTTTCTAACATCGATTTATGATTCTCAAAAATACTATTGTTAAACCTGGATAAAAATAAAATTGTTTCATTTAACTGCCTTAGATTATCATCAATTTCATTAAATCCTTTAACCAATAAATTATGTCTTTTCCTGATCTTATTAATTCTAAAGGTGATATCAGAAATTCTTTGTATTACTCCTAAAACTCTACCCTCAGAACTATCATTAAATAATTTTGAAAGAATAATATAATCTTGTTCAAACCATAGTTTTTCTAAACTTTTAAACTCAAGTACAATTTGGTTATATTCATCATTCAGAAGTTCTTTATCCTCCAAAACTTCATTTAAATTAATACTAAGATCCAGTTCAAAGAATTTATTATTCAGTTCTTGTATATCAACATCTACGACAGACAGGTCACCCATTAAACTTGTAATGCTTTCCTTAAAAGTCTCTTTTAAAAATTTTTCATATTCAGAAATATCATAATTTAACGTTATAAAAGCAGACCTTTTCCTTTTATTTTCATCAGTAGGACAATAAAAAGTCTTTATATTGTTGCATTGAATCTCAAATGTATATATCTTCTGGCCACTGCCTGCCCTATCAACTGCCAATTGGAAATTTTTTGTAAAGCTCTTACCCAGCCCTTTGTCTGTAAATACTCCTTTATCAAGCAAAGTTCCTGAAGAAATATCTCTAAACTCATAGCTGCAGTAAGTATTGCACACAAAACTATTTTCTATATTAGTTTTGATTGTTACATTTGACTTTTCACTATAATGTATTGATATAGATTTATCCTGAGGTTCAATTAATAGCACAAGATCATCAGTTATAAAGAAATGGATATTAAGCCATACCCTATAGACAAAAAATAATAAGAATATAATCCCTACTGCAATTGCCACTATTTTTTTCGTATTTTTATTCAGTTTTTCCTTCTTTTTTGGTGTTTCTGTCATTTCAACTATATTTGTAAAACATTTTTGGTTTATAATGCTTTCTTAGATTGGGCCAAAATAAAAATTTTATACAAATCCATGCACTATATTCTCACATATTTTTTATACATCCTCATTGTTTCTTTATAACTGATGATATTTGATTCTATAATGTTCCAGTAATTGTTCATATTTATCCATAGTTTTACACTAAGATTGTATAAATTGAATTTTTTCACAAATGGTATTTTAAGTAATAATGAAGATAATTTAGGTATGCGGTATCAAATGGTCTGCCTAGTTTTAATTTTTTTCCAGGATATGTAACGGCATGAGTCAACCCACTCATATGAATAACCTCTGCATTGCCAAATTCTTGCGGATAAGTTTTTACATAAAGCTCAGATTTTTCATTGAGCTTTATAACTGTATCACCTTCAGAATAAGTAAAAAATTTAGGAATGCGATAAACAGTTTCCAAAGCTTGAGGGTAATATTGCCTTATTAAGTGTAAGTGGTCAATAGGTGTTTTTCCATAAATAAATTCTTTAAAAAAGAAATCTTTGTCAAAAGTGGCCAAGCCTTTTACGAAAAGCGAGTTTCTTTTTACTTTTTTCAACTCTTTATACCTTTCAGAGTGGAATTTCTCAGTCCTTAGTAGATTCTTAGTCATTCGTAGAAGCCTCTCAAAAGCTTCCTCATGCCGTGTTTTTATGGTTGGAGCAAGCTTGCCAGTTACATTCATATAAGTTTTAAATATCCATTTGCCCAATCTGCCTGCACCAGTAATTTTATCAAATAAACCAGGATATATTCCAGCTTTCTCTGGTAGTGTAATGAGGAACGGATTTAACACTATAACAGCATTGATGTAGTTTGGCCACTTGGCATAAGACGCCTTAATAGTGGCTGTTAACTGGGATTCTAATTGCTTTCTTTTATTCCTATGTGACTCCTAAAATTCTCCAGAAAGGTCATAATCTCTGGAATATTCCAGTATTAGTTCGTCAATCTCTTTTTGGATTATCTTAATCCTTTCTTCAGTTGCTATATCATATTTGAGTATGGAAAACAAAGCTGCAGCTCCACCCATACTATGGCCCATAACACATATTCTATCAAGATTAAATGTTTTCTTTAAATAAACAGATAAGCGCAAAATATTCTCACTCCTCTCAGCATTGCCATAGCTCCCTCTTGATTCTCCTTGAGAAGAAATGTCATGTAATAACACAAGATAATTATCTTCAGCAAGGAAAGTAGCTAGATTATTAAGAAGCTGCCTATATGCAGGAAAGCCAGGAGTTATGATGACTCCCTTATTGGGCAGCAATGATGGATTTTTTATAACATCCGCATTTTTCAAAAAGATTTCTCCGCGTATCTTTCCTCTTGCCCCTTCTACTGTTACTTTAAAACTATAAACTGTGCCTTTATACCCTCTTAAATATTGAACATTTTCGTGCTTAAAGATTCTCCTTTCTTTAATAAACTGATTATATACAGATTTAGCAAGATATTTATCCCTTTTATAGTCATACTGGGCATAAACGAAAATTTTTTCTCTTAGTGCATTGAGCTTATTTATGTAACCTTCAAAAACTTTAAGAGTTTCCATATCTTTAGGAAGGTCATCAAGCAACTGCACAATACGCTCTAATTCCCGCAATTTATCTGCTTCTTCAATATCCAATTCCATCTCTAAATTAGTTATTGAAATGAAATGATTTCTGTAAAAGTCAAGCAGGTTTTTAACATCAAATACAAAAGCAAAAATAAGATTGGATAACTTGCTAAATTCATTATATATTTCTTGCTTAAGGGTATTTTTCTTAATGGGATTTGGTGTTTGCCACCTCCACTCAAAAAATGTATCAATACTCTTTTGTATTCTTTCCTTTTCTTCCAAAAAAGCACTCACTATCCTCAAAATTTTAGCTTTTAAATTTTCCTCATTGAGCAAATAGATTCTTTCTTTAGTTACATTTCTTTGCTCATCTAGATTTTTTGATAATAAATAAAGCCGTAACGGTTTAATTGGCTTTCTATCTTGTTTAATGTGTCTCTCAGCCCTCATCTCCCTTCTTATTCCATATCTTTCTACTTGTAAGGTGTCTCCCAGTTCTTTGTTTAACCCGCTTAATTCTCGAAGTGCATGTTTCATTTCAGAAATATTTTCATTTGTCTTGACATCAAATGGATATTTTTCCATTAATCTCAATGCATTAATCCTTGTTTCATTTATTACATCTAGAAGATATTCAATTTTTTCTATTAATTTTAATTGCTCAATCTGCGATTTATTTATCGCATCTTCTATCTTTGCTATTAATGAATCAACATCATAGACATAAGATTCCAGAAGTTGCGTAGCTAATTGAACTATTGAGTTTAATTCTTCTTTTCCCTTCCCCTTACGTATTTTTTTGCTAATCCTTTGAATTCTTTTTAAACAAGCTCTTAATCTTGTGGATGTTGAATGCTGCTTTTCTTCTTCTAACTTCTTTCCTATTACATCTCTTTGTGTTACTCCAACAACAAATTTCTCAGGAATAATATTAGCTTGAAAACCTTGTCCTATCATAAGAAATAAATCTCTTAAAAATCGTATTTAATACTTTCTATAAAATTTTATTAAGCATATCATCAGTAATTCAACGACATATTTTTAAACTTCTTTAATATCATCTTCAATATGCAATACTCAAAGCTGATAGAGATTTATGAAAAACTTGAAGCTACATCAAAAAGATTAGAAAAGACATTCATAATTTCAAAATTCTTAAAAAACATCAAAGAAGAGGATTTAGAACCAACAATTCTTTTATTACAGGGTCGTGTTTTCCCAGAATGGGATGAAAGAAAAGTAGGTGTGGCTTCCAGATTAGTCCTTAAAGCAATAAACAAAGCTACTGGAATGGATGTAAATAAGATAGAAAAAGAATGGGCGAAAGTAGGAGATTTAGGCAAAGTTACTGAGATCTTTGTAAAAGGAAAAAAACAAGCTACATTATTCTCCAGTAGCTTAAGTGTAAAGAAAGTTCTCGATAATCTAAGAAAACTACCCCAATTAGAAGGCCAAGGCTCTGTTGATAAAAAAGTAGGACTTATAGCAGAGCTCCTAACTTCTTCAAAACCTTTAGAAGCAAGATATATTATAAGAACTTTATTGGAAGAATTAAGAGTTGGAACTGCCACAGGAACTTTAAGGGATTCCATAGTGTGGGCATATTTTCCAGAGGCTAAAGTTATTTACAATGAAGAAGAAAAAAAAATTGAAGTGGAAGACAGGGAAAACTATAACAAATACATTAGCTTGGTGCAGGAAGCATACGATATGTCCAATGATTTCAGTTTAGTTGCCAAGATGGCAAAAAAAGACAAAATAAAAGACATTGAATTAAGGGTTGGAATCCCGATAAAAGTTATGCTTGGACCTAAAGAACAAGATGCCAAATCTGCATTAGAAAGAACTGGAATCCCTGCTCAGGCAGAATATAAATATGATGGATTTCGTTGTGTTGGAGGAACAACTCCCCTTTATGTAAAATCAAAAGGATTTCTCTGTATAAAAGACATTAAAAAAGGAGATTGTGTCTTAACACATAAAGGAAGATTTAAAGAAGTAACAGCTATAAATAAAAGGACTATTGACAAGGACGAAAAACTTTTTAAAGTTATGACTTTTTATGGAAATTCATTTAAAATTTCGGAAAAACATCCAATACTAGTATTTAAAAACAATTCAAAAAGATGGATTAATATAGAAAATATAGATAAAAAAGATAAATGTGTTTTTCCCATCCCATTAATTAAATCAAAACTTCCTTTTGATAAAAAACTTCGGTTAGGAAATAGTGCAGGATACTCAAAAGAAATTAAAACCAATAATTTCTTTTTCAAATTTCTTGGATACTGGATAGGAGATGGTTTTACAACTAATTTTCACAATACTGAAAGAGTAGGTATTATTTTTAATAATAAAGACAAAAGATTAGCTGATTTCTATGAAAAAGAAATTAAAAAAAATTTTCATATTAAAACAATATCAAGAAATTTACACAATGGTGCAATCTATCTTTATTGGAGAGATAAGCCTTTTAGAATATGGCTTTCAAAAAATTTTAGAAGAGAATGGAAAGGAAAAATGCTTCCTCATTGGTTTTTTGGAGTAAATAAAAAACAATTTAAGGAGTTTCTCCAAGGTTGGATCGAATCGGATGGACATATAGATAAGATAGGAAGAACGAATATAATTACTAAAGAAAGAGACCTTGCAATGTTAGGGTCCCTCATAGGATTAAAATTTAAAAAAGTTATAGGAATAAAAAGAATGAGGGTCAATAACAAAACTTATTATAAACTAGTCATTCCTAAAACAAATAAGGGGTATAATATCAAAAATAACCATTACCTCATAGATTTTTATTCCATTAAAGAAATTATTAAACCCGATTCAAGAACATTGGTTTATAATCTCCAAGTAGAGGATGATGAAAGTTATTGTACTTCTACGCTTAGTCTTCACAATTGTCAAATACATAAGAATAATAATGAAATAACAATTTTTACAAGAAATCTTGAAAATGTAACAGCACAATTTCCTGAAGTTGTAAAATGTATAAGATCTAATGTTAAAGGAGATAGTTTCATCTTAGATTCAGAAGCTGTAGGATTTTCTTCCAAGACCAAAGAGTATCTTCCATTCCAAAGCATCTCTCAGAGAATAAAAAGGAAATATTCTATAGAAAAGATGTCAGAAGATTTTCCGGTTGAGCTTAATGTATTTGACTGTATTTTTTATAATGGAAAACGTATGATTAAAGAACCATTTGAAAAAAGACGTGATTTAATAGAAAAAATAGTAAAGCAGCTTCCAAAAAAAATTGTAATTGCAACAGGAAAAATAGTAAAAAATGAAAGTGAAGTTAACAAATTCTACAAGCAATCATTAGATCTTGGAAATGAAGGCTTAATGCTAAAAAAATTAGATGCTCCATACAAACCAGGTGCAAGAGTTGGCTATATGGTAAAGATGAAAGAAGCAGAAGAACCTTTAGACTTAGTTATTGTGCAAGCAGAATGGGGGGAAGGTAAACGTGCAAAATGGTTCTCAAGTTTTACATTAGCTTGCTTAGATGAAAACAACAATTTTGTCGAAATAGGTAAAGTTGGAACTGGAATAAAAGAAAAAGCAACAGAAGATGCAGATGAAGTTACATTTGAACAGCTAACAAAGTTGTTAAAGTCTTTGGTTATTAATCAAAAAGGTAAAATCGCAAAGGTTAAACCCAAAGTTGTAGTAGAAATTATGTATGAAGAAATCCAGAAAAGCCCAACTTATAGCTCTGGTTATGCTCTGCGTTTTCCAAGAGTTCTTAGATTGCGTACTGCAGATAAATCACCTGAAGATGCAACAACGCTAAATATGGTTAGAGAAGCTTATAATAAGCAAAAAAAGAAATAATTTTATCTTGATATAGTGAGAAAAATCATAACCTTTAAATAATAAGAATATAACATATTTTATTCAAAATGGCATTGTTAGATGACTTAGTTGCAAATTTTACTGAAAAATTCTCGGCATACCTTCCAAAAATTATTAGTGTGGTAATCATACTTGTTATTGGCTATATTGTCATCAAAATTCTAACAAAGCTTATAGAAAAATTCTTTGACAAAGTTGATTTTGACAGAAGCGCAGAAACATTTCTTGAAAATATGGTCAAAGTTGTATTGTGGCTGGTACTTTTAACAGTAGTTCTAGCAAATCTGGGAGTAAATGTTTCTGGATTAATTGCAGGCCTAGGAATAATGGGTTTTATTGTAGGTTTTGCATTGAAAGACACTTTAGGAAATTTAGCATCAGGAGTTTTTATTCTCTTCCACAAGCCTTTCAAAGTAGGCGACTGGATCAAAGTAGGAGGAATAGTTGGTGGAGTTGAACGGGTCGGGATAGCAGCTTGTGAGCTGAAAAGTCCAGATGGAACAAAAATTACAATACCAAATAGCAAGATATGGGGAGATGTCATACAGAATTTTCATGGAAATCCAACAAGGAAGTTATACAATCTTGAGATAGGCATTAGCTATGATTCAGATATGGATAAAGCAATAAAAATTATCAACGACATACTAAAGAAAGATAAGCGCGTATTAAAAGATCCAGAACCTCAAATTGCAGTTAAGAGCTTGGGAGACAATTCAGTTAATATAACAGTAAGGCCATCAATGAAAAAAGAAGATTACTGGGGTGTTTACTTTGATTCAATCAAGAAAATAAAAGAAGAGTTTGACAAGAATAACATCTCAATCCCATTCCCGCAAAGAGATGTTTGGATTAAGGAGATGTCAAAAGGCAAGAAAAAGAAATAAATAGTTTATACAACGGAATACTCCCAATCTAAGATTGGTTGTATGAGTAGTACTCGAAAACCACCCTCATTATTGGTGGTATTCCTGGCGCCAAAAACCACTTGCTGTAGATAGTTATGTTCATCATGCCACCATCTATGATGGGTGGTTTTTGACGAATCAATAAAATTAGTAATAATATCATAATCAATAAAATACAATAATCAAAATCAAATAAAATAAACAATAAATAAAAGAAAAAAATATAACTAAAAATACAAAACTTTATATACAATATACAAATATCCTATTTTCTAAAATGACAATCGTTTCATTTAACTTTACCAAAATAGAAGCAGAAAAGAAAGATCCAGCCAAAGGAAAGATAAATATAAACAATAACGTAACAATAGAAAACGTAGAAGAAAAAGACCTTTCCCTTGGAAACCAAAAACAGAAAGTTCTAAACTTTACTTTTGAATTTACCTCAAAATATGATCCCGATGCAGGTAATATAAAGCTTATTGGCAGTGTTTTATATATGGAAGATGCAAAGAAAGTAAAAGAAATTCTAGATGGCTGGAAAAAAGATAAAAAACTGCCAAAAGACATCATGACAAGAATATTGAATGTAGTATTGAATAAATCTAATGTACAGGCTTTGATATTAAGTGAACAGGTGGGGTTACCTCCTCCAATACCATTACCTAAAGTACAGGCTGAACAAAAAACTACTTCTTAATTTTCTTCATAGATTTTCATAAATTTTATAAAACAACAAGCATTACAAATTAGAGCAAACGCACTAAATATCCGTAAGATCAATCATGTGTTTGCTTTCCTCAAAAATCGTAGATTTTTGGGACACCGGAAATGCAAAGCATTTCCGAGTGTATCAGGAAAAACAAACTAATATTATATGGATAATTTGTTTTTCCGCTATATTAGAAACATGGCCGAGAAAATAATAAAATTAAAAGTCGCAGAAGCAATACAAGATGATGTAAATAAAGGTATAGTTAGAATTGACTCTACTTTTCTAAGTGAAATAGGTGTAAGGCCAGGAGATATAATAGAAGTAGAAGGTGAAAGAAAGACTGTTGCCATAACAGATAGGGCTTATCCAGGAGACATAGGACTTAATATAATAAGGATGGACGGTATCATAAGAAAAAACTCAAAAACCGGAATAGGGGAGATAGTACAGGTAAGGAAAGCCGATGTAAAGGAAGCCAAAAAAATTACCATAGCTCCTGCAAGAAAAGGCATTGTAATACGCGCAAGTCCGGAAATATTCAAGCAAGGTTTGCTTGGCAGGGCTTTAACTAAAGGTGATATTGTTTCTTTGGGAGGCACTAGAAGAAGACGCTCAACAATGTCAGAAAGCCCGTTCTTTGAAGACGTTTTTAATATTTTAGATGAAAGCATGATGGGATTTGGTTTTAGTGATATCAAATTCATAGTTGTGGATACAAACCCTAAGCAGCCTGTTATTGTTTCAGAACAAACAGAAGTGATATTTAATCCGGAGGCAGTAGAGGTTGAAGAAGAGCTTATTCCAGAAGTTACCTATGAAGACATAGGTGGTTTAAGTGAAGAAATAAAGAAGGTAAGGGAGATGGTAGAATTGCCATTAAAACATCCAGAGATTTTTGAGCGTTTGGGAATAGAAGCGCCAAAAGGAGTTTTATTGCACGGCACTCCTGGAACAGGAAAAACATTATTGGCTAAAGCTGTAGCAAATGAAACAAATTCTCATTTTATCTTGATAAATGGTCCTGAAATTATGTCAAAATATTACGGGCAGAGTGAGGAAAACTTAAGAAAAAAATTTGAGGAAGCTCAAAAAAACGCGCCAAGCATAGTATTCATTGATGAGATAGATGCAATTGCCTCAAAAAGAGAAGAAACAAAAGGGGAAGTTGAAAGACGCGTAGTTGCGCAGCTTCTTGCATTAATGGATGGTTTGCAAAGCCGTGGAAAAGTTGTTGTTATTGCTGCTACAAACGTTCCCAATATTCTTGATCCTGCTTTGAGAAGACCAGGAAGATTTGACAGGGAAATAGAAATTGGAGTTCCAGGTAAGGAAGGACGTTTAAATATTTTAAAGATACATACAAGAAACATGCCTCTTGCTAAAAATGTAGCATTAAAGGAACTTGCATCAATTACTCATGGGTTTGTAGGAGCAGATTTGTCATCTTTAGCAAAAGAAGCAGCAATGATTGTTTTAAGAAGAATTTTACCCGATTTACGCTTACAAGAAGAACAGCCTATTCCAAAAGATATCTTGGAAAAGTTGAGAATAACACAAAAAGACTTTAGGGAAGCCTTGAAAGTTGTTAGGCCTTCTGCTTTAAGAGAGGTTCTGGTAGAGATTCCTAATGTAAAATGGGATAATATTGGCGGTTTACAACCTGTTAAACAAGAATTAATAGAAGCAGTTGAGTGGCCATTAAAACATCCAGAATCCTTCAAAAGATTGGGAGTTAACCCACCAAAAGGAATTTTGCTTTATGGCGCTCCAGGAACAGGAAAAACCCTGTTGGCTAAAGCTGTAGCAACTGAATCCCAAGCAAATTTCATTTTAGTTAAAGGTCCTGAATTATTATCAAAATGGGTTGGTGAAAGTGAAAAAGCTGTAAGGGAAGTTTTCAAAAAAGCCCGTCAAACTAGCCCAACAATAATATTTTTTGATGAGATAGACAGCTTAGCCCCAAGAAGGGGAGCAACATCTGAAAATCATGTTAGTGAGAGAGTTGTTAACCAGCTTCTTACAGAAATAGATGGTCTTGTGGAGATGCACGATATTGTTATCATTGCCGCAACAAACAGGCCGGATATTGTTGATACTGCTTTGCTAAGGCCAGGAAGGTTTGATAGGGTTATCTTAACTCCGCCTCCAGATGAAAAATCAAGATTGGAAATATTCAAAGTTCATACACAGGGAATGCCATTAAAAAACATAAAATTGGAGGAATTAGCCAAAAAAACAGAAGGTTACGCAGGAGCAGACATAGAGTCTGTTTGCAGAGAAGCGGCAATATTTGCTTTAAGAGAAAGCAAAGATACAAAAGAAATAGCAGCAAAACATTTTGACAAAGCCATAGAAAAAGTCCCGCCATCAATAACTAAAGAAATAGAAAAAACTTATGAAGACATCAGAGAATCCTTAAGCTCAGCCAGAGCAAAACAAATGCAGGAAGAAAAACCTGTTTATATGGGGTAAGTTTTACTACGCAAAACTTTAATCCCTTCATTAGTTCAACACAACGTTCTAATCCCACCCAAGCACTGTAACAATTTTTTACAATTAAGTTAATATTTTAGCAATATTTAAATAAACAATTCTTTCTTTTTTTCTTATGACAGCAAAACCAGGAGACAGGGTAAAAGTAATCACAAAAGATGAAATAAAAGAAGGAATCCTAATGCCCAATGAGGAAACTGATTCTATAATAATAAAATTAGATAATGGCTACAATATAGGTATAGACAATAAAAAAGCAAAAGAAATCAAAGTCATAGAAAAATATAAAGCAAAAGAAACTACTTCTAAAAAAGAAATCAAAAAAGATAACAAAAAGCCAACTATTTCTATATTGCATACTGGTGGAACAATTGCGAGTAAGGTTGATTACGAGTCGGGTGGTGTAGTTGCGTCTTTTTCTGATGAAGATTTTGTCAATATGTTTCCAGAAGTCAAGAAAATAGCTAACATAAAATCAATTCTTGTTAGCAATATGATGTCAGAAGACATGCGATTTTTTCATTATAAAAAAATGAGTGATTCAATTGTCAAAGCAATTAAAGATAAAGTAGATGGAATAATTATTGGACATGGAACGGATACTTTAGCATTAACCGCAGCAGCTTTAAGTTTTGTTTTTGAAAATTTACCAATACCTGTTATTTTAGTTGGCTCTCAAAGAAGTACAGACAGGGGAAGCACAGATGCAGGGGTAAATTTAATTTGCGCTGCCGAATTTATTATAAAAACAGATTTTATTGGAGTCGGAATATGCATGCACGAAAACACTAGTGATAACTCCTGCTTAATATTACCTGCTACTAAGACCAAAAAACTACACACAAGCCGAAGAGATGCATTTAAGGCCGTGAATGACAAAGCCATAGCCAGAGTTAATTATGAAACTAAAAAAATAGAATTCTTAAAGAAATATGAGAAAAAATCAAAGGAAAAATTAATTATTAGGGATAAATTTGAAGATAAAGTTGCTATTATCAAGTCTTACCCAAATATGTTTCCAGACCTGATTGATACCCTAACGCAAAAAGGGTACAAGGGCGTAGTTTTAGAAGGAACAGGAATAGGCCTCATGCCGACGAATATTAAAGAAAATAAAATGAATTTAGACGCAATTAAGAAATTTATGGATTCTGGAGGTATAGCAGTAATAACCTCAAATTGTATTTTTGGTAGAGTACACAAGGATATATATTCTGGAACCAGATTGTTAAAGAATATTGGTGTCATATCAGGACAAGACATGCTAACAGAAACAGCTTTCATAAAACTAGCATGGCTCCTAGGCAATTTCAAAAAAGAAGAAGCTAAAGAATTAATGACTAAAAACCTAAAAGGAGAAATAAACGAAAGACTATTAGGGGATGAGTTTTTGGATTAGAGATTAATTTAAACCTCATCCATAATAACCATTGTTTGTGTTCTTTCTACGCCTTCTATGTTCTTAAGACGTTCTATAGAAAACTGATTTAATTCATCTATATCTTTTACCCTAACTTTAATGAGAATATCAATTGATCCTGCAATTACCGTTGCCTCATCAACCAATTCATGCCTTTTTAACTTGTTCATTATATCATTTGGTGTAATTTTTAATCTTCTTAACACTTTATAGCCAACATTAATGAGGATATAAGCTGATACAGGCCTTCCAATCTTTTTATTATCTAAAATAACAGTATATTTCTTTATTATGCCTTCTTTCTCTAATTTCTTTATTCTATGATGAACTGTTGTAATGGGTATCAAAGTTTTTTTTGAAATCTGTTGGGAAGATAACTTGCTATTCTCTTTCAAAATATTGAGGATTTTTTCATCTTTTTCATCCATAATGGAATGTTTATTCCATTTATTTATAAATTTTCCTGATTTTTTCCATATTTTTCCAAGTATGTTATTATATTCAATGTACTTTTTAATTAAAAAGAGGAAAAATGAAATCATTTGACGAAAAAATAATAACTCTAAATAACGGTCAAAAAGATTTTAGTATTCTAGTTTATCTTAAGGAAGTTGCGGTTAAAAGTAACAACATCAAAACAAAAGCCTTCTGCAGAATTCTGGGTGATAAGTAATGTCTTATGAAGTCGAATTTGAGGACACAATTGAATTCGACGAAAAAGACCAAGATAAAAACACTTTAAACAACACTTTCTCAAAAAACAAAAAATAATTTCAAAAAGCAAAAGCTTATTTTGCAACAAGGTATTTATAAACAACCAATTTAATTCTTTCATGCAACCAATTAAAGATTTATTGAATAAAATAAAATAGGACAAAAGAGAAAAACCAGAAGAATATCCTATTTTATGTTTTTAAACTATTTGAGTAAGTTGACAGGTGCCAACTTTTACTAGGAAAGAACTCCCCTTATGATTGTAATTTTTTATAAATTTCTTTTCTATGGCCTATTTTTAATATCCTCAATTCCTTATCTTTTGTATTCAAATAAATTATCGCCCTGTAATTTCCTATCCTTAGTTTCCATAAGTTACGCCCCTTTAGCCTTTCAATAGAGTTTAATGGGTTTTCACAAACTGAAAGGATTTTTTTAATTATTATTGTTGCTTCTTTCTTAGGCAATTTTTTTAAATCTTTTTTTGCTGGTGATTGTATTATTACCTTATAGTTTAATTCCCATTTCTTCTGTGACATCTTCTAAAGGTTGGCCTTTTCCCTCTTTTATTTCTCTCAATCCTATTTTAATATCCCTTTCTACTTCATCACTTAACTGCCCTTCTTCTAAATTATTCAACACTTTATTAATAACCTCGTCATAACTCTCTTTAGAGTAGTTTTTAAAAAATTTCAACCTTTCCAAAGTATTGTCCTTAACTTGTATTGTTGTTGGCATTTTTCCTCCAGTACTATATAAGTAGTTATAACTACTATATAAGCTTTTCTCTTAATTCAGTAGAT
>CEPV01090528.1_pt1 | contig 52377 bp, 47 predicted proteins | sample 530451 | NCBI WGS metagenome assembly CEPV01 (sample SAMEA2620097, study PRJEB7988) | marine metagenome | isolation source: saline water (ENVO:00002010), including
CTGGACAGTCTACATGATGACGGTAATACCATTATTTTAGTGACCCATGAAGAATATATTGCCGACCATGCAGATCGAACGATTCATCTTTTTGATGGTAAAATAAAAGAGGATCGTAAAACGAGTAAAAGAAGAAGTGTTTCTTCATGATTGGACTTTTCTGGGAAAATCTCCGAATCTCTCTCGGCTCTATTTTTTCTAATAAATCTCGATCGATCCTCACCGCATTAGGGATTATCATCGGTGTGCTTTCCGTGACATTAATGGGTACCCTCATTTCTGGTTTGGATCGGACTTTTGAAAAAAGTATGGCTGGTTTTCGTAGTGATGTCCTCATGATCAGTCGTATGGAATGGTTTAGTGGTGACGTAGATTGGTGGGAAATGCGAAACCGTCCACGTATCCGTGAAGAGTATGGTGAAAAACTATTGGAGCGTTCCCAATTTGTAGAAGCGGTAGCCCCTGTATCTGAAAGGGGCGGCAGTATTATTCGGGGGGATCGCCGGATCGATTCCCGATTCTTTGGTACAACGACAGATTATTTAGCCACGAATACCTCAGTTGAAGTTGAAAAAGGGCGTTTTTTTAGTGATGGAGAACAGCGTTCCGGTGCACGGGTTCTCGTGATTGGCGGTGATGTGGCTGACGGTCTTTTCCCTGATGAAGATCCATTGGACAAATATGTGAAAATCGGGAACTATAAATTCCGTGTGATCGGAGTTCTAAAAAAAATGGGAAAATTCATGGGGCTTTTCAGTATGGATAATCAGGCAACCATGCCGTTGGGTACCTATAAAAGATTATATGCCCGTCGGGGGTGGATGACGATGCGCGTGAAATTAAACACGGATCAGGCGGATTTGGCAAGGGAAGAAGTTCGGGGTATTCTCCGTCAATTGCGCCGGTTGAAACCAACAGAAAAAGACAACTTTGGTATCAACCAGTCCTCTACCTTAGAAGCTCAATACAAGGCCATTAAGCTCGCCATCGGTGGGACGGGTCTATTTATCACTGCACTTTCACTAATTGTAGGTGGCATTGGTATCATGAATATCATGTTCGTTTCTGTAAAAGAGCGCACACGGGAGATCGGCGTACGAAAAGCCCTCGGCGCCACACAGACTATGATCCTGGGCCAATTTTTAATGGAGGCGGTTATGATCTGCCTCATTGCAGGGCTTATGGGTATGGGTTTAGCTTACGGGCTGAGTTTTATTATCGACAAATTTTTTCCATCAGCAATGCCCATTGGACTTGCCATAGGATCCATTATGCTTAGTGTAACCATTGGGGTGGTCTCCGGATTGATTCCATCCTACAAAGCGGCAAGACTGGACCCTATTGACGCCTTGAGGTACGAATAATGGCAAAATTCTCTCACGTCAAAAGTACGATACGGGAAGGCTTTCGCATGGCCATTGAGGCCATTCGCCAGAACAAGCTTCGATCTATTCTTACTCTTTTAGGAATCAGCATCGGCGTCTTTTCCGTGATCGGTGTAATGACGGCTATCCGTACTTTAGAATCCTCAGTGAATTCCCAATTGGATATTTTGGGAACCAATACATTCACGATCCAAAAATCCCCAGCAATACAGATCCATGGTCCGGGGGGGGATAGGAAGATCCGACAACGGAAGAATATTACTTACACCCATTATGAGGAAATGAAACGGAAGGCCAAATTGCCTTTAAGGGTAAGTGTGCTAGATGAGACCGGCGAGCGGAATATTCGGTATAAAGACAAGACATTAAAACGATCTGCGGAACTGCTTGGAGCTGATGAATGGGCTCTTCGCTCAATTAACACTTATTTGGCTGATGGGAGAAATTTTACACCCGATGATATCCGTTTTGCAAGGAATGTGACCATCCTTGGGCCGGACATTGTGGATATCTTGTTTCCATTTGAAGATCCTATTGGAAGAGCCATCAAGATCAAGGGAATCGACTACACCGTAATCGGTGTAACGGAACGAAAAGGGCAAGCATTCGGCCAAAGTCAGGATGATTTTGTTCTCATTCCAATTTCTTTATATATCCAGCGCTTTTCCAATAGGTGGACATCCTTGGCTATTGTATTTGAAGCGGAATCTGCGGACATGTATGAAAAAACCATGGATGAGGCCATTGGTCTAATGCGAGTGGTTCGCAAAGTACCTGTGGAAGAAGAAAACGATTTTTCTATTATTTCTAATGAAGAGCTCATGGAAACGTTTGCTGGCTTCACTGGCGGCATCAAAATCTTTGCCGGTTCTGTCAGTGTCATCGCTTTACTTGTGGCAGGGATTGGTATCATGAATATTATGCTTGTATCAGTAACAGAACGAATTAAAGAGATTGGTATCCGTAAAGCTATTGGTGCCACTAAAAGAGATATACTTAGTCAATTTTTGATGGAAGCTATTTTCTTAAGTCAGTTTGGTGGTGTAGTCGGTGTCATTTTAGGAATCACTGGAGGTAACATAGTGGCTATTGTCCTTAACGTACCCGCGGTAGTGCCCATGGATTGGGCTTTTTACGGTATGGCAGTGTGTTCTTTGATTGGTATTGGCTTCGGAATCTATCCAGCTTGGCGAGCCGCTAATCTTGACCCAATTGAATCTCTAAGATTCGAATAAATCTCTCTCCTGTTCCTTCTTGGATGGCGAAGGACGATTCACCTAAATTTCCGAGATATTTTTGATCCAATTATTTATGTTTGAGGTACGGTACAGGCTTATAAGGTTTCGGTTTGTTTACACATCCGTCGAACACCTGTCTATACTCCACAAAAAGGATGGTGGATAAAAATGAAAGCGATCGGTGTGATCCCAGCTCGATTACATTCCACCCGGTTCCCCAAAAAAATTCTTCATTTAATTGAAGGAAAACCTATGGTGGCCCAAGTCTATGAAAAGGCCTGCAAAGCCAAATCGTTAAATGAAGTTATTGTTGCCATTGATGCAGATGAAACGGCGGAAGCGTTAAAAGAATGGAAAGTAAAAACCACTATGACTGCTGATGATCACGTGTCTGGTACGGATCGTATTTATGAAGTAGTGGCTGACATGGAAGTAGATGTAATCGTCAATATCCAAGGAGATGAGCCAACTATTGATCCACAACTGATTGATGAATTGGTGATGCAGTTTGAAGATGACTCCACTGGAATGGCTACTGTAGCAGGGGAACAGATAGATGTGGAAAATATATATGATTTGAATACGGTAAAAGTATTGCTGGATACAGAAGGATTTGCAGTTAATTTCCGGCGTGAACCTGGTTCCCACGAAATTGGAGGGTATTATCCTCATATGGGATTATATGCATATAGGAAAAAGACATTGGAACAATTGACTAATTTGGCACCTTCTGAAAATGAAAAGGTGCTGAAGCTGGAACAGTATAGAGCTATAGATAATGGAATACCAATCAAAGTGATTCTTACGGAAAAGTTCAGCAAGGGGATTGATACAATTGACGATTTAAAACTGTTGGGAAGAGCATAAATGCCAACTAAGAATCCAGTGAAATATATTTTTGTGTTAGGTGGTGTAATCTCCGGCCTGGGAAAAGGGATTGCTGCCGCTTCTATTGGCTATCTTTTAAAAAGTGCGGGACTAAGGGTTACAATCTTGAAACTTGATCCCTATTTGAATGTGGATCCAGGTACAATGAATCCATACCAACACGGGGAAGTTTTCGTTTTGGATGATGGCTCCGAAACGGACCTTGATTTAGGCCATTATGAGCGTTTCATCGATGTGGATATGAGCAAGGATAACAATGCCACTTCCGGACAGGTGTACAGTACCGTTCTGGATCGGGAACGACGGGGGGATTATTTAGGAGCCACGGTCCAGGTAATTCCACATATTACCAATGAAATTATTGCCCGGATCAAAGCAGTTAATACACCGAAAAAATATGATGTAGTTATCTGCGAAGTGGGCGGTACGGTGGGTGATATTGAGAGTCAGCCTTTCATGGAAGCGATCAGGCAATTATCACTGGAAGTCGGCTACCACAACCATACCATCATGCACGTGACCCTGGTGCCATATATCCAGGCCAGTGAAGAATTAAAGACCAAACCGACCCAGCACTCGGTTATGAAACTGCGGGAAATCGGTCTTACACCGGATATGATCCTGGCCCGGACCGAATTCCCCCTCACTAGGGACGTGAAGCAAAAGATCGGCCTGTTTGGCAATGTTAACCCGGACCACGTCATTGAGGGAACGGAAGTCAAAAGTATATATGAAGTGCCCCTAACCCTCTACAAACAAAAGGTGGGAGATATTATCATGGAACGCCTTGAATTGCAGGGGAAAGTGGATGTGTCTTACCTGGAAACATTTATCAAAAAATTCAAGCAGCCCAAGCATAAGGTGAATATTGCCATGTGCGGGAAGTATACCGAACTCCCGGATGCCTATAAAAGTGTGCTGGAAGCCTTCATCCATGCCGGTGTGGAAAACGATGCCAGGGTTAATGTAAACTGGGTGGCAACAGAAGATGTAAAGACCGATGAGGATGGGGAACGGATTTTTGGGAATATGGATGGTATTCTTCTCCTGCCGGGGTTTGGGTCCCGCGGTTCCGAAGGAAAAATCCTTTCTTGTAAATATGCCCGTGAAAATAATGTTCCTTTCTTAGGTATTTGTCTCGGACTCCAGTGTGCCGTAATTGAGTTCACCCGGCATATATGCGGATTAAAAGGGGCTAACAGTACGGAGTTTGATAAGAAAACGAGATACCCGGTTATAGATCTTATGGAGTCCCAACGGGCTATCAAACGGAAGGGTGGTACTATGCGCCTGGGGGCTTATGATTGTGACGTGAAAACGGGGACCAAGGCCTATGCGGCCTACCGGAAGAAAAAGATATCTGAACGCCATCGCCACCGCTGGGAAGTGAACAACCGCTACCGGGACCGCCTGGTCAAAAACGGCCTGAAAATTTCTGGTGTAAATTCGGAACTGAACCTGGTTGAAATCATTGAACTCCCTAACCATCCCTGGTATGTGGCGGGGCAATTCCACCCTGAACTTAAAAGCAGGGTCAGCAAGGCCCATCCATTATTCCGGGAATTCATCAAGGCAGCGGTAAAACATTTGAATGGCAAATCATAATGGGTAAACAGGTAAAAGCAGGTGAGATCACTTATTGTGACAGGGGATTGCCCCTAATTGCAGGTCCCTGTGTCATTGAGTCCCGGGACCACAGCCTGAAAATGGCAGAAGCCATACATTCTATCACAGATAAATTGAATGTGCCATTCATTTTTAAAAGTTCATTTGATAAAGCCAACAGAACCTCCACTGATTCATTCCGGGGACCAGACATGGATGGAGGGCTAAAGATTTTAGCCGATGTAAAGAGTGAAGTCGGGGTACCGGTTTTGACTGATGTACATCTTCCGGATCAGTGTAGTATTGTTGCGGAAGTAGTTGATGTACTCCAAATTCCCGCCTTTCTCTGCCGCCAGACGGATTTGCTCCTGGCCGCCGGGGAAACAGGCAAAACCATTAATATTAAAAAAGGCCAGTTCCTGGCACCGGGCAAAATGGCTTATGCCGCTGAAAAAGTGGCCTCCACGGGGAATAACAATATTTTACTCACAGAACGGGGCTCTTCTTTTGGTTATAGTTTGGTGTCAGATATGACATCCATCCCAGCCATGCAGGCTTCCGGTTACCCCGTGGTCTTTGATGCCACCCATTCTGCCCAGGTGCCCGGCGGCGACGCCACCGGCGGCCAGCGGGAAATGATCCCAACCCTGGCGAAAGCGGCTGTAGCGGCGGGGTGCGACGGATTGTTTATGGAAGTCCACGACGACCCTGGAGCGGCAAAATCCGACGCTGCCACTCAGTGGTCGTTGGGTCAACTGGAAGAACTTCTTTCTGCACTGGTTAAAATTCATGCTGCGGTGCATTGATGGAATTTGACGCCAAAAAAGTAAAATTAATCATTTCTGATGTAGATGGTGTCTGGACCGACGGCGCTATTTACAAAGGAAAAGACGGCCTGGAACTGAAACGGTTCTGCGTAACCGATGGTGGCGGAGTTGTTTTAGCCCGTACTGCAGGACTTAAATTAGCACTTATTTCCGGGCGGAAATCAGAAGCCACGGCTGAACGTGCGGCAGAATTACAAATTGATGACGTATACAATGGTACCCTGAACAAGATTCCACCCTACGAAGAACTTAAAAAGAAATATAACTTATCAGATAACGAGATAGCCTACGTAGGAGATGATATGATTGACATTCCTGTTATGGAACAGGTGGGTCTGCCCATAGCCACTGACAATGCATCGGAAGTCTGTAAAGCAGTAGCTGTTCATGTAACGGAGAAGGCCGGCGGGCATGGCGCCTTCAGGGAAGCAGTGGAGTGGATCCTATCCGAGCAGGGACGATTAATTGAGGTAATAATGATCTTAAAGGAAAAGGTGCAGAATCAGAAGTGAGGCCCATTCTATTTCTTATGATTATTGCCTTGGGCTGCGAAGTAACAGAGGTGCGAAAAACCGGTGAATCACGGGAAGGACGCCCAGATGCTGAAAGTTGGGATGCCACTATCACCCTTACCAATGAAGGTGCTAAACGGGCTGTGATCCGGTCTGGCCACTTGGAAAAATATAATGAGCGCCAGTACATCCTATTAGACCAGGATGTGGATGCAGATTTCTTTAATGAGGAGGAAGTCTATACCACAAACCTAAAATCCAGAATTGCTGAAGTGGAGGAAGAAAGGGATTTTTTGATTGCTATCGGTGATGTGGTGGTGGTCTCTGACAGCGGTGTCACTCTTTTTACCGATACACTGTCTTGGGATAATTTGAGAGAAAAGGTGTACACAGAAAATTCAGTCGTTTTTATTACCGAAAGTCAGGATACACTTTATGGGGTCGGTTTTGAATCTGATGTAGAATTGGACAATTGGAAGATATTAAGACCCACCGGTGTTTTTCATGAGGATAAAGATGAAAAATAGCCATCAACAGCTCAGCACAAAAGGACTTTACAAGCGTTACGGAAAACGGTGGGTGGTCCGGGACATTGACCTGAACGTGAATAAGGGTGAAATCGTTGGTTTGCTGGGACCAAACGGCGCCGGGAAAACCACTACCTTTTATATGATTACCGGGATGATAAAACCTACCCGGGGGAAAATTTACCTGGATGAAAATAATATTACTGAACGGGCCATGTACCAGCGCAGTCGATCTGGGATTGGGTACCTGTCCCAGGAGCCATCTATTTTTGGAAAATTAACTGTAGAGGATAACCTCCGCTTGGTCCTTGAGATGTCCAATCTATCCAAAGATGAACAAGGGCAAAAAGTAGAAAAACTGCTGGATGACCTCTCAATTGAGCATCTGCGGAATAATAAGGGAAATAATTTATCCGGTGGAGAACGGCGCCGCGTTGAAATTTCCCGCACATTGGCCATTGATCCTGATTTTATTTTACTGGATGAGCCTTTCGCCGGTGTGGATCCTATTGCCGTTGAGGATATTCAATCCATCGTCCATTCTTTGAAGGAGCGGGATATAGGAGTCCTCATTACGGATCACAATGTACGTGAGACACTTTCTATTACTGATCGTTCCTATTTATTATTTGACGGAAAAATATTAAAATCAGGCACATCCGAATTTTTAGCCAATGATGAAGAAGCGCGACGGCTATATTTGGGAGAACGGTTTACACTCTGATGCCGCGCTTAAAACAACGTCAATCTCTCCGCCAAACCCTATCGCCTCAACAGGTATTGCAGGCCAGTATTCTTCAGCTCAACATATCTAATCTCGAACAAAAAATCCTGGATGAGCTGGAAAGTAATCCTGTCTTGGATCAAGCAGATCCCCAGGAAGAAGAACAAGCCGTTGAGGAAGAATCTGCTGAAGTAGATTATGAAGAAGACCCGGATGAATATGAACCGGCCAATATCTATGATAATACCCAGACAAAAGACCGGGATATTCCCATGGCGGAAAGGGTGGATTTTGTTGATGGATTGGTACGACAGCTGGACAGTTTTAATTTATCAGACTGGGAGCGGGATGTGGCTGAAGAAATCCTCTGGAACCTGGATGAAAACGGTTATTTAGCGATAGATTCATTGTTAATTGCTGATCGATATGGCTGTACAGATAATGAAGTTGAGAGTGTGCTGGAAAAAATTCACCAGTTAAATCCGCCTGGAATCGCTGCCAGAAATCTGCAGGATTGCCTATTAATCCAGATGAAGGGAAAAGAGCAGACTTTGGGTTATCAGATTATATCTGAATATTTTGATGATTTTGTCAACCATCGTTACGACACTCTCCAGAAAAATCTCAATATTTCCAAAGATTTACTGGCTGAAATTATTGAGGAAATTATACACCTTAATCCGCGCCCAGGTGAGGGTAAAGTCGGTATCGGGACCGAAACAGTCATACCGGACTTATTGGCGGTTCAGCGGGATTCAAAATGGATTGTGATTGTGAACGATTCCTGGATTCCGGAACTGAATTTGAGTAACGAATACGTGACTATGTTGAATCAAAAGGGTCTATCGCTGGAAACAAAAAAATATCTCAAGGAAAAATTCGATTCAGCTTCCTGGTTTATCCAGGCCATTCAGCAAAGGAGGTACACACTCACAGCCGTGATGGAAGCCATCATTCAGCGGCAGCCGGAATTTTTTAGCGGTAAGATTGAAACGCTGGTCCCCATGAAACTCCAGGATATAGCTGATGATATTCATATGGATATTTCCACCATCAGCCGTTCCACCCGGGGGAAATATGTGGATACACCCTATGGTATCTTTGAACTAAAATCCTTTTTTACAGAAGGTTATACACTCGAAACCGGTGAGGAAGTGAGCACCAAAGCCATCAAGGATTTATTAAAGAAACTAATAAATAATGAGAATAAAGATACACCGCTGACGGATACTGATCTGGCTATCCAAATGAAGGCTGAAGGGTTTCCTGTGGCCCGCCGGACGGTGGCGAAATATAGAGAACAACTCCATTTTTCTGTCGCACGATTGCGGCGGCAATTAACCAATTAACTAAGAGGAAATTATGCAATACAAACGAATTATCGTCGGGGACCAGGAAATCAAGGTGCCCACATTGTCACTCGGGGCACTTCCCATTCTTGGGATCGCTTTGGTCCTGTGGCTGCTCACGGGGATTTATATTGTTGGACCGGATGAAGTGGGTGTCGTCCAAACATTTGGAAAATATTCAAGAGCCGCTCAGTCGGGATTGAATTACCATTTTCCATATCCCATTGAAACAGTGTCAACACCGAAAGTTACTGAAGTGAAGCGGATTGAAATTGGTTTCCGTACAGTTGGAAAGAGTCAGTACCAAACGGTTGAACGGGAAAGCCTTATGCTTACAGGAGATGAGAACATCGTCGATGCAGAAATGATTGTCCAGTACCGCATCAAGGATCCAGTGGCCTACACTTTTAATTTCATCAAACCGGAACTTACCGTTCGGGAAGCTTCTGAAGCGTCATTGAGAACCATTGTGGGTAAACATAATATTGATGAAGCGCTGACCTCCGGAAAATTCATGATCCAGGAAGAAACAAAAGCATTGATCCAAACTATTTTGGACAAATATGAAACGGGGATTTTGGTCGTCGCTGTCCAATTGCAGGATGTTGGTCCGCCAAAACAGGTGATTGCAGCCTTTAAGGATGTGGCTTCTGCAAAGGAAGATAAAAACCGAATGGTGAATCAGGCCGAAGGATACCGCAATGATATCATTCCGAAAGCTCGGGGAGAAGCTCAGGCTATGATCCGTGAAGCAGAAGGATATAAGGAAGCGCGGATCGCCCGTGCTGAAGGTGATGTGGCCAAATTCAGCGCAGTGTTGAAAGAATACCGCAAAGCAAAAGGTGTTACCGAAACACGACTTTATTTGGAAACTGTTGAAGAAATCTTAGCCAATACTAAAAAAATTGTTGTGCCGGATCCTGAAAGCGGCAATTTGATCAATTTGCTGAATCTGAATGCAAAAGGGGGTAAATAATCATGAAAAAGATATTATTAGGATTGGGGGCAATCATTGTCCTGCTGGGATTAACATCTGTATTTATCGTCAGCGAAACAGAACAAGCGGTTATTCTGCAGTTTGGTAAACCGGTTCGGACCATCATTACACCGGGTTTGCATATGAAGGTGCCATTTCCGATACAGGAAAAGGTCGTATTTGACGACCGATTGTTAGAGTATGATTCACCACCGGAAGAAATCCTGAGTAAAGATAAAAAGTCACTCATTGTGGATAATTATGTCCGCTGGAAAATTGTTGATCCACTCCAATTCTTGAAAACAGTTCAAGCAATTCCTACCGCTCTCAGCCGCATGGATGATATTGTCTATTCCGAATTGCGCCGAGAATTGGGAACCCACGACATGGTAGAGATCATTACTGAAAACAGAGAAGAAATCATGGAAAAGGTCACTGCGGCCAGTGATAATGCTACACAAGATTATGGCATTTCCGTCATAGACGTCCGGATTCGCCGAGTAGATTTGCCTTCCCAAAATGAGGAATCGATCTATGCCCGGATGGAAGCGGAAAGAAAACGACAAGCCAATAAATTCCGTTCAGAAGGTGAAGAAGAAGCGCAAAAGATCCGCGCATCCACGGATAAGGACAAGACCATTATTCTTGCAGACGCCTATAAAGAAGCGGAACGGGTTCGCGGTGAAGGAGATGCAAAAGCAGTAGAAATTTATGCCAATGCTTATTCTGCAGATCCGAAATTTTATGAATTTGTTCGAACTCTGGATGCCTACAAAAAAGTAGTGGATGATAAAACAACATTGGTTCTTCCGGCAAATTCAAGATTATTCAAATTGTTAATGGAGAAATAAATGGACGTTAAAATTCGTTCAACAACCATTTTGGGCCTTCGCAAAAAAGGCGCGATTGCCATTGGCGGTGATGGTCAAGTAACATTTGGCGATATGGCTTTCAAACAAAAAGCGGTTAAAGTTCGCCAATTTGAAATAGATAAGGGCATCGTTCTTGGTGGATTTGCCGGCGCCGCCGCGGATGCTTTAACCTTATTCGAAAAATTTGAATCTAAATTGGATGAGTATGAGGGAGATTTGACCCGTTCCGTAGTTGAATTAGCTAAAGAATGGCGCACAGATAAATACCTTCGTAACTTGGAAGCGCTTTTGGCGCTCATGGATAAACGCCATTCATTCATCGTTTCAGGAGATGGTAATGTAATTGAACCGGACGGACCAATTATTTCAATTGGATCCGGGGGTGGTTTCGCCCAGGCAGCGGCGACGGCATTCATGAAAAGCACCACTTATCCGGCCAAAAAGATCGTGGAAAAATCACTCCAAATCGCAGCCGATCTTTGTATCTATACCAATGATTCCATAACGGTTCTAGAGGCGAAATGAGCGATTTTACTCCGAAGCAAATTGTAAAGGAATTGGACCGCTATATTGTGGGGCAATCCGCCGCGAAGCGTGCAGTAGCTATTGCATTGCGAAACCGTTGGCGACGCCAACAAGTAGATGGAGCAATGCGGAATGAAATTGTGCCTAACAATATTATCCTTATTGGGCCTACCGGTGTAGGTAAAACAGAAATATCCCGTCGGCTGGCTAAATTAGCCAAGGCACCTTTTGTAAAAGTGGAAGCGAGTAAGTTCACCGAAGTAGGTTACGTGGGGCGTGATGTGGAATCAATCGTTCGGGACCTTACTGATGTAGCTATGAGTATCGTCAAACGGGAAAAACATGATGAAGTTCTGGCACTTGCAGAAACCCTGGCTGAAGAAAGAATTTTAGATTCACTTTTTCCAAGTAACGGGTCCCATAAACCCACCAAGGAAGAAGAAACACGCCGCAAGAAAACGCGGGACCGACTCAGGCAAAAATTACAGCACGGTGATTTTGAAGACCGGGAAATTGAAATTGAAGTAACGGAAGAAGCAGCACCCATGATGCAGGTTTTCGGACCTTTAGGCGGCGATGATATGGGAATGAATTTAAAAGAAATGCTTTCCAATGTAATTCCAGGACAGAAAAAGCGTCGAAAACTCCCCGTTTTAGAGGCACGTAATATCCTGGTTGAATTAGAAGCCGACAACCTTATGGATCAAGATGAACTGGTGCGCATGACCAAAACAAAAGTTGAGAATAACGGAATTGTCTTCCTTGATGAAATTGACAAGATTGTGGACAGCGGCAGGGCCGGTTCCGGGCCGGATGTAAGCAGGGAAGGCGTGCAAAGAGACCTGTTGCCTATTGTAGAAGGAAGCCGCGTACCCACTAAATACGGAATAATCAAAACGGACCATATTTTATTCATCTCTGCCGGTGCGTTCCACGTTTCTTCACCATCGGATATGATCCCTGAGCTGCAGGGGCGGTTTCCGATTAGGGTTGAAATGGATAAATTAACCGTAAATGATTTTGTCAAAATCCTGAAGCATCCTGAATCATCACTGATAAAACAATATATGGCTTTGCTGGGGGCAGAAAATGTCTCTCTTAAATTTGAAACACAGGCCATCCGTGCCATTGCAAAAATTGCGGCAGAAGTAAATCAAAAAATGGAAAATATCGGCGCCCGAAGACTACACACCGTCATGACTACTCTGCTAGATAATTTCATGTTTGATGAATCCAGTGGTCGGGGAAAGACAATAACAATTACCAAAAAAATGGTGGATGATAAATTAAAAGATATTGTCAAAGACCAGGATTTGAGTAAATATATTTTATAAGGAAGAAGGAAGAAGGATGAAAAGAGATTTTTTACATATAACTGATTTTACCGCTGATGAAATTTGGGAAACCCTTGAATTGGCCAAAGAAATCAAGGCGAAACTAAAAAGTAGGGAAAAATACAAACCTTTCCAGGATCATTCTTTGGCTATGATTTTCGCTAAACCATCGGCCCGGACAAGAGTTTCATTTGAAACAGGGTTTTTCCGTCTAGGCGGCCATGCTCTATACCTTGGCCCGAGTGACATTGGAATTGGCAAGCGGGAAGCGGTGAAAGATATTGCCAGAGTATTCAGTGGATATAATGATATGATTATGGCGCGCCTTTTTGACCATCAACATATTCTCGAACTGGCTGAATTTTCTTCAGTTCCGGTTGTGAATGGCCTGACGGACTACAACCATCCCTGCCAGATCATGGCCGATATTCTCACTGTCTATGAACATCGGGGTACTTTGGATGATATGAAGATCGTGTATGTGGGGGACGGAAATAATATTGTCCATTCATGGCTTCATTTGGCGGCCCGAATTCCATTCCATTTTACCTGCGTCTGCCCGGAAGGTTTTGAACCGGATGAAAGTGCCGTAAAATTAGTTGAGGATGCAGGCATCTCGACTGTCGAAATTACTCACGATCCCAAGGGAGGTGTTTCCGGTGCCAATGTGATCTACACGGATGTTTGGGCTTCCATGGGTCAGAAGGAAGAAGCAGAAGTCAGAGAAAAGATCTTCGCTGATTTTCAGGTGAATTCCGCTATGATGGCATCCACCGGGAAGGAGACTTTATTCATGCACTGTTTGCCGGCTGAACGGGGGCGGGAGGTTACAGATGCGGTTATGGAAGCGCCCAATTCAATAGTTTTTGATGAAGCGGAAAACAGGATGCATGCCCAAAATGCAATTATGGTAAAGATTGCCGGAAAGATGTAACTTATTTCAAATCCAATGACCAATTCAGAACTAAAAAATATAGCCAGTCAGATCCTTCGGGTCGAAGGACAAGAATTGATCAATGCGGCTGATCGTGTTCATGACAGTATTGTTCGGGCCTGCGAAATTATTGTGAATCATTCCGGTAAAGTGGTGATTTGCGGGATGGGTAAATCAGGCCTAATCGCCCAGAAAATTGTAGCCACCTTATGCAGTACCGGCACCAAAGCTGTATTCCTTCATGCGGCAGAAGCTGTACACGGCGACTTGGGAATTTATGCACCGGGGGATCCAACCATTCTCATTTCCAAAAGCGGCGCCACTGAAGAATTAATTCGTTTACTACCGACTCTTAAGGAATTTGAATCTCCACTTATCGGTATAATGGGTAATATGAAATCACCCTTGGTGGATCAAATGGATATTGTATTGGATGCTTCCGTAGAAAAAGAAGCCGATCCTTTGGGTATTGTTCCCACTTCTAGTACCACCCTGACTATGGCAATCGGGGACTCATTGGCAGCGGTGCTAATGAGTTACCGCGGATTCAAGCATGAGGATTTTGCGAAACTCCATCCTGCTGGAGACCTGGGTCGGCGACTGCGGTTAACGGTGGCAAACATCATGCAGCCCTTAGAAAGTGTTGCGGCGGTGAGTGTAGATGATCGACTGCGAAAAGTGGTTATTGAAATGACAGAAAAACCCCAGGGCGCCGCCTTAGTGGTGGATGGTGACAACCAGTTATTAGGCATTGTTACCGAGGGTGACCTGCGCCGCTGTTTAGCCAACAACGGTGATATTGATCAATTAACCGTGGGAGAAGTGATGACATCCAACCCGGTTGCAGTGACAGAAGATGCGCTCCTGAAAGATGCAGTTACAATGATGGAGGACAGGAAATCCCAGATATCCGTTTTGCCGGTGGTAAATGGAGAGGGCAAGTCCTGTGCCGGTTTATTACGCCTCCACGACGTTTATCAAACACAGCTGTTTTAAATATTATTTAAATGATTCCCAGCGGATATCATAAGTCCGATAGGAAACTTCATTACCCTCTAATAAGGGAATTACTAATTTAAACTGACTCATTGCACCTGGATCAAGGGCCGTATTCGACTGGATACCGGTTAAATATTTCTGATTTTGCCCGGCGATAAAAACGGAATCCTTTTGCACAAGTTCTGTTGTGGCAGACCAGAGATTGGCAACAATGCGGACGAAGTCAGCACGTTTTGCGCCTACATTTTTTAATGTTCCCGTAATCTCTTCACGGTCCGGAAAGGCATTCACAAATGGTTCTCCCACCAATTCAACCCTTGCATTTGGTGGTAAATCTTCGGTGATATTGACAACACGATCACGTTCAATAGCCAGTTGGCCGATGGAAGTTTGAACAATGATTCCTAGATCATCTTCCTGGATAATTTCGCCATTGACGATAGTTCCATTTTGAAGTTCGATCCTGTGGCGGAGTTGGGGGACTTTGATCAAGTTCAGTAATTCTTCATCAATGGTAGGCATCGTACCTTTGCCTTTTTCATATACGGATATAACCCGCTTCAACGAATCCACCTGCTGATGGAGCAGATCAATACTGGATTTCAATTCAAAAAAAGGTTTGCCCGGTTCGAGTTTGTCAGCTTTTTCTCCTATATCCCGGATTTCAGGGAGGGGGACAAGGCTATCATCAGTGACGGTTTTTGGTTTTTCAGGTTCATCTGGAATGAAAGTTTGGGTTGTATCGGATTCTATGATTACCAACGTATCCGCAAGGGCTGCGGCGGAAGTGTCTGTTTCATTCTGGCTTAGGCCAACACTGAAAAACAGAATTAAAAAAATGAACTTATTCATTCGTTATTACTGCTTTTTGGTGTGCTTCAAAAGTCCTGCGGTGTATTTCCTGTTCGTAGGTATCATATTGGCCAAGGTTTTTTACCGTTTGGATAACAGCTGTATGAAGTTTGTATTGTTCCGGGTCAGATAAAATAGGCATCAGGGTGGGGACAATTATTTCATCACCCAGATCAGAAAGTTTTTCAATTGCCTTGATCCGAATTTCCAGGGGGTAGGCTTCATGCATGGCAATTTCTTTTACGGCATTCCGAATTTCCGGATCATTGAATTCACCCAAAGCTTCAAGGAGTGTGGTGAGTAAATTATAATATTGATCTTTTCCGGTACGGTAAGTCTGCAATAGGGCTAGGATGAGGTTTTCTTCCTTGACGCCTTTCATGGTATTCAGGGCAAAATCCTGGACTTCCAGGTTTGTCTGGGGATCACCTAATAATTCTGCAAATGCGCCTGCAACCTGAGAAGGATCTTTCTTCCCAAGGATTTCCAAAGCACGGTTGCGAATACCTAAGTTAACCTCCGGGTCTCGCGAGATTTGGGTAAGAATTGGAACCACTTCATCCGTTCCTAAAGCACCCAGTGTTTCCGTTAGCAATTTTTCAGTTCGGTTAAAATTATTCCGACTGACTTCATAAAGGTCCAATAACGCCAGAACCTGGTCCTTCGTTCGGACTTTATTTAAATTTTGCACCAGCGCCATCTGCAGTGAATTGGTTTTTTCTTCTACTTTGTTCATTGCATTTACCATAGCATCTGCCGCCCTTGGATCATCCCTGAATTCAGCCAGTAATTCTATGGAAGCCACCATGAATGTCACGTCAAGGGCTGCCGCTTCGCCAACCGTTTCAGAAATGGCATTCAAGGCGGTGGGATGTTGGGTTTCGGCCAGTGCCTTACCGGCGGCGATACGCACATCAAATGGTTGATTGGTATCATTATAAATAGCGATCATTTCTTCAAGCGCCTGAAGTTTGCCCTCACTGAAAGCAGTTCTCAGGTTTTCAATCAATTCGTAAGAAATGTCATCTGAACCATCCTTTTTACCCGGCCAGAATTTTTTAATCATTGAACATCCATCAACTATTAAAAGAGAAGTCAACAGTAGGACGATAAGGCTATGGCGCTTCATTATGTTTCCAGAAATGTAATTTTAGATCGTGGCCGTCAAATTTTGCATATGAAAAAAAGCTAAGCCAGTCTCCAAGAATAAGCAATTTACCACCATTTAGAGGTAATTCCTTTGCCTGGTGGTAATGACCCGTAATAAAATAGTCAAATCCTTCTGCAATCCTTTTTTGGGCATGGATGGCCATTTCATCAGTAATCTTTTTATTGTATTCATCTGAATGGTGATAGTGTTCGCCCTTTTTTGAAATCCACCTGGCGAAAACATACCCCATTCTTGGATGTAGCCAGCGATAGGTCCACATAAATAACCGGGAACGGATAAACCCTTTCAGCAATCGGTAACCCGTATCCCAGGATAAATAACCATCGCCGTGGGTTACAAAAAACTTTTTGCTATTTACTTCGAAACTAATATCAGAAGAATAAGTATGATCAAACAGGGTTTCGGTAATAAAATCCCTGACCCAGTAATCATGATTCCCCAGGATGAAATGGACTTTTACACCCGCTTCCCGCAGTTTTAGTATTTCATGGTAAAAAGGAACGTAACTCTTTGGAATTACATCCTTGTATTCAAAATAGAAATCGAAGAGGTCGCCATTAATGACTAATGTACCGCCGGATTCCTTCACATGTCGAAGGAATTGGAATAAAATATTCTGGCGCCTTACTTCGGAATCCGATTTTTTCAGCATCAAATGAATGTCTGAAATAAAATAGACAGGCAAATCCATGGTGGATAAAATACTATTTCCCCGAGGGGTCAGTCAATCCTGAAACTAGAAAAATTATTGATATTTTTTTTAACATTTTCCGTGGATTATCGTCGAAATTCAGGAACTATCGGATTAAATTCAATTATATAAAAGTATGAAACAGATAATTTTCATTCTGCTCTTGGGCCTATCATCGCTGCTCAATGCCCAATCCTTTGGACAAAATAAGGTTCAATACAGGGATTACGATTGGAATTATATCTCTTCACCTGAATTTGATGTTTATTACTACGGGGATGAAATTGAATTGGCCCATTTTACAATGGAAGTGGCAAGTGAAGCCTACGAACAGATTGCCAAACACTTGCGCTGGAATATAAAAAAACGTGTCCCTATCATTATTTATCACTCTCATAATGAATTTCAACAGACGAATGTTATTGCCCAGTATATGCAGGAAGGGATTGGGGGTGTAACCGAATTATTTAAAAACCGCGTGGTGATTCCCTTCGAAGGAAACTATGAAGTATTTCGCCATGTGATTCACCATGAATTGGTCCATGCCATGATTAATGATCTAATTTATGGCGGTAGAATGCAAAATGTGATTTCTAACCAGATGACACTGCAGATTCCATTATGGGCAAACGAAGGGCTGGCGGAATATCTGTCTATGAATTGGGACACTCAAGCGGATATGACGATTCGTGATTTGGCCATTAATGAACGTATTCCGACAATCCGTGAACTGGAATATTTTTTAGCATATAAGGGCGGTCAATCTGTATGGCGTTTTATTGCTGAAAAGTACGGCCGAGAAAAAATAGGTGAAATTTTTCAGGCTATGAAACGGCGCAGCTCCGCGGAGAGGGGCTTCAAGGAAGCACTGGGCATGGACTTCGAAGAATTGACGGAACAATGGCATAAATATATCAAGAAAGAATACTTTCCCGATGTAGCCGGGCGGGATGAGGTAAAAGATATCGCTAAACGCCTGACAGACCATAAAGAAGGAAATAACTTTTATAATGTTTCGCCCACCATTTCACCGGATGGGAGCAAAATCGCTGTCTTATCCGACCGGTCGGGATATATGGATATTTATATTCTGGACGCGGTTTCGGGTAAAAAAATCAAACGATTGGTAAAAGGAAGCCGCTCTATCAATTTTGAAGAATTGAAATTTTTACAGCCGGGGATAACCTGGTCTCCGGATAGCAAACAGATTGTTATCGCGGTGAAAGCCGGTGCCCATGATGCTCTATATTTAATTGATGTTAATACAGGGAAACAGGAAAAAATCGGATTTGAGTTAGATGGTGTTTTTACCGCTGCATGGGGTCCCGATGGCCGGCAACTGGCTTTTGTAGGCAATGAAGGTGGCGCCAGTGACATTTACAGTTATGATTTGGATACCAAAGAGATAACCAATATTACAGATGACGTTTATTCCGATACAGAACCGTCCTGGAGCCCAGATGGAAAAAAGATTGCCTTTGTTTCGGACCGCGGTAATAAATCCAACCGCGATGCCACTACAGCCAAGGATATGCTTGAACATAATTATGATCAGCGTGATATTTATACCATAGATATTTCATCTGGAGATGTAAGCCGAATCACCAATACCAGTTATGATGAAAATTACCCGATTTTTGCCAGGACGGCTAATACACTTTTTTACACAGCAGATTACCAGGGAACGTGGAATCTTTTCCGTCACGATTTAAATACAAATGAAGGATTGCCTGTAACCAATCTGCTCACGGGACTCTTTCAGTTGAGTTTAACGGAGGATGATGGAACCATGGTATTTTCCGGTTACTCCGGGTTGGGATGGGATGTTTACCGCCTCAATAACCCCCTTGATCTGGATTCAACCTTGGTAGAGCCGACTAACTTTATTGCCAACCCACCAAAAAATAAAACGGAGGATCTGGTTGATTTAAGGCAGCATAAACGCAAGGGCAGCGACGTAAATACCACCGATTATTCCACCTATATTTTTGCTTGGGAATACGAACATTACAATAATCGGGATCTTGCTGATCAGCCTTTGGAGTCTAAACCCGATTCAGTCTATAAAAAAGATGATGGTGATTATATTCCCCAAGTGTACAAAACCCGTTTTAGTTTAGATGTGGCCCAGGGAGCCGCCGGCTATAATAATGTATTTGGCCTCCAGGGATTACTTGTGTTTTATTTCAGTGATCTCATGGGTGACCACCAGATTTCCTTAGCAATGGAATCCCAAATTTCTCTCCAGAACAGTGATTATTATTTGAATTACGCTTACCTGAAAAACCGCATGGATTATTATTTTACCCTTTTCCATCAAGCGGATTTCTTTTTTGCCGGTTATGCTTTAAACGATATTGGAATGATAACCGATTTGACAGCCCGGATGCGTCATCTGGGCTTTGCAGCCATGGCCTCACGGCCTTTCAATCGTTTTCATCGCCTTGATGCAGGCGTGATCATTCACAACCTGGATTATAAATTGTTTCAAATTGACCCTTACTTGAATAAAACCGATATAATTAATAATGATGGTTTTATTTCCGCAAATCCCACCCTTAGCTATGTGTATGATAATTCCGTATCCGGTTATACCGGTCCTGTAGATGGATTCCGTCAGAATACTACGTTGGAAATCAGTCCTCCTATGGGTGATAAGGGGATTTCTTACCAAAAACTGAAAATTGATATGCGTAAATACCAAATGGTTACACGTGATTATTCATTTGCTGGACGCTTATATTTTGGTACCAGTACGGGGAAAAATCCGCAGAAATATTTTTTAGGAGGCATACAAAATTGGATTTGGGGAACGGGCACAACCAATGGTATGAAAGATGGCGAAACAGGAGAAAGCAGGTGGCGTAATGTTATCTTGGACAGTAGAAATAATACACTTTTGCAGGATATATATTTTTCAGAATTTGCTTATCCATTGCGGGGCGCCCGCTTCTCAGAAAGATTCGGAACCAATGTATTGCTGGCGAATCTTGAATTTCGCTTTCCATTTATTCAATATTTTCAGCTGGGATTCCCGGCAAAGATGATTTTAGGCAATATCCGGGGACATATATTTATGGATATTGGCGCTGCCTGGGACGACCCCCGCGAGTTTTCAGATTTTGCCTATTTGCAGGCTAAATACGGCAGCAACCTTCCTGAAAAATTTTCGCCTTGGGTGCGCTCTATCGGTTATGGAATCAAAATACCTTTTATATTTTTATTGCGCCTGGAAGCGGCCTATGATTGGACCGACAGCGGTTTCTCCAAACCCCAATGGTATTTATCCATGGGGTATGACTGGTAGATTAATTCTGCCTTTCAGCTTGATTCTACTTCCAGCCAGACTCAATTTCTCCCCTCAAAATGTCCAAATTAAAATCTAAAACTGTATACCTGTGTTCCGCCTGCGGGGATGACCACCCCAAGTGGTACGGTCAATGTCCCTCCTGCAATGAGTGGGGTACGCTTGGTGAATATAAAGTTGCCAAAAACCGTAAAAAAGGCGGCAATGGTCAACCACGAGATTCACGCAAATTGGCGGATGTTCTTCACGGCGGAGAGGTAAATCGAATTCCCACGGGGATTTCTGAAATGGATCGTGTTCTGGGCGGCGGCCTTTTACCGGGGTCACTCATTTTATTGGGCGGCAACCCGGGGATCGGGAAATCCACCCTGGCGCTTCAAATTTTACCCGCCATTCAAAAACCGGTGCTTTATGTATCTGCAGAAGAGAGTGAAGACCAGGTTGGTCTCAGGGCTCGGCGGCTGGGTGTGAATTCTAAAACACTGCACCTATCATCGGAAAATAGGATTGAAGGAATTTTAGACCAGATTTCGTTGGTCCAATCGGAATTGGTTGTGGTGGATTCCATCCAAACCGTTTTCAGCGATGAACTGGATTCTCTTCCCGGTTCTGTGAGCCAGATTCGGGAATGCGGCCAGCAGCTCCTCCAATTATCCAAACAGCGCAATATTGCTGTAATTATTGTAGGGCATGTGACCAAAGAAGGAATAATTGCCGGACCGAAAATGCTGGAACATATGGTGGACACGGTCCTTTATCTTGAAGGGGATGACCGCCACGATCACCGGGTTCTTCGTTCAGCAAAAAATCGTTTTGGTACCACCAATGAAGTGGGCATTTTCCAGATGGAAGCTGGCGGACTGGTGGAAGTGGATAATCCCTCTGAATTGTTCTTGGCTGAGCGCCAGGACGATATCACCGGTTCGACCATTTTCCCCTCTTTGGAAGGGAGCCGCCCCATCTTGGTGGAAGTTCAAGCCCTAGTTTCCAATGCCAATTTTGGTACACCACAACGTAATGTTAACGGTTTCGATTTTAAACGCTTGGCTATGCTTCTGGCTGTCCTTGAGAAACGATTAGGAACCCATATGGGGACCAAGGACGTATTTGTCAATCTGGTTGGTGGACTCAAAGTGGACGATCCGGCGGCAGACTTGGCGGTGATCACGGCGGTGGCCTCAGGGGCCAGGGATAAACTCATTTCAGAATCAGTCGTTCTAATTGGGGAAGTCGGACTTGGGGGGGAGGTCCGTTCTGTGAGCCGGTTGGATGCACGGATAAGTGAAGCAAAATCCTTAGGATTCAAATCAGTGATTGCCCCGGCGGCGAACGTGAAACGGATGAAAAAGGCACCGAAGGGTATAAAAATATTCGGCGTATCCAATGTGGGTGAAGCGTTTCAACATTTGTTTTAATGAGTCCGATTCGAAATGATCATTCGGGAATAAGTCCCCGATTTTTTAGTATGTTCACACCCCATCCTGAAGGATGGGGTAAGTATGCAATAATAAGTGTAATTAGTGAATTCTATTACCCCTCATTTATGGCGGGAGATTGAGTAAAAAGTACCAAAGTTGGGGTTTTAACCCCTATTCGGGGTAAACTATTTGATGCAGTTCACAATTTCCCATTCAAACGCCGGCACTTCGGCCCGGCGGGGAATCCTCAAAACACATCATAGCGAAATCCAAACACCGGTCTTTATGCCCATCGGTACCCAGGGAGCGGTGAAAACAATAGACCCCGAAGTCCTTTACCACTTGGATGCTCAAATTATTCTGGGGAATACTTACCATTTATATATCCGCCCAGACCATGAACTGATTCACCGGGCCGGGAGCCTCCATTCATTCATGAACTGGGACAGGTCTATTCTGACAGACAGTGGAGGATTCCAGGTTTTTTCATTGGCCAAATTGAATAAGATATCCGATGAAGGCGTGGAATTCCAAAATCATTTAGATGGGAGCCGACATTTTTTTACACCGGAATTTTCCATGGATATCCAGCGGTATTTAGGATCGGATATTATCATGGCATTTGATGAGTGTCCACCGGGGAAGTCAGACGAAAAAACAGTGGCAAAAGCTGTGGGCCGAACTACCCTTTGGATTGAACGATGTCAGGAATTTTTAAATAACAATAAACCTTTATACGATTGGAAACAGACACTTTTTCCTATCGTTCAAGGCAGCGTGTACGAACAACTGCGGAAACAAAGTGTGGAAGAATTAATTCCCTATGCCGATTGCGGTATTGCTATTGGCGGACTTGCTGTGGGTGAAGAAAAAAATGCCATGTTTGAAACGATAGAACAAATGGATAGTATACTTCCGGACGATCAACCGCGTTACCTCATGGGTATAGGTCGTCCTACGGATCTGATAAAATCTGTCCAGCGCGGTATGGATATGTTTGACTGTGTTCTTCCAACACGAAATGCACGTAATGGACAACTGTTCACCAGTGGGGGTATTGTGAACATCGGTAACCGATCTCACAAAGAAGCATTTGAAGCGTTAGACCCTGAATGCAATTGTTATACCTGTCAAAACTTTACACGGGCTTACCTTCGTCACTTATATAATATTAAAGAAGTGTTGGGTTTACGCTTGGGTACCATCCATAATTTGACCTATTATATGTCTCTAATGGAAAAAATGCGCACCAAGATTGAATCAGGCGAATTTGGAATCTGGTCAAACACCTATTTGGACAAAATGGCGGACTATGAGGGCATGTAGAATGAAAATCCGTTTATCCCTTTACTTTTTTCTCAGTATTAATTTTGGACAAAATCTTGAAGTGAGTTTTATGCGCTTTTATGCCGATGATCATGATTATGTGGCCGATAACCGTTTACTGGCTACCCACCGCTTTGGGGAACCATATTTGCAGGTTTTTTACAATGATAGGAAAATGCCGGTAGTGAAAGAATGGATCAATGGGGATGGTGAATCAGCCAAAAGGGAAATTTTGGAATATGGGAAAGATAAACAATTGATCCGGCGATACTTTTTAAACCCGGACCAGAAGCCCGATAGCCTGATTCAGTTCGGCAAAGATGAGCCCTGGTCAGAAGAGTTTCGGAAAGCATTGGGTAAGCAAGGTCGGGGATATTTTGATGGACAGGAATCAAAATTCATCTTGAACGAAACGGATCAAATTGAATCAATTCAATTCTCCAATGTGCAAGGTGAACTATACGGTGAAATTGAATTTATCTATGATCACCTTGGGTTTCTCAGCGGTGAAGTGTGGACATCCTTCCCGGAGATTAAGGTCATCCGCCGATTTGATTATTCAATAGATTTACTTACGGGAAGGAAGGAGATTTGGGAATATGACCAGTATGGACAAGAAGTGAGCCACGCAGCATTAACCCAACCACCCGCCGGTCAATTGTATAAAACACCCCCACCGAGATTAGGTAATCGGTTGGACGAAGTATCCATACTGTTGGAAGATATCCGCGAAAAAGATCTCACTATTCCATTTGATGTTTTCATTCCCAAAACTAATTACGATTTAATGGTTTTAACCAATGGAGACAGTTTAATGATCCACTTGGTTGAAATAGGAAAACAACGTGTTAAATTTATAATTGTGGGTGAGAAAGAGGAACTTACTATGCCCAAATTCAGGGTAAAAACCATTACTTCCAAGTATGGAGAACGCATTTATCCCTGAACTTGCATTGCGGTCGACACAATAGGTAAATTGTTATCCCTCTAATCACATACCGGAGGATCGAATGAAGTTTTTCAAACCTTGGACCATAATCGTCGTATTAATTTCCATAGGATGGGCACAATCCTATCCACCCCCCACTACGCTTATCACTGTACCTTCAGCAGGGACTCTCGTCAGAGGAAGCTATGCCATGCAAATGCGTGTTCAAAAAGGCGGGGGTTTAACTTCATCATTAAGTGTAGGAATTACGGATCGATTCCAGTTTGGCCTATCATTTGGATCGGCTAACCTTATCGGGGATGACAGCCTGGTCTGGTACCCCCGGCCCGAAGCAAATTTGAAATATCGTCTCATAGATGAAACCGAATCTGTCCCCGGGTTTTCTCTCGGGGTGAATACTCAAGGAATGGGAAATTTTAACGCGGCTGATTCATTGATGCGCTATGATGTAAAGGCCATGGGATTGTATTTAGCTGCCAGCAAAAATTGGAAAACTCCCCTTGGCAATATTGGTGTTCACGCCGGATCAAATTATAATTTTATCGAAGTGAATGATGGGGATAAAGATATAAATTATTTTTTCGGTTTTGATATGGAGTTCAACCCAGAATTATCCCTACTATTGGAGTACAATGCAGCTCTGAATGAAAATGATATGACGGCCAAGACCATGTCCATCAGCCGCGGTGGATACCTGAACGCAGCCATCCGCTGGACCTTTGTTGAGCATCTCCACATTGAAATGGATTTTAACAATCTCCTTTTTGATGATGATAAAGTGGATTATTTCCAGCGTGAAATGAAGATCACCTATATCGAATATTTTTAATGAAAAATTTTGTGTTGGTCCTTTTGGCATGGATGGGAATCCTTGCAGGCCAAACCAATCTGGAAAAAGGAGCAGCTGCCTATGATCGGCGCGCTGAAGGAAGCCGAGAGGATAAAGCCCAGCCGGGCGCCATCAGTGAGGCGATTGAATACTATCGATTGGCTTTGGATGATCCAAACACCGAAATTGATGCTGCCATTGGATTATTAAAATCCTATTACTTTAAAGGAAAATATGTCGCTCGAACAAAAGACGAGCAAAAAACTGTTTTTAATGAAGCCAAAAAACTGGCCGTAACCTTCATTAAAAAATATCCTAAACGACCCGATTTCCATTACTGGTATTTAACAAACTTGGGGAGTTGGGCGGAGGTGTACGGCATCCTGGCCGCTGCACGGGAAGGGGTGGCGGACCAAATGAGAGAGCATGCCTTGAAAATTATTGGTTTGGACCCGAATTATGAGGACGGTGGAGGATATTTTATGCTGGGTGCCGTCCATTATAAATCTCCTTATATTCCGTTTTTACTTTCTTGGCCGGATAATGAAGAAGCCGTGAAGTGGTTGGAGAAGGCTGTGAACACGGGGGAAGCAACCCCGGTGCAAAAAGTGTACTTGGCCCAGGCGCTTTATAAAGAAAAAGAAAAGGAAGGGGCATTAAAACTTTTGAATGCAGTAGCAAATATGACCCCCTCCAGGAATGATCCCTTATCCGATTGGGAGCAGATCAAAAAAGCCCGGGCCTTTCTTAAAGAATACTGATAAACAAGATTTCAAAATGTCCGATTTAAAAGAAACCCGAATTTCATCGGAGAAGAAATTTTCCGGCCGGCTCATTGATCTGTATTTGGACCAGGTAGGACTGCCTAATGGAGAGAAGAGCACACGGGAGTGGATTGACCATCCGGGGGCAGTGTGTCTCATCCCCATACTTCCCGATGGAAATATCTGTCTGATTCGCCAATTTCGTTATGGCCCGGGAGCGGAGTTTATCGAGATTCCTGCCGGCAAGTTGGATAATGGTGAAGATCCCTTAGACTGTGCCCACCGTGAACTGGAAGAAGAAACGGGGTATTGTTCTAATAAACTGACTTTCTTGACCAACATTCATCCTGCCATTGGGTTTTGCAATGAAAAAATGTGGATGTATTTAGCTGAAGATTTGGTTGAGACAGAACATAACCTTGATCAGGATGAATTTCTGAAATTGCTGCCGACTTCTTTAGATGATGCGTTGGAGTGGGTTTGGTCCGGAAAGATCACCGATGTAAAAACAATCATCGGTATTTTATGGGTAGAAAAATTATTGAAACGTAAAGACTAATCTTTTTGATAATAGCTTAATATACCTTCCAGCTATTTGTCCGGATTGTCCATTTGACAAAAGTGTCCTGTGTCGGTAATCTACGTAAACTTCGCTCCCGGACAAATTTCAATCACTAATTTTTCAGCGATTGACATGGGTGCTACGGCGTCTAGTTCACCCCAGCATATATGGGGTGGGAATTTTTGTTTCTTAAAGTGCCGGTAGCCAACGGGAGTTCTGGTATTGATACCTGTCGTTTAAATATTGAATCAGCTGGTGACCGATCTTTTTCCCGTTCCCGCCACGGAAAACCGCCCACATGGTTTCAACTTCCGATTCCTCCAGTTGGTCGTTCCCGTTGGCGCTATAAACCTGTTGTTTGAATGCCTTATACTGTGAGATCCAGAGCCGATTATGCATGCTCAATTGTAATATTAGAGTTTAATTTCATATTCAGTTAACAGATCCTGTTACATTGAAATAGAGCCTTTCCTGAAATCTGTTTTCCCAATTCTTACATTCACAACCGTTGGTTTCCCAGATTTTGCGGATTCTTTTGCCTGAGTTAATACATCATCAATTTGATTTTCTTTATCCACAAAATAACCTTTTCCCCCCAATACCTCTACAGCCTTGTGATAATCGGTTACTGCTAATTCTGTACCAATGGGATCATCAAGCATTTCCACCTGGTCACGGGCTATTTGTGCCCACCCTGCATCGTTACCAATTATTGCAATGACCGGAATTTTATGGCGGACAAACGAATCAAACTCCATAAGGCTGTACCCAAATGCCCCATCTCCGTATATTGCCCAAACTACAGATTCAGGATGAGTAAGTTTTGCCCCTAATAGAAACCCCGCACCAACTCCTAGGGTTCCAAACACACCGGGATCCAGCCAGCCGGAGAGCGATTGTGGCCGAAGGATATATGATGCCGTGGCGACAAAATCACCTCCGTCTGCCACAATTATATCTCCATCCTCAATATGTTGATTAATTTCCAAACATAATTTCAGGGGATTTACATAATCAATATCAGCATCAGCCTGTGTTTTAATTACATTCCACCGTTTTTTATTTCTTTCAGAAAGTTTTTGATGCCAATTTTCCCATTTTTTCTGTTTGGCATTATTATTAGATTTATTCAATTCAATGAGAAACGAACCTGGGTTAGTAAGGATGCCTCTGGCTGGTCGGCGGTTCAAGTACATATCACCCCTGCTGAGATTGATAGAAATTATTTTTGCCCGGTGGTGAATCATGCGTCCATAATCCAATCGGAAATCACAGGAAACACCAGCTAGAATGACTAGGTCTGCTTCCTTCAGTGCTTTTTTCCGCTCATGCCTGAAAATGGGCAGATGGGATTTAGATAGAAGGCCACGCGCCATCCCTGAGACATAGGTTGGAATATTCAATTCTTTTACAGCATCTGCCAATGCTTCACGCTGTGATGGAATCAGAAGGGCTTGACTGCCAATAAGTAGAACTGGTTTTTCTGCTGATTGAAGCATCTCAGATACTTTTGGAATATGTAGGGATGAATTTTGAGTATTATCTGTTTGTGCATTTTTTGAATACGTTTTGTGCTTATCCTTAAAAATTCGATTGACATTCCAATTCAAATAGCTGGACATCCACCAAGGCATTGACTTGCTCTTAGATTTTAATCCATACCAATCTCGTACTAATATCTCTGGATAAAGAAGATCTACCGGTATTTCTATATAAACAGGTCCCGGCACACCAAGTCTTGCTGTTGCAATGGCTTCTTCCAGAGATGGCTGAATATCTCTCACCCGTTTTATGGTTTTAGCATATTTGATGACAGATTTAACCACGGACAAGTGATCAATATCTTGGAGGCTGCCTCTATCTTTTAAAACAGTTGCTGTTGCACCTCCCAAAATGAGAACAGGTACCTGAGCCATTTGAGCATTTTTTATAGCAGTAATAGTATTAGTTAGGCCGGGACCAGCTGTAACTGCTGCCACTCCAATTGTTCCAGAAAGACGGGATACTGCATCGGCTGCGAAAACAGCTGTGGCTTCATGACGAACATCCACAACGCGAATGCCCTTTTCATTACAGCCCGTCAGGATGGGAGAAATATGTCCACCACAAAGCGTGAATATCCATTGAATGCCATGCCGCTGAAAGACCTCTGCGACAATATTTCCGCCATGGCTTTCAACCGTTTTAGTCATATTTTCTGCCTTTCACCAAATATCACACAGGGTTGTCCGTTTCATATCCAATCCTGGATATCTCCATCGGACAATCTTGTACTGAAATGGGTGAGTATGAGCCGTTGTACATTGAATTTATCTGCAATTTCCATTGCCAACCTGTTTGCAGAATACTTCAAATGCGCCAGACAAGACCGGTCGCATTTCGCCGCTGTTTTACCATTCGGTTAAATTTTGAGGTAAATCGGTCATATTGAATTAATCACTTTCATGAATTTCTTTAGCCGCCCGCAATCCCGAGGCCAAGGCCCCTTGCATCCAGCCAGAATAGTCAGAAGCGTGATCACCGGCAAAATGGATTCTTCCTTCAGCTTTTCCTATGTGGGACTGAAGTGCATCATACTGCTCCGCCGAGGGTGAAGCCCAGGCGCCGCCGGACCATTTCTCAAGAGCCCAGGCATGAGACGTACCGGATTCTAAATTATCTATTACTCCGGGGAAAATATTTTCCCATCGATCCGCTAACTGGGAAATTCTACTTTCGTTTGTAAGTAAATTCATTTCTTCCGCGCGGTCCCAGCGCAAATATGACATGATAATCCCTCGTGGTCCATCCCGGTCCCAGGTAGGCTGCCAAATCTCTTCCGGCCAATCGGAATTTCCCCAGCCATTGAGATTCTCACTTTCCCAGAACCGTTTTTTAAATTGCAGAAAAACTCTTGTAGATGGCGCATACCGATATCCACCGAGCCTGGCGGTTACTTTCTCCTGGGAAAGTTCAGGCTCGAAGAAGATTCGGTTCAGCACAGGGATGGGTACCGAACAAAGTACCCTGTCCCCCTTGAATACCCCAAGTTCCGGAGAACGAACAACTACACCATTAGATGTTTGGGTCACGGTTTTTGCGGGAGTGTTGAGTTTTATTTCTGCCTCAAGAAATTCGGCGAAAGCGTAGGGCAATTTGTTCGAACCGCCGCGGATCTTTTGATATTCCTTGTGCAAGACGGAACCAGGCCAGGGCCGCCCATCGAGAAAATCGTTTGTTGAGATCAAAGTACGATTTCCGTCGATATAATCCACGAATGATCCGGAGCGGGGATAAAAAGGGTCCAGGTCCAAGTCAAAATGGTCTGCATATCCCAAGGTGAGGTTGTGGTCCGGCGGAATTCGAGCAGCGCCTGCTTCGGCAGAATGTTCGTCAGAAAAAGGGGATCGAAGTGTTAGCACTCTACCACCGATTCGATTCCTGGCTTCCAGAATAACCACTTCATGCCCCGCTCTTTTCAACTCGTAAGCGGCCACGAGTCCTGAAAGTCCCGCACCAATAACGATCACTTTTTTATTAGATCCCTTTCCCGTAAGCATCCCCGGAGATTCAGTGATCGGCTCTGATTCATCATCACTGCATGAAACCAACGCAATCCCAGCGGTGGCCAACATACTTTGACGGATGAATTCTCGTCGTGTCCAAGCAGACATAGTGAAGGAAATTACACTGGATGATTTATAATTATCCTACTGATTTCATCTAAGTACGGCGAAAAAGAAATCCGTGAATCAATGATCCGTTTTTTAGAATTGAAGAGAGTAAATTCAATCCCGATGATTTTATCACAATCCATCAAGAAAAAAGCACTGGAGTTGGGATTTCAGAAAGTAGGAATCGCCAAAGCGGAAGGAACGCCAGAAGCTAAAAGTAATTTATATAATTGGCTGAATTCAGGCAGTCATGCCACCATGGATTGGATGGCAAAGCGAGAGGAAGAACGGGGAGATATCCAAACTTATTTCCCGGAAGCAAGGTCGGTCATATCCGTGGGCATAAATTATTTTTCCGGTCATTCCCAGTCGGAGTTAAAGGCCAATTTCAAATTCAGCAATTATGCTTGGGGAGATGATTATCACGATGTTTTGAAAAAAAGGCTCTTCCAATTATTGGGATTTATCAAGGAAAAATCTCCGGAAGTAAAAACCGTCGTTAGTGTGGACACATCCCCCGTGATGGATAAAGTATGGGCCCAAAAAGCGGGTATAGGCTGGCAGGGGAAACATACCAATTTAATCACGCGGGATTATGGTAGTTGGCTTTTCCTTGGTGAATTGATCGTGGACTTAGAGTTGGATTACGATTCCCCCTTTGATGAAGATCTTTGCGGCACGTGCACGGCCTGCATTGAGGCCTGCCCCACGGAGGCATTAAGTTCTTACCAAATCGATTCTGAAAAGTGTATTTCCTATCGTACAATCGAGCATAAAGGAAAATTTTCCGAGGGAGAGGATGATTTGGATGACTGGATATATGGCTGTGACATTTGCCAAGATGTATGTCCCTGGAATCAAAAGTTTGGTCAAGTCACAGATGAACCGGCATTCCTTCCCCGGCAGGAAATTTTAACATGGACGGATAGTGATTGGACTACGATGGATGAAGCAGGATTTCGTAAATTATCCAAGGGTTCGGCAGTAAAACGAACCAAGTTTTCAGGGTTAAATAGAAATATTAAACAAAACTCATTGTAGAGATAAAGCATGCTGTGTCTCTACAATTTTAGATAAAGGACAATCATTATGACAAAAGTAGGTGTTTTATTATCAGGGTGTGGTGTAAATGATGGTGCAGAGATCCATGAATCGGTAATCACCATGTTGGCTTTAGATCGTGCCGGTACAGAGATGGTACTAATGGCACCCAATATTGACCAGATGCATGTGGTCAACCATTATACGGGCCAGGAAATGGACGAATTTCGCAATGTCCTGGTAGAGTCCGCCCGCATTGCCCGAGGAAATATCAAGGACATGGCTGAAGTTACGGGTAATGATGTCGATGCATTGATTATGCCAGGGGGATTCGGTGTAGCCAAAAACCTGTGTGATTATGCCATGGCTGGCCCGGAATGTTCTATCAATCCCGATGTGTATCGATTGGTATCGGAGGTTCATCTACTGCAAAAACCCATCGGGGCTATTTGCATTGCCCCTGCAATGATGGCCAAGATCCTGAGGGAACAAGATGAATCGGCGGAAATGACCATTGGCTCGGATGAAACAACAGCCAGCGATATTAATGCCATGGGGAGCAAACATATTGATTGTCATGTTACAGAAATGGTTGTGGATAAAAAGAAGAAAATTGTTACCACACCAGCTTATATGGAAGCTCAATCCATAAAGGAAGCAGCGGAGGGGATTGAAAAGTTAGTTGCGCAAGTATTATCCATGGTGGAATAGTGTTATTGTATTTTGGCTTTAACACCAACCCACTTTAACACAATAACACCTCTATCATGATCAAAGTCGCCAATCTTAGTGATATTCCGGAAGGCGGGAGTAAACTCGTCATGGTGGATGATACTCCAATTGCCTTGTTTAATTTAAAAGGGAAAATCCATGCCTGGGATAATAGGTGCCCTCACCGGGGTTCATCATTGGCGGATGGTTATATTTCAGACGATATAATTCAGTGTAAGTTTCATTTATGGGAATTTGATGTAGAGATCGGCTGCGCGGTGGCTAATTCGAATTTAAAAGTAAAAACTTTTAAATTCGAAATAAAAGAAGAATCAGTTTTTATCAGTCAATAACTTTGCGGGAGTTCGAAATTTTTGCAAAGATAAATAAAGAAAATATTTAATCTATATTTTTTGCTTTATCAACGGTTGACGTCAATCGATCCTAAACCAACACTGATATCTAAATAAATTGTAGGCCAGTCTGAATTCCAACCTTCCGTTAAATAATGATTTCCTTTTTTAAAGAAATCATCTAAATCGACAGAAGATAAAAAATTATAGTGTACCTTGGCTGAAGCCGATTCCCAAGGAAATTGTGAGCGAAACGAGTGTATTTAGTCTTTTCAATTTAAAATGCGTAGTTGAAGCGGATTGTTGTTTCATAAGGTCCGTCATGGTCCAATGGTTTGGCGATGTTGATCATCCAATCAAAGTCGTCACCATAGTCGCCGTGGCCAATACCAATTCCAGCCGATGATATGCCCGGTTTCGGATTATCAGATATCCACCCTATTTCCCAGGAATTTCCTATCCATGCCCGTCCGCCGTCGGCAAAAAAAGATATTAGCCAATCCCCGTCTGTGAACCTAGGCGTAAGAAAGAGGGCCATGTTGAGTTGGGCCATTTGATTGCCCTGCTGGATTTTATATCGCTGGGCCGATACTGAACCAAGCCCGCCCACTGCAAAAAACCGGTGAGAGGGGAGTGCTTCGCCGCCGGAGCCCACCATTAAGCGGGAGCGGAAAACCAATCCTTCGGAAAATTCCCAGTTGAATACCATGAGAGCCAAATTGCGTTTTATGGCTTTACCGTAATCCATTTTGAATACAGTAGCAGAGTCTCCATTAGCTTGGATGTATTCCAATTGGAGGAAGACGGCTAACCCTGTTTGTAAAGGTGAATAATTAGGTGTCCGGGCCATGAGAGACATTTCATAATAATTGGTTAATTTGGGATCCAGGACCAGGTTAGGGCGTAGGAAACGCTTCTTTTCAAATAAACTAGTCATACTCCAGACAGGGAGTGAATCTTGTTTGGCTGAAACAAACCGGCCTTTGATGCGGATATTTCTGAAAATATTTAAACCGTAGCCCGCTTCCCATCCGGATTCATCCCAACGGTCATAAAAATCCTGGCGGGCAAGAAAGCTGGCCCAACTATTTTCTTCCTGGGGAAGACGGTATCCGTCATCGGTTCGTGTTTCCTTGAATAAACTGGCATAGAGGATAAAATTCTGGTTTTCAAAAAAGCTCTTTTCAAATGTGGCCCGGCCTGTATAATCAGGGGTGAACCCTTTTCTCCAGCGGATGCCGGCGGACCAACTAAATCGGAAATTCGATTTGGAACGGCGATCCCAGCGTTCATTAAATGGCGTAAGGACCAAGCCTTCATTGCGGTTGTACTGAAAGACGGGCCGTTTGGGGTGAATCCAACTTTGGCGTGAACGGTCCGAGTGCCGGTCCAGGCCAAATTCAGTGGTTCCCTGGATGGCATCTTCCTTGTCCGTTTCCCGGTAGATAAGGCCCTCTTTTAAATTATTTTCAATAATTTTTCCATTAACAGTACTGTTCGGCTCGCGGTAGACATTGCCCCCAATGGTTATGATTTGGCCGTTTAATATCCCCCTGCCTTTCAGGTGGGCATCACCGCCTAAAAGGGTGGCTACACCATTTACCGTACCATAAACAATTAAATCACCACCAACGATGCGCATATTCGTTTCGGAAACTTCTCCCGAATCAATGATTACATCTTCACGAAAGATAAATTCGTCCGAGGATAGATCGTCTTCCTGGGATTTTTCAGACTCCTGTACCGCATCTTTTTTATTATTTCTCCCTGACGTATAATCGGTTGGTTTATCATCGTCTGTAAGATCTTCGACCCCATCAACTACAGCATCAATTCCATCCTCGACTGCTTCAATAACACTTTCTACAACTTCTTCCACCTCATCCGGATCCTGGGCAAAACCCAGATTCAAAATAATGAACAATGATAATAAATATTTCATTATCTAATCCTTTTCAATTGTAATTGAATCATGACTGGTTTTCAGTTTGACTGAAAACTTTCCCCCATTGATGATGCCATTGGCAAGCACATCATCGTCATCTAAGGTAATTTGCAGCGGAAACTCGGAGTCGATGGCGCCTGTTGAACGGCGATTTACAACAGTTACATCAATCGTTGCAGGAAAATCGGAAGGCAAACGCAGTTCAATTTTTCCGTCGTGTAAAGCCACAAGTTGGTGAAACGCTTCGGAATCTCCTGCCTGTGCAAGTTGTATTAATTGTCTGATATCGTTGTTCAAGATTTTCAGTCGTCACAAAGGGTATGACACGGCATTTTTTAAAAAGGTTGTCACTGGATTTTAAATTTTATTTAGACCAAAAGATAGAAATAAAAAAGCCCCGCCATAGCAGGGCTTTCACAAGAACAATTAAAAATTGGACTATAATCCAGTTTCTGCGACAGTCTTTTTCACCGCTTCCAATGTATTGTTCAGGGCGGCTTTTTCATCTTCCTTAAGCTCGAATTCCAGTATGCGTTCCACACCACCGGCGCCAATCACCGAAGGGACTCCGATGAAGTAACCATCAACACCGAACTCGCCTTCACAAAGAGAAGCGCAGGGTATGACTCGTTTTTTATCCCGCAGGTAGGATTCAGCGATTTCAATTGCCGATTGGGCCGGCGCATAAAAAGCGGAACCATTACCGAATAATTTCACGATCTCACCACCGGCAAATCGTGTACGGTTCACGATTTTTTCCAGTCGGTTAGAAGGGATCAACTCTTCCACAGGGACGCCTCCAACCGTAGCTAGACGCGTGACAGGAACCATGGTGTCGCCATGGCCTCCCAAAACCATACAGGTGACGTCCTGGACTGAACAACCGGTTTCCATAGCGATAAAAGTACGGAAGCGGGCACTGTCCAGTGCACCGGCCATACCGACAACCATTTTTTTACTAAAACCCGCGACTTTGTGAAATGCATAAACCATGGCATCCAGGGGATTAGAAATCACAATGACAAAAGCATTCGGCGCCTGTTCCTTAATATTGGTGGCAACATCCTTCATTATACCCAGATTGATCCCCAGGAGATCTTCACGATTCATACCGGGCTTTCTGGGGATTCCGGCGGTAATGATAAATATGTCCGCATCTTTCACATCATTCCAGTTAGAAGTGCCGGAAATGTCAGCATCATAACCATCATGGGGACGAAGCTGCATGATGTCCAGGGCTTTCCCTTTGACCATACCTTCTGCTTTCGGGATATCAAAAATAACAATGTCACCCAGTTCTTTCTGGGCCGCCAGCAAGGCCAGATTTCCGCCAATTTGCCCTCCGCCGATTAATGCAATTTTAGGTCGAGACATGTTTTAATCCTTTTATTAATTGATAATTCATTATGAAATTAAGTCCGTTCATTGGTCTATAACTGGAAAAACCCCGCTCCTCAATGCAGAACGGGGTTTTAACGAGAATGAGATGAAGTTTGTATTATCCGTTTATAAAACGTTGACAACCTTACGGTCACGGCCTTTGCGGTTGAATTTTACCATGCCGTCAGCAGTTGCGAATAAAGTGTCATCACCGCCGCGGCGAACATTAACACCGGGGTGAAATTTTGTACCGCGCTGTTTGAGAATAATTCCCCCAGCGAGGATATTTTGTCCGTCGGTCACTTTAACCCCAAGCCGTTTAGCATTGGAATCCCGACCGTTTTTGGAACTGCCTACACCTTTTTTATGTGCCATAATTAATCTTCTTTCTTTTCAGCTTTCGCAGCTGCTTTCTTAGGTGCTGACTTTTTCTTAGGCGCGGAAGCGAAAATTTCATCAATTTGTATTAATGAATAATCTTGGCGATGGCCATTTTTCCTGCGGTATCCTTTTCGGCGTTTTTTCTTAAAAACAATAACTTTAGGATTACGCCCATTGTCCAGCACTGTTCCAGATACAGATGCACCTTTAACTGTTGGCGCTCCAACCTGAACATTTTTACCGTCATCAGTCAAAAGGACTTGGTCAAATTTCACATTTTCCCCGGATTCAGTATCCAATCTGGCTACTTTGATTTGGTCACCCTTTGCGACACGATATTGTTTTCCTGCTATATTGACGATTGCAAACATTTTTTCTCCAAAAAAGCCGCGGAATTTAAGCTAATTCGTTTTTGTGTTCAACACCTACGTGCTCAATTTCTTTATAACCATTTTTGGTGCTTAAGAATCGAAATTCATCACGTGCTATTTCCGGATTTCCTTCAATAGTTATATAGGTAAAGTTTTGCCACATTAATCCCCGGAGTGCTTTTTTATTATCTTTCATGAAATGGGCGATCTCTGGATGAAGTTCCAATTTCAGTTTCAGACTCCGGTGTTTGGATTTATACCGCCGTAGCCAATAGTCAATCCGCGTTACCAGTGTTTCCCGGGACATAATACGTCCGGCACCATGACAGGTTGGGCATTCTTCACTCATAGAATCCAATAAACTCAAACGAATCCGTTGGCGTGTCATCTCCAAAAGGCCAAAATCTGAAATGGGGGACACTGCTACCTTGGCCCGGTCTTTCTTTAATTCCTTACGTAATTCATAATATATTTTTCGTCGGTTTGCTTCTTCCCTCATATCAATGAAATCGATCACAACCAACCCGGATAAGTCTCTCAGGCGAAGCTGCCGGGCCACTTCTTTGCAGGCATCAAGGTTTATTTTAAGTGAATTTTCCTCATGATTCTTTTTGCCCACGAACCGGCCGCTGTTGACATCAACTACAACCATAGCTTCTGTTTTTTCAATAATGAGATAGGCACCGCTTTTGAGCCAAACTTTTGGTCTCAGCAGTTTATCTAATTCTGTCTCGATTCCCATACTTTCAAACAGGGGTTTTTTAAGTTTATAATGCTCCAATCGATTGGCCATATTGGGCGATACATCTTCCAGGTATCCCTGGAGTTTGCGGTATAGTTTTTTAGAATCAATTGCTATTTTATTGATATCCGGGGTAAAGAGATCCCGGATAACACTGGATGCGGTTTCTAAATCCTCATAAACTAAAGTAGGCCCTTTGGATCGATCGCTTTTATTTTGCAATTTTTTCCAGTTTTCAACCAGTATGGAAAAATCATTTTTGATCAGTTCTTCACTTTTCCCCTCAGCAACGGTACGTACAATTACCCCCACACCTTTTTCTTTCAATGAGGAAACAATCTTTTTTAACCGCCGGCGTTCGTATTTATCCCATATTTTTTTAGAAATACCAATATAATTGGCATTGGGGACCAAAACAAGGAGTCGTCCCGGAAGAGCGATTTCAGTGGTAACACGAGGACCTTTTCCGGCGAATGCTTCTTTGATCACCTGGACAAAAATATCCTGTCCGGATTTCAACTCAACATCAATATTATCCTGAAATTTCTTACGATTTTTTTGCTGGCCGTTTTTCTTATTACGACTATTGGATGGACGTCGGTCTTCTTCATCCACATCCGCCAGATAGGCAGAATTTTCTATTTCAGAGAAAGGGAGGAATGCATTGATATCATAACCGATATCAATAAAGGCAGCTTGCATACCGGGGAGGACATTTTCAACTTGTCCTTTATAAATATTTCCCACCATGCGATGACGGTCCTGCTTCTCGACATAAACTTCAACGAGCGATCCTTCTTCGACGATAGCAATACGAGATTCCCCCATGCTTTCGCTGATAAAAATTTCTTTTTTCATTTTCTAACTCCAAAAATTTATCAACTTAGGGTTACTGTTATTTTGGATTGAAGACGAAGGGAAGGAAGCTGTCGGCTCTTCAGCCGAGGTAGAATTCCACAGAAAGAATGAATTGATTCTTCTGAAGGTTGAAAATTTTTTATAACTATTTCTTTGTGGTCTAAAATCAGACCGAAAAAACTTTTTGGATTCGTACCTTCAATTCACCTACATCCAATGAGGAAACTACGTATGACTGTCAAACTGACCAAGAAATATAAGAAATGACTTTAAGTTTGGCTTCGATTCAGTTTTACAGTTAATTTTCAGGCGTCGTGATTTGTGCCCTATTGCCGCGACATGTAGAAATGGTGCTAAAAAGGCGGATAGCCCCGTATAGCACCGGGGTTTTTTATTATGCATAAGATTAAAGACATATTACAAGATAGAATACTTGTTCTTGACGGCGCCATGGGAACAATGGTCCAGTCATACAGCCTTACTGAAGATGATTTTAGAGGTGATCGTTTTAAGGATCATGATCATGACCTACAGGGCAATAACGACCTGCTATGCCTGACTCGACCCGACATAGTTGGTGAGATCCATAAAGCTTATTTTGATGCCGGTGCCGATATTGTTGAAACAAATACGTTTAACGCCAATGTGATCTCCCAATTAGATTATGGTACAGAAGGTTTGGCATACGAGATCAACCTCGAAGCGGCAAAGATTGCAAAGTCTATTGCCAAAACCTATAATGATAAACCGCGCTTTGTAGCCGGTGCTTTGGGGCCAACTAACCGTACCGCTTCATTGAGCCCTGATGTGAACGATCCCGGGTTTCGGAATATTACTTTTGATGAACTCAAACAAGCCTATAAAGACCAGGCGCAGGGTCTAGTGGATGGTGGTGTTGATATATTTCTTATCGAAACAGTATTTGATACACTTAATTGTAAAGCAGCCCTTTTTGCTGTTCAAGAATTACTGGAAGAAAAAACTGAAGATATTCCTGTCTTTGTTTCGGGCACAATCACTGATGCCAGTGGACGCACACTTTCTGGACAAACGGTGGAAGCCTTCTGGCATTCTATTCGTCATGCAGATTTAACAGCGGTGGGCCTTAACTGCGCGTTGGGCGCGGAACAGATCCGGCCTTGGTTGGATGAATTATCTGCAGTAGCAGACACCTACGCCTTTGTCTATCCCAATGCAGGGCTACCAAATGAGTTCGGTGAATATGATGAATCGCCGGAGTCCATGGTAGCTGTTTTAAAGGAATTTGCCGAGAACGGTTTAGTAAACTTGGTGGGTGGCTGTTGCGGTACAACGCCGGAACACATCAAAGTCATTGCTGAAGCTGTGCGTGGCGTAGCACCACGCACAGTACCTGAAATAGAATCGCTGACCAAATTGAGTGGACTGGAGCCGGTCACCATTCGTCCCGAAAGCAATTTTGTGAACGTGGGTGAACGTACCAATGTGACTGGTTCAGCCCGCTTTCGCCGCCTGATTTCCGAAAATAATTACGAAGAAGCATTGTCAGTGGCCAGGCAGCAGATCGAAAACGGAGCCCAGGTCATTGATGTAAATATGGATGAGGGTCTCCTGGATTCCGAACAGGCCATGGAAACCTTTCTGCGCTTGATCGCTTCCGAGCCTGATATTGCGAAAGTTCCGGTGATGGTTGATTCATCTAAATGGTCGGTACTAGAGACGGGGTTGAAGAATCTGCAGGGCAAGGGCATCGTTAATTCCATTTCCATGAAAGAAGGAGAAGAAGTTTTCATCCATCAGGCCAGAATCATTCGAAAATATGGTGCGGCAGTGATTGTGATGGCATTCGATGAAAAAGGGCAGGCTGATTCGTACGACCGAAAAGTGGAAATTTGTACTAAAGCATATAATCTATTGACAGAAGAAGTTTGTTTTCCCCCGGAAGATATCATATTTGATCCGAATATTTTTGCGGTGGCTACTGGTATTGCAGAACATAACGAATACGCCAAAGTGTTCATCGAAGCGGCCAAAACCATCAAGGAATCGTTGCCAGGCGTCCACATCAGCGGGGGTGTGTCCAATCTTTCTTTCTCATTCCGGGGCAATGACGGTGTGCGGGAGGCCATGCATTCTACTTTTCTGTACCACGCTATCCAGGTAGGGATGGATATGGGCATTGTTAACGCCGGTCAATTGGCCGTTTATGATGACATTGCTCCGGATCTAAAAGAACGTGTCGAGGACGTTCTCTTCAACCGCCGGGATGACGCCACAGAACGCTTGGTAGAAATCGCCGAGGAATACCGTGGTGTAAAGCAAACCCAGGAGAAAGATCTTTCTTGGAGAGAAAATTCAGTGGAAGAACGGTTGAGCCATGCGTTGGTTAAGGGAATCATTGATTATATTGATGAGGATACGGAAGAAGCGCGACAAAAATATGACCGTCCTATCCATGTGATCGAGGGACCACTCATGGATGGTTTGAACGTAGTAGGTGATTTATTTGGTGCTGGAAAAATGTTTTTACCACAAGTGGTGAAATCTGCTCGTGTGATGAAAAAAGCCGTTGCTCATTTGGTTCCCTTCATCGATAAAGAAAAAGATGAATTAGGTCTCACAGGGAAATCAAACGGCAAGATTGTCATGGCCACAGTGAAGGGGGATGTTCATGATATCGGTAAAAATATTGTAGGCGTGGTCCTGGGATGCAATGGTTATGATGTGATTGACTTGGGTGTGATGGTGCCGCCAGATAAAATATTATCCACAGCCAGAGAGGAAGGCGCGGATATTATTGGCCTATCCGGATTGATCACCCCCAGCCTGGATGAAATGGTCCATGTAGCTGCAGAGATGGAGCGCCTGGAGTTTGATGTGCCCCTTCTGATCGGCGGAGCCACCACCAGCCGGACGCATACTGCCGTCAAGATCGAGGAACATTATTCCGGTCCCACGGTGCATGTGATCGATGCATCCCGAGCGGTGGGTGTGGTGAGCAAGCTGCTGAATGAAAATGAAAAAGCGGATTTTGTGGATGGAATTCGGGCAGATTTCGAACAGATACGTGATACCAGAGCCCAAAAGTCTGCAACTAAAATCTTATCCCTGGAAGCAGCGCGGAAACGGAAGTTTGCAGTGGATTGGGGTAGTTACTCGGTTATAAAACCCAAATTTCAGGGTGTAAAAGTATTTAAGGATTATCCCTTGGATGAGCTGGTGGATTATATTGACTGGTCGCCATTATTTCATGCCTGGGAGTTAAAGGGTGTCTATCCGAAGGTACTTTCTGATGAAAAATATGGGCAGGAAGCCCAGCAACTGTTTGATGATGGTCAGAGTTTGTTGGCGCAAATCGTGGCGGAAAAATGGTTGACCGCCAAAGCAGTCATTGGTATTCATTCCGCCCATGTAGAAAAAGAAACCATTTTTTCAGCAGGTACTGAATTTCACTTTCCACGGCAATTAGTGGATAAAGGCGCCGATCAGCTCAATTACAGCTTAGCGGACTTTATTGGACCAAAAGATGATTTCATAGGCACCTTTGCAGTGACAGCGGGACACGGACTGGAATCAATCGTTAAAGAATTTGAGGATCAAAATGATGATTATAACGCTATCATGGCCAAGGTACTGGCGGACCGCCTAGCGGAGGCCTTGGCCGAAAGAATGCATGAAAGAGTCCGGAAGGAATTTTGGGGCTACGGGGCGGATGAAGATTTGGACAATGCAGGACTTATCAAGGGAAAATACCAGGGTATTCGCCCAGCACCCGGTTACCCGGCCTGCCCCAATCATGATGAAAAAGACAAGATTTGGTCATTGCTGGAGGTGGAAAAGAATACAGGAATTACCCTCACCGAAACCCGGGCCATGTTCCCGGCCGCTTCCGTTTGCGGGTGGTATTTTTCACATCCAAAATCACGTTATTTCAGTGTACGTGACAGTAAATTTTAATTATTGATCAGGAAATGAATTATTGGCTACTTCATTGCGAATCTAATAAAATAATTCTTCTATCTGAATTATTCTGAACACCCTAATTTACCCGTCTATAATTTAATTTATTTTGTTAAAATAAACGTGTGAACCAATGAATCCAGATCTATCAATAGCTCAAGCAGCTGCCCTGGAAGCGGGCAATATCATATTGAACTATTACAAAGCTGATTACGAGATCCGTGACAAAGGGTATCATAATCCAGTAACCACCGCCGATCACGCCGCTGATTCCCGGTTAAAAGAGATCCTGACGGCAGCATGCCCCGATTATGGTTGGCTTTCGGAAGAAACGGTGGATTCCAAGGAACGGTTAACGAAAGAACGGGTGTGGGTGGTAGATCCCCTTGACGGTACCAAGGAATTCATTGAAGGTATTCCCCATTTCGTGGTCAGTATAGCACTCGTTGAACATGGAATACCAGTTATTGGTGTTTTATACAATCCTGTTACGCAAGAAACATTCACGGCGGCAAAGGGTACAGGGGCGTATTTGAATGATAAATCGATCACCTGTGCAACAAAAGATGATGTTGGCGAAATGGTGATCTTGAACAGTCGATCCGAAACGCGCCGTGGGTTGTGGTCGCCTTACGATGGAACATTTGGTGAACTTCGAGCCATTGGATCCGTGGCATACAAATTGGGACTTACTGCCGCCGGAAAGGCAGACATTTTCGCCTCTCTTCGCCCCAAGAATGAGTGGGACATATGTGCCGGAAACTGCATTATCAACGAAGCCGGTGGAAAGCTGATTGACCTAAAAGGAAATCATGTTAGTTTCAATCAGGAAAAGACGTTGATTGAACCAGGATTAATTGCCGGAGATATTAATGCTGTGGATAAAACGTTTAATATTTTAACTGCAAATTAGAAAAATGACACAAATACCAGAAGATGCCATCAAATGTTTGGATAAAGGGTTCGTCCGGCTTGTGGATTCCATGGGTGGAGATGATGCTATTGTCCAGGCTGCTCGAGTGAGCTATGGTAAGGGTACCAGCAAGGTCTCTCAAGATCGCGGATTAATTCGTTATCTCATGCGTCATCGCCACACCACGCCGTTCGAAATGGTGGAATTCAAGTTTCATTGCAAGATGCCTATTTTTGTGGCCCGTCAATGGGTGCGCCATCGTACAGCCAACATTAATGAATATTCATTGCGTTATTCAGAAGCACGGGATGAATTTTATTATCCGGAACCAGAACACATCCAGTTCCAGAGCGCTTTGAATAAGCAAGGTCGTGCCGGGAAAGTCCCCAAAAAACTCACTGATAAAGTTTTAAATTATTTCCAGGAAATTTCTGATCGCAGTTTTGAAATGTACCAGGAATTGAATGAAGCCGGTTTGGCCCGGGAACTGATCCGCGCAATTTTGCCGGTGAATCTTTATACTGAATGGTACTGGAAAAACGATTTGCATAATCTGCTTCATTTTATTGGATTGCGATCTGACCCTCATGCCCAATATGAAATTCGTGTCTTTTCCGATGCCATGGCTGAATCTGTAAAGGCAGTAGCTCCCTTTGCTTGGGAGGCCTACCAGGATTATGTTGTGCGGGGGATGCGCTTTTCCCGGATCGAACAAAGTTTATTAGAAAAACAACTCCCTTCAAGAGTCGTTGATGATATTCTTGAAGATATTGCTTATCAGATCACAGCCACCCTTCATCATAACAAACCCCGGGAAGATTCTGACCTTTACCCGCTCTATCAAAAACAGGGCGGTTCCGATTCTGAAGCAGATTTCCGGTTAAAGTGGGATTCCGGGGAGATCGAAATTGGCAATGTGCGTGAACTGCGGGAGTTTAAATCCAAGTTGGTGAATCTAAAGAGGTAACTCTGTGGCTAAACAAAACGAAGGTCACCGCCAACGCCTCCGTGAAAAATTTCTGAAAAGCGGACTCGATGGCTTCCATGATTACGAGATCATCGAACTTTTGCTTACACTGGGGCAGCCGCTTAAAGATTGCAAACCGATGGCCAAGGCAGCCTTGAAAAAATTTGGTTCTCTGAAAGCTGTATTAGAAGCTGAAACAGCAGAATTAAAAACAATTAAGGGTATTGGTGATAAAAATGTGTTTGGACTCAAAATAACTCAAGCCGTTTCCCGTCGTTATCTCGCAGACAGGATCATGGATAAAGATTTTGTCCGCTCCACTGATGAAGTGATGGATTATCTCAAGCACAACTTCCGGGACAAAAGCCGTGAAGTGTTTTTGGTAATCTATCTCAATGGCCGGAACCAGATCCTGAAAATGGAAGAACTCTTTGCCGGAACACTCACCACGTCAGTCGTTTATCCAAGGGAAGTGGTGAAGCGGGCATTGGATAATGATGCAGCCGCGTTGGTGTTTGTTCACAACCACCCCAGCGGAAATCCTAATCCAAGTCAAGATGATCTAACTATTACCAAAAAATTGAAAGAAGCTTCTCAATCAATAGACGTTTCTGTGCATGATCATTTGATTATTGCAGGAAATGAAGTGTATTCATTTGCTGATCATGGATTGATTTGATTGCCATAGAGCTTTAGAGAAGTACCCAAGTAATTTTCTAGGTTATCAATACGCTATTCAAAGTGAGCTAATATACCGAGGTTGATTTCAGCTATCTTTGGTTTTTGGATCTGACGAACTGCTTCTTGCAATGCTTCAAAGGGAAATAGATTTAATTGTTTTGTAAGATACCCTGCGGTTAACGCGGATATATTTTTGTGCACTTCTTTTTTAGCGCTTTCAGGAAATTCCAGGGGTAATTGATTCGCTGGAGAATCCACATCACCCAAACCATCCGCAAAGTAAATTGTATCTGATTCTTCCATAGTTTTAGTTAAACGAGCAATTTTAGCTTTTCCTTCTGGCGCGATCAAGGCTGCCACATCAGGTTTAATAATCCCGGAATAGAGAACAGGTTCAGGAGATATAACAATTTCAGCTACAGAAAATCCTGTTTGTATTGTAATGGGAAAATCAGCTCGACGACTGGTCCATAGACCAGAAAGAGTTGCGGCTGACGCAAGTAAATTACCAGCGGAAACGACTTTTTGCCCTGCAGCTCCAGCTAAAACGATTCGAACAGGTTTTTCAAGATCTGAAGAAAATTTAGTATCCAATACTAAACCGCTCATTGGTTTTTGCTTGCTGGCTTGTTCTTGGATTCCTTTATAACTGGTTTGAAAACTGGGTCGCTCCGTTTCCTGCAGAATGCCGGATTCCATATTCATGCTGTCCATGTAGCCCATCATTTCTTTCCGACCAAAATCATTTCGAATGACATAGTATGCAGTGCAAAGTTCCCATATATCAATGAGAGAAAATCCATCATGTTTCATTCCTTTTTCGACCAAATCCGGTAGATCCTTGTCAAATGCTGTTGCCCGAGCGACAAACCCTCCGCCATTCACTTTTGCAGTTCCGGCTATATCCATTGGAGCATCAGTACTACCGAGTGTAGTCGTCGCGGTGATACTATCTAAAGGTGTTGTAACAGAATGTTGACCACCTGTCATTCCAAAATTAAAGTTATTAAACACTAGCACTGTAATATCAGTATTGAGCCTAGCTGCATTTAATAAATGATGGCCGCCGATTCCACAACCACCATCACCAATGAGCACGATCACTTTTAGTTCAGGATTTTGCATTTTGATCCCCGATGCATACGTAATGGCTCTGCCGTGAAGTCCATGGAAGGCGTGGGTAACAAAATATTTATCTGAAAGTCCCACACAGCCAATGTCCGTCACAATGACCACTTCTGATGGGTCAAGACCTTGCTGTTTTAGGCTGTTGCTTAAAGCACCAAGAACTTTACCATGACTACATCCTGGACAAAATTCATAAGGAAGATTTTCTTCAGCTATATAAGTATCTAAAATTGGTTCAACCATGATATGCCTCAATGATCTCTTCAGGAGTAATCAGAAAAGTATCCACACGGTTCACACCTATGAGATCTACATTCTCATTTGCTAGCCTTTCGATTTCGTATCGATATTGACCATGATTCATTTCTGGAATAATAATTCGATTAATTCCATCTAAACTTGAAAGAATTTTCTTTTCAGGAATTGGCCATAATGAATAAACAGTTAGTGCGGATACTTTTTTCCCATTTGATCGTAATTCTTTAACGGCAGCTTCCATCGATCGTGCGGAAACACCGTAACTTATGATTAAGGTGTCTGCTCCTTCCTGTAAATCGGTTTTGACTAGTGCAATCTCATCCACTTGATCCCCGATTTTATTTTTCAGCCGTTCATTGAATTCGGCAATAATTTCTGGATCCTTGGTGATATGACCTTCTTCCGTATGGCTGGATCCGGTGTAATGATGAATCGTTCCATATTTTTGATATGGGTACAAAGGTTTACCTACAGGTTCATCTGGAATATCGGGCCAGTTTGGGGTATTAAGCATTTCTGATTCAGCGACTGATTCAGTGGTCATTACTGTTTCTTTATCCGTGGCAATGAATACAGGGCTGCGGAAACGTTTTGCTAGTTTAAATGCGCGTTTTGTTAAATGATAACTTTCTTGAATATTTGTTGGTGAAAGTACAATAACAAGATAACCTCCTGATGTACACCATCTCATAAATTGAATATCGCCTTGAGCTGTTGCTGTTGCTGCTCCAGTGGAAGGCCCCAGTCGTTGAGATATTGCAATGACCAAAGGGACTTCCATCATGATACTCAAACCTAGATTCTCCGAATATAATGAAAGCCCGGGTCCACTAGTGGCGGTAAAAACCGTCGCGCCGGCAGTTGCGGCTCCAATGCAATGACCAAGGGATGAAATTTCATCTTCTCCCTGCAGTCCGATGCCTCCAACTTTGGGTAGTTCGCGGAGCATATGTGTCAGGATTCCTGATGCTGGAGTGATGGGGTATCCAGCGTAGAAGTTACAGCCCGCATCCAAAGCACCACGTGCGATGGCAGTAGCACCATCTACCATTTCCCTACGTTGATTATTGTTCGACATGAGCAAAAATTATAAGCAGTAAAATTACATAAGAGGATTCTTGAAATAAACGAAAATAGTTTATTGTTCAATAGATTTATTAAGTTTAGTAAATGGTTTTAATAGAAAAAATAGAGATCTTAGACTCCACACTACGTGAAGGAGAACAAACCCCTGGTGTTTCATTTAGCGTAAATGAAAAGATTGCTCTAGCCAAACGACTGGATTCCTTCAGTGTCGATTTCATTGAATTGGGTCATCCGGCTGTATCACCTGATGTATATGAAGCGGTAGAAGCATTAAATGACCTTGATCTAAATGCAAAGAAAATGGCTCATGGCAGGGCATCAAAATCAGATATCAATGATGTGATGGCTATCGGCGTAGAATGGATGGGCATTTTCTTTGGTACATCTCCATTGAGCTTGAAACACAAATTCAATGTTACTAAATCTGAAGCATTAAATTACATTGAGACTGCAGTGAAATATGGAAAAGATAACGGACTTAAACTTCGATTCACAGCCGAAGATGCCAGTCGAACTGACATTGATTTTCTGATTCAGGTGGGAGAAATAGTTCAACTTGCAGGTGCTGACCGATTTAGCCTGGCTGATACTGTTGGATGTCTGACCCCCTCAAAAACAAAAGAACTTGTGAACTGCATCGTTTGTGAATTGGATATTCCTGTTCATATTCATTGTCACAATGATTTTGGGATGGCCACGGCAAATGCATTGTCTGCTTTAGAAGCAGGGGCTCAATGTGTGGATGTGGCTGTGAATGGTTTGGGTGAGCGCTGTGGTCTTCCACCGTTGGCAGAAGTGGTGATATCGTTGATAAATCTGTATAAAGTGAATGGAAATTGGGATTTGGGGATGATTCCTGAATTGACAGAGCTGGTCACATCCTTTACGAAATTCAAATCTACTGACAATCAGCCTATCGTGGGGAAGAATGCCTTTTCTCACAAGGCAGGGCTCCATGTGAAAGCGGTTGTGAAAGATCCCAAGTCTTACGAAGCCATCTCTCCGGAATCTTTAAATCGCAAACGGACACTGGTTATAGACAAATATACAGGTAGGGCCGCTATCGAGAATAAATTTAAATCATTAGGGTTTGCTTATAAAAAACATGATGTAACGGATGTATTAAATATGATTAAATCTAGACCAAAAAAGGTGAATTGGACTGATGATGAGTTGATTTCTCATGCCAAATCAATGGGAATTCAAGTGTAATTTATATACCAGTTATAAAAGGAAAACCATGAAAAATTACGGCCCTGATTTTTACAATATAACGGACTTACTCACAGAAGAAGAGTTGCTGATTCAGCAAACGGCATATGACTTCGTTCAAACCGAATTCATGTCTGTGATCAATGATCATTATGAGAACGCCACCTTCCCCATGGAATTGGTACCTAAATTGGGTGAACTAGGATTCATGGGATCATCTCTCCCGGAAAAAAGCGGCGGGGCAGGCGTAAGCAATGTGGCTTACGGACTCATTCTTCATGAACTGGAACGGGGTGATTCTGGCCTGCGATCCTTTGCAAGCGTACAAGGCAGTCTGGTCATGTATCCCATCCATGCTTATGGTTCAGATGATCAAAAAGCCAAATGGCTCCCAGGACTGGGTTCGGGGACCAAAATCGGTTGTTTTGGTCTCACTGAACCCAATTTCGGTTCCAATCCCGGCGGCATGGCCACGCGATGCAAACGGAATGGAGACGACTGGATCATCAATGGGAATAAAATGTGGATCACCAATGGCTCCGTTGCCGACGTTTCGGTGGTTTGGGCGCGGGATGAAGACGGTATCGTCCGCGGATTTCTACTTGAAAAGGGCATGGAAGGATTCACATCCAGCGACATCCATGGGAAATTGAGTTTACGCGCATCGGTCACGTCTGAACTTTCTATGACCAACGTACGCGTACCCGATTCAGCGCGGCTTCCAAATATTGAAGGACTGAAGGGACCATTAAGTTGTCTGACCCAGGCCCGCTACGGCATTGCCTGGGGTATGGTGGGTGCAGCTGTGGATTGTTACAACACGGCCCTGGATTATTCAAAAGAGCGAAAACAATTTTCCAAACCCATAGCAGGTTATCAATTGACGCAAGCCAAGCTGGCTGAAATGATCACCCGGATCACGGAAGCACAACTTTTGGTGTATCGTCTTGGCCGATTAAAAGATGAAGGCAAAATGACTTTCCAGCAGGTATCCATGGCCAAGCGCAACAACTGTGCCATGGCACGCGATGTGGCCCGTATAGCTCGGGAAATTTTGGGCGCGAACGGAATTACGGAAGACTATTCACCGATACGGCATATGGCCAATATTGAATCGGTTTATACATACGAAGGCACCCACGAAATGCATACTCTGATTTTGGGTCAGGAAGTGACCGGTATGGCCGCTTACGATTCGTAATAGATATATTAACTACAAAAAAAAGCGGGAATACCGTTTCGTATAATAAGCGTAGCCTGCCGATAGGCGCCTATGATTTGTTATACATTGTTATGTGCTTTTTTTGACCAACTATTCATGATTATTACTACATATTTTGTTTTAATCTGTCCCAAATTTGTTTGTAATTAACATTATTGGGAGCTATTTCAAGTAGTTTCAGACAGGTATTATATGATGCATTATGCTGGTTATCATTTAATTGGCCTATAAGTTTTACGTATAGAAATTCTTCGTTATCAGGAATGATTGTTAAAGCTCTATCTATAATTCTGATTGATTCTTCGTTTTGCCCGGCTTCTTGTAGTTTGAGCGCATAATTGTAAAAAGCTCGGATGTTCACAGGTTCCTTTTCACATGCCATACCAAAATACTTTAATGCTTCTGAGGAATTTCCGATTTCATGATACAAAAGACCCAACATAAAGTATGAATAACTATAATCTGGCTCCTGCTCAATTACTTTGAGATACAGTTTTTCTGCTTCTGAAACATCTCCTTGCTGATAAATTAATAAAGCTAAATTTAGTCTAGATATATTGTGATAACTGTCCAATTTGATTGCCCTCTTATAAGCTTTTATGGCTAATTTTATATTACCTTTTTTCTGATGGTGTACAGCTATCTGATGCTGCCCAGATGCAAAATCAGCATTCATTTCTAATTCTTCGAGAAGTTCGCTTTCCGCCATAGCTAAATTCAGCGGAGTGAGGTTAAATGCATTAAAATATCTAGCTGCAGAAATCCTTACCGTTCGAATAGAATCCAATAATAAAGGCGCTATAAATTGATAGAAATCAGAACCGCCTGCTTTTTCAAAAGCATGAATAGCTTCATTTCTTACATTTGCAGAAGAGTCTTTTAAGAATTCCTTAATCGCTGTTAACTCTTGCGGAAAAAGTTGTTGGTTTGCATATAGGTTAAGGGCTGTTGCTCTGGCTATATCAGGATAATTCCTTTGTGATATCAGTGTATAGTACGCATCATTATCTCCATGAGATCCAGCTAGCAATAAGTCTGAAAAATGATTAGCTCGTTCAGTGCCATATTTCGAATTGATGAAATCACTGGCCCACTTTGGACTTTTAGTGCTGTGACAATTATTACAGGCATTAGGAGTACTATATTTTATTGTTTGGTCTGGTCTGGGAATGCGGAAACTATGATCCCTTCTAAAATCATTTCCCATATAAGTTTTGCCTATCATATGGCAATTGATACATTGGGCTGCTTTTGAGTTTTCGTCATGAAAATGATGAGAATCTTTGTCATATTTCTGATCATGACAGCTCAAACAAAGTGCATTTCCACTTTGCTTGAGTTTCAATGAATGAACATCGTGACAGTCTTTGCACGATACACCATTATGGTACATTTTACTCTGGATAAAAGAACCATAAACATAATCTTCCCCTCTGATTTGCCCATCTAGTTCATACACTGGATCAACTAATAATGTGGGGTAATAATGATCCAGAAATTGCCCTTTATAATCAAACGCCTTGGTAATCTGTTTCCTTAAGGAATGGCATCTTGCACATTTATCAACAAGTTCTGTAAAAGATAAAGAATTAGCCATATACATAGGAGGAGGCTCTGTAGTTTTGTTTGGATTTTTGTAATAATCTACGTGTAAACTTGCTGGGCCATGGCAGGCTTCACAACCAACATTGATTTCACTAAAAGTGGTATTATATGAATTTGATTTGCTGTCAAAATTTTTATGAAGATTAGTAGAATGACAATCAGCACAAGTTGAGTTCCATCTCATACCTCCCCCCGTCCAATGAATCCATTCGCCTACCTCGATATCATCTATGTCGGGCTGAAGATCAAACCATTTGTTTTGCTCTGTATCCCATGCAGTCTGTAAACATTGATATTTACCATTCGGAAACTGAACGATATACTGTTGAAGGGGAGTTACACCAAATGTATAATCTATTTTATAATCATGATAGTTTCCATCTTCCCCCTTAGTATTCACAAAATAGTCATTCCCTTTTTTGAAAAAGGTGCTTTTGATATTATTACTGGTAAATAAAGCGTCATTAAAGTCTGCAAGAACACTTGATGAATCAGCAATTTTCATTGCTTGATCATGGTGTGAATCTTTCCAACTTGAATATTGTTCCTTGTGACAAGATAAACATGTCATAGAGCCCACAAATTTTGATGCGGCAGGATCTTCTTGAACATAGTTTGTTACGTGACCTGTATCTGTTTGGCAAGAATAAATCAGGACTAATAAAAAAAATATGATTTTATGACTTTGTATCACGACATTATCTTTTGAAGACACCAATTGTTACTATCTTAAGTATTGATTATTTGCACATAACAGTCGGAGTTAGTGGTCCGCCACCTTGTGCCAGAAGAGTAATAGTAGAAACGGTGAGCAAAAGAAAAATTATCAGAAATTTTTTGTTTATAATTGAATATTTTTTATGGTAACCCATAGAACTCCCGATGAATCTTATTTATTCTTGTTGTACGAATAATTTTCAAATCTACCAAATTGTTCTTTGAATTCTTTCTTTGTTAAATAATCCCCCCGAAATTCTAAATTGCTTTTATGCCACCAAGTTCACAAACTATCTCCTTTTGATAATGTACCCTAAAGTATCACAAATTATCCAGTATAAATTACTATCCCAGTAATACTTGATATTTTCCGCTGGTTCATTATACTTATGGTTATAAAACATGGGTTGCCATCTGTTTTAGTTGCATTGATGCTTTTGAACCAGTCTGGCTAACTTAACTTTGATTTATTTTATTTTATTCTAATGGCTCACAAATTTTATTTGCCATTTATTTCTTGGCATTTAACAATTATAGTAATAAGTTTATATATTAAACACATGGTTCAATTATTAAACAAATCTGATGACGCAGTAAATTTAACTGTCCAAAATGGATCAGTATATAAAACTTTTCAAATTCTTGAACAG
>CEPV01045641.1_pt1 | contig 50993 bp, 42 predicted proteins | sample 530451 | NCBI WGS metagenome assembly CEPV01 (sample SAMEA2620097, study PRJEB7988) | marine metagenome | isolation source: saline water (ENVO:00002010), including
TCATCAGCTAAAAGAATGGAGGGATCATTTACTAGTGCACGGGCAATAGCCACACGCTGTCGCTGGCCACCGGAAAGTTCATTGGGTTTATGGTGCATTCGATCACTGAGACCTACAGCCAATAGCGCTTTTTCCGCCTTTTTTACCCGTTCACTTTTGGAAATGTTAGCGTAGATAAGCGGCACTTCCACATTACGCAGGGCCGTGGCCTTGGGTAAAAGATTAAAGGTCTGGAATACAAAACCGATTTTACGATTCCGGATGGAAGCTAATTGGTTGTCATCCATCTCATGGACCAATTCACCCTCGAATTCATACACACCTTCTGTTGGCGAATCCAGGCAGCCTATCATATTCATCATGGTGGATTTTCCTGACCCTGAGGGACCCATGATGGAAATATATTCATTATGATTTATAATCAGATCTACACCATCGAGTGCACGAACGACTTCGCCCCCTACATCATAATGGCGTTTGATTCCTCGCAGGGATATAAGATCAGCCATGGTTATTGCTTTGAATCCGAATCTTCAGATTCATCTTTAGATCCTCCAATTTGAATCTTAAAGCCTTTCCCATTGTCTCCATTATCTTTATCAAAAGTAACTGCCTTATTGTGGGACAAATCTTTACTGATGGCTCGATATGAACCAGTGACGATTTCATCCCCTTCTGAAAGCCCATCTAAAACTTCATAATGGGTTTCAGAGGAAATCCCAACTTTAATGGGGCGGATATGGACTAATTTACCATCTTTGGGGGCTTTGAATTTCTTGCCTTTCTTTTCATCCCATTCGGACATTTTCCCGTCCCGTAGTACACCTCCAGGTTTATCCGCTAATATAAAAACCAATTCTTCCATTTTCTTAGCTTTGGAGTTTTTAACTCCCTCTTTTTCACTGGATGATTTTTTCCCTTTACCGAATGAAGATTTTTCGGATCCTTCCGGACGTACTGTCAGGCTTTGGATTGGAATAGCTAAAACATCATATTTTTTATCTGTAATGATATTGGCAGTGGCGCTCATACCAGGGCGAATACCATCCGGCACATCAATGATACGAATCTTGACTTCAAAATTTGTTACTTGTTCTGCTGAACCCATGGATGTGGTCTGGGCCATGTGAGCAATTTCACTTACTACCCCGTAAAAAAGTGTGTCCTGGAATGCGTCAATTTCAATCTCCGTTGTATCCCCAAGTGATACGGAAACAACATCATTTTCATTCACATCTACGATAACTTCCATACGATTCAGGTCGGCAATGATCATAAGCGTCGCTGCCTGGAACATGCTTCCTACGGCCATTTCACCTACTTCAATATTTATTTTGGTGACGATTCCATCTGAAGGGGCAGTCATTTTCAACTTCGATAATTCATCTTCCCGTGATATTAACGCTGCTTTGGCTTGCCGCAATTGGTTCACGGCCAATTCATGCTGAGCAGTGATAGATTCCAATTCCTGTTCTGAAATCAGTTTTTGATTGTAGAGTGATTCCATTCGTTTTTTCTGGGCCCCGACCTGTTTCAAACTTGCTTTAGCAGAATTCACTGAAGATTGTGTCTGTTCTGTTGCCGCTAAATGTTGTTTTTCATCGAGGGTAATCAACAATTGCCCTGTTTTTACGGCATCACCTTCCTTAACTGTGATTTTTGTCACCCATGCGGATGTAGTCGCACTAATCTTAATTTCCCTTATGGGTTGAATTTTTCCACTGGCGTTTACTTTATGAATAACCGTTCCTCTCTGAACTTCCTCCACTTCTACTTTGATGGTATTGTCATCTTCACGGAAAATATTAGCAGCAATAATAATGATTAATAACACCGCTGCTCCGCTGATGATGTATATTTTTTTCTTATTCTTTTTTATTTGCAAAATTTACTCCCTGTTATCTGTAATCTTGATCAAGTGTTCCTAATATTGCTCTTAATTGAGCTTCTTGAATACGTGCATTGTATTTTGTGCTTACCAATGAACTACGCGCTTGGCTGACTGATACCTGAGCATCCAACACTTCCAAAATGGTTGTAGATCCAAGTTTATAACGTTCCTGGACTAAATTCAAATCTTCTTCAGCAGAAGCTAACACCTGCTCGCTGATGGGTATTAATTCCTGGTAATTTCCCAGAATATTGATCAAATTTTCCAATTGAACCATTAAATCATGTTTCTGGGTTAAATAATCGTATCGCTGCTTTCGGACATTTAATTCTGCCTGTTGCTGTTTTGTGGATAAACTATATCCGGTAAAAATTGGGACGGATAATGACAACGAAACGCTCGAAGACCAATCATCTAATTGAGTCATGTTATCAAAATCATTTGTGAGAATTCCATAATTCATTGATGCGTTTAAATTGGGTAGACGTGTTCCAAATAATATTTTTCTGCTTAATTCAGCTCCGGCAATTTGCGACCGGAACACGAGCAGTGTGGGGCTATATTCTACTACTTCAGACATAGATTGCTCAACGTCCGGAACAGGAAGAAACGGTCGTCCAGTATCTACAATTTCATAATGAGTATCGCTGCCCACCAAACCCATACTGTTTCGAAGAGCAAGATTCGCATTTCGTAGATTCGTTTCCTTTATTAATACATCCGAATGAGCATTCCCTTTTAAAACCTGTGCTTTTAATAAATCCGTTTTTTTAACAGCTCCCAATTCAAATTGGGTTTTTACTAGACTCACTTGATGGCGAGCCAGAGTTAAATTTTTCTTGGATACATCTAACAGTTGTTGTGCTTTTAAAAATTCATAGAAAGACTGGTGCACATTGAGAATAACATTGATCTTCTTCTGGCGAGCAAGTTGCTGATTAATGACAAGTGTATTATTTGCAGACCTGATCTGGTTCAACCACTGTCCGCCATCATAAATAGGTTGATTGACAGAAAATGAGGCGCCATAATTATTTGATGTACCACCGTAAGGAGTTGAAAAAGATAGGGTATCACCCAAGAACACCGTCTCTGATGTGTTCACACCTTTTGTAGAATGTGATTCACTCCATGAATTTCCATAACTGAATGTGGGGAGAATATTGCTCAATGATCCTTTTTTCCCGGCAACAGCAGACTGTACATCTAATTCTACAGATTTCAATGATTCCTTATTCAGTAGCGCAATCTCAATGCACTCTGCCAGGGAAAATACCTGAGCATCCAAGCTCACGAAGGTTAAAAAACTGAATAGGTGAAATAGACCTTTCATAGATTAAGTAAATAATGACCCAATAAATGAGAAAAAGGTTGTCTGAAATATCCAATAAATAACTAAAGCGATCATAAATGGTTTTACCTCCCGGCGGTATAAAACACTCATACCAACGGCAAGAATGATTACTCGCCAAAAGGCGAAAAGATCCATCCCGCCCATGAAATTATATAAAAAACTACCTTTTTCGCCCAACCCCAATAATCCCAAGCCTGTATGAATATCTACTCGCCATTGAGAAACCATGAGAGGAATCTTTACAAGTGATTCTAAAACAGTAATCATATACGTATAGGACGTCATAACAAGAATATTACCAAATGTTGATTTTCCGCCAAAAAAGAAATTTCCAATAAGCATAATAATCAGACTCATTATTAAGATTCGAACCGGTGTGGATAAGGTACTGGATATATATCCGATAACAACCATGCCCCTTGTCGGATTTGTAAATTTTTCCAAGCTTTCTGCTAAAATTTCTTCTTTTTGATCATCGGGTATTTGTGAACTTTCCATGATGAACGTTTCAGTTTGTTCTATTTGCACTTCCGTCAATAATTCTCCCAAAACTACCATGCTGGCAAACCCAACAACTGCTGTAATGACGATGGGTAAAAAAGCATTTTTCCAATTATTTTGTTCTTGTAATGAAGTAAATGTCTCTCTTGGCTCTAGAAATACGTTTATTAGCTTATTCATATATTTTCTCTATTTAGCTAAAATTTCTTCTTTAATTTTAAACATGTACTCTTTTGCTGCATCATAATCATTTTCAATTTCACCATTCAGAATTGCTTCCTCAATTGCATGTTTGATTTTTCCAACTTCCTTACCTTCGGTCAATCCACACGTTTCCATAATTTCTTTGCCCCTTACGGGAGATTGAAACGATTTCATCGCATCTCTTTCCTCCACATTAGACATTTTAGCTTCTACAATTTCAAAATTTTTCATGTACTTCATGGCTCGTTGTGGGTTGCGTGAAGTAATGTCAGCGCGACATAAAGTCATAAGATCATCTAAATCCTCCCCCGCAACAGCCATGACTCTGCGTACGGCTGAATCTGTTACTTCTTTTTTTACGAGTGCAATCGGTCGAAGGTGCAAGAGTGTGAGTTTTTTAAGATAGTCCCGGAGTTCATTTGAAAGTTTCAAGTGTTTGGCTACTTTATTCAAGATCCTTTCTCCGACTGCATCGTGTCCATGAAACGTATACCCTTTTTTCTTGTCCACCCTGCGGGTATTGGGTTTTGCAATATCATGGACCAAGGCCGCAAAGCGTAATTCCATTTTTTCGGAGAATTGTGCGGCATTATCCACAACTTGCATTGTGTGGTAAAAAATATCTTTATGGTGCCATTCCTTTGTTTGTTCCATGCCGTACATTTTATCAATATCAGGAAAGACATGCTTCATCAATCCAGTCTTTTGTAAAATAATCAACCCAATGGATGGTTTATCCGTGGCTAATATTTTCAAAAGTTCAGCGGTGATTCTTTCCTGTGAAACGATGCTGATTCGATCAGCTTGTTTGCATATTGCTGCAAAACATTTTTCTTCGATCTCAAAATTCAAAGCTGCCGCGAAATATGCTGCCCGCATCATGCGCAAGGGATCTTCACTGAATGTTTCATTCGGATTAAGCGGAGTTTTTAGAATTTTAGCTTTTATATCTATAATTCCGCCATGAGGATCATGCAATTCGCCAAATCGATCCGGATGGAGATCCAAAGCTAATGCATTGACTGTAAAATCACGACGTAGTAAATCTCCCTTGAGGTCTGTATAAACAACTTCTTTGGGCTTGCGGGAATCTTTATCATAGGATTCAGTACGCGCTGCAGCCACTTCAAGCGGTATGGCTTTGTATGGAATTTTGGCTGTAGAAAATTTTGGGAAGGGAACAATTTTTTTAACGTTTAATTCTTTTGCAAGCGCTTTAGCAAATTCCACTCCATCGCACACCACCATAAAATCGATCTCTTTCAAGGGCCGTCCGAGAAAAAGGTCACGCACGTAACCGCCCACAACATAGGTATCATGCTCTCGCTCTACACCCAATTCTCCAACGAGTCGCAGGACTTTGGATCCGATGAAATCTTCAGATATTAAATGATGAATATTGGTCATAATAGCAAAGAATTTACGGAACTTGTTTTAAATCTTACACTGCATCATAATTTCATTTGCTCTCTTCACTAAGTACCTCTATTTTCAACCGTGATGGGTATAAGACAGATATGGATATTCCTCCTTTTTTCATGTTTTGTTTACGGGCAGTTTGGTGAAGTGAAGGTTGTTTTTGACAACCGTCTACTGAAAGTCCATCAACAGCAAAATATTTTACCCCTCAAAGAAGATATAGAACGTTATATAAAAATGACACGCTGGGATGAAGATTACAACGATTTGAAAATTCCACTCCACATTCAGTTTATTTTTGAAGGTGCAGCCCAAAAAGGCGCCCAGGAAACCTATCTTGCTCAAGTCCTATTTACTACGGGTACTGATCAACGTTTCTTCGATAAATCGGTTCAATTTCCTTATGGTCAGAGCGGAACATTGTATTTTGATCTTGTACAATTTGATCCACTAGCCAGCTTTTTAGCATTTTATGTAAACCTTGTTTTAGCAGGTGAAATTGATACATACGAACCTATGGGCGGTACGCGTATCTTTGAAATGAGTCGTGAAATCGCCTTGCGAGGCACAGCAAGTGATTTTTCCCGAGGGTGGTCAGACAGAGCAAAGCTCGTTGATAATGTGAGTACGAATTTCGGTTTACGAAAAGCGAAATTTTCTTTTTATTTTGCTATGGATCTTTTCCAAAATGGCGAAATGGATGAGGCCATATTAAAATTTAAAAATATGATCAAAGGTCTTGATGAAGTCTATGATCGAACCCCGCGAGAACATTATACAATGATGTTTCTGAAAGCGCACACCAATGATTTGGCGAAAATATTGCAGTTATTGGGTCAGAAAAATATGCTTCGAGATATGATGGAATTGGATCCGGATAATCTGGAGATTTACAAAAAAGCTCTAGATTAAAGATCGCTGTATTTCTTAACCCCGCGAATATAATGGGCAAAAACTATACTCCCGCGGTAGAATTTCTTTAAAATTTCCCTATCATTTTTAATTCGCATTCTCCGAACAAGCCTTCTTTTCTTTATAATTATTAGGGGATGGGTCAATAACCAGAATAATGATTTACAAACTGCGCCGAAATGCCGTAAATCCCATTTAACCAACGCATATACCATGGCTATGAATTCCAATATCAGACGAATAGGTAAAAAATACAATGTAAGTGGTAAATTATAATTTGTTAAAAGCATGAAAAATGAATTTCGGTGATTCAAATAATATTTTTGAAACGAATACATGGGAAGCGAAACAGCATTTTTATGATACACCACTGCTTTGGGTTCAAAAAAAATGCGCTTGCCCATAAGTTGCAAACGCCAGCATAAGTCAATCTCTTCCTGATGGGCAAAAAATGTTTCATCAAATCTGTTGACTTTCTCAAAAGCATCTTTACGGACCATAATAGCCGTTCCCGATGCCCAGAAAATATTGTCAGCAGTATCATATTGACCGCTGTCTTCCTCTTGTTCTAAAAAGATCCTCCCTTTAGCAAAGGGATAACAAAACAAATCCATGTGTCCACCGGCTCCACCGGCATAATCGAATAATTTTCTCTCGTAATAATTACGGATTTTAGGTTGGATGGCTGCTACATCATTTTTTCCTTCGACTCCTTTAGCTAAATGCTCCAGCCAATCCGATTCATGAATTGTATCATTATTCAGAAAGAGCAGCCACTCTCCCTTTGCAGTTAAAACACCGCGGTTGCACCCTCCGGCATAGCCGTAATTCTGATCATTTTCGATCAAAATTATATCCGGATGATTTTCTTTAATCCATCCTTGACTATCATCAGATGACGCATTGTCTACAACGATAATTTCTTTATCTTTATACGTAGATTTTTTGAGGGATTCAAGACATTCAGAAAGAATATCAATCCCATTCCAGTGAGGGATTATAATTGAAATAAACATATTAGTTAGTGTTTATTGGAAGTTGGTTAGCAGTAAGTTGTTCTATCAATCACCCCTCTACCATTTACAACTCTATCCCTCACCATTCTCCAATTCCTTTAATAGCTTGGTCGCTTCTTTATCTTTTGGATTTCGTTCCAGCCAGGTCGTTAATAAATCTTTAGCATCTTCATTCAATCCAAGATTGCGGTAATTGATAATTAAATGACTTACAATATCCGGATAATTTTGCCTGAATTGATTCCACACTTTCGAATTAATATTTTTTCGATCTCTTCCACCTACCAATATTTTTGCTTCCAAGGAATTATATCCATCATACAGATCTTTTAAGATAGATAAACTGGTGTCAAAATCTTCTAATTCCATATACGATTGGGCATATTCTACACGATGACGAACTGAGTTATCATTTCGTTTTGTGAGTTCAGAAAGTACACTTCGGAATTTCTCTTTATTTCCAACGCCCATATATAATCTGCCAACTTGATAATGTAAATCCCTGTTATCCATTCGGATTGGATTTTCAGGCAAATTCTCTGACATTTTATCTAAAACTTCTTCAACTTTTGTTCTTTTTAATTCTGCCTTATCTGTCTTTTTAGATGATTGTAATTTTTGAAAATCCATGAAATGATGAACAGCTAACTGCATGTATGCACTGCGGTAGTTTTGCAGTAGGCGAATGACTTGAGTGTTATAAAAAACATCCTCATTACCCAGGTTACGAAATAAATATTTGTCATGAGGACTTCGGTACCAAAGAGACCCTTCCTGCTCTTCCCATTCTGTTCCAACTAAATCACGACTCCAGGTTTCTTCGCCCAATTCTGTCATTAAGTGCAATTCCATGCGTTCAGCATTAATACCTTTGGTTTTATACGGACGCAAACGATACGTCAGGCCTTCCATTTCCAAGTAGTTTTCAAGTCCGATGCGATTTCCCGGAGAAACAGTCACAGCAAAATAAATAGGTGATGACCAGTCCGTATCATTGATGATTTGCATGATCATCATGTCCTGCACTTTTAATGCCTGTTTCGCAAATGTGGGTTTAACACTCCACGTAATCTGCTGGTCACTTTTCACCGGAAATGTAACGTCCCGTGTTTTCCAACGGGTTAAGCCTGAGGTAATATTGCGAATATCATCATCGCTAATTTTAATAAATCGCTGTCCGATAATTTCATCGCCCTCTCGTTCCTGAACAAGTTTGTTATACTCAGAATTAGTGGGGCGTGAATCCCTGAGCTGTTTAATATACCAAGGTGTATTCAGTAAACTCAAATTAGCAACCGCAACATCCTTTCGTATACCTTCTACTTCCTGTAAATACCACAGGGGAAACGTATCATTGTCACCGTTGGTGAAAAGAATGCCATTGGACTCACAGGACTGTAAAAGGTTATAACTGTAATCCCAGGCAACATAATTCCCTGAACGATCATGCTCTCTATAATTTGCTTTAAGCATAATTCCGGGAATAAAAATTGCCTGCAAAACCAAGGCTCCCAAAATAACATTTTTCGCCAATGCCGGTTTTTTCAAAATGTTTGTAATCCATTCGCTCAATGCCGCTGAACCAATTCCTATCCAAATGGCAAACGCCATAAAACTGCCCACGTAGGAATAATCTCGTTCCCGAGGTTGAGGATTATCTTGGTTTAAATAAACGATCAATAACCAACCGGTAACAAAAAAGAGTGTAAAAACCGTAAAGAAAATATTCCAATCTTTACGCAAATGATGTACGAGACCAATAACACCCAAGATTAATGCCATGGGCAATCCAAACTGCAGCCAGTAAATACCATCTTGTCGATTATTGGCTCCCATGGCTGTCGTATAGTCACCAGCAGATGGACCGCGCCCAGCATATTGCCAAAGGAAATAACGGTTATACATTTTTTTGATCTGGTAATTCCAGAAGAAATCCCACTGTTTTGAACTATTGAAAAACATGTATTTCCTGTTTTGACTGGACGAATATTTATTTCTCCCGGCTGATGGACGGCCGACTGTTTCATGTTTAGCCGGTAGACCATTATACCGACGAGGGAATTGACTTATTTCACCATATTGTTCACGTTGTAAATATGATATAGCTCCTGACATTGTTTCCGGGTTATTTTCATCAATTGCGGGATTTTGATTTGATCGAATAAAAATAAGAGAATAACTCGAAAAGCCAATTAATATTAAAACAGTTGATGAAAGAGCTAAGGACATTAATTGGTGTTTATTTCTAATTGACCACACAGTTGAACCAAACACTAAAAGTACAAGAATAATCACACCTACAAGACCAACTGAACCCGCTAGCTTAGGCAGACCTATAATAATTCCATTATGAATAACCAAAAAAACAACGAATGTAATGACAGTTGTTAGAAAAAAGGTTTTCCATTCGAATTCCATTTTACGGAAATAAATAATGAGTGCAATAAAGGGCAGAGTTAAAAGATTTAGTATATGTACACCGATGGCTAATCCGAACATATAAGCAATAATGAGAATGTAGCGTTCGCTACCCGGTTCATCTGCCCTATCAGACCAATGTAGAATTAGCCAAACCACGATAGCAGTAAAAAAAGTACTGATAGCATAGACTTCTGCTTCCACGGCATTGAACCAATGACTATCGGTAAAGGCAAATGTCATTGCGCCTATAAATGCAGCTCCAAATACAATTATGGCATCTTGTCGAGACTGTATTTTACCGCGATAATGAGCAATCACTTTTACAATAATAAGATAGAGAAGCATGACTGCTACTGCACTGGCAATCGGCGACATGAGATTTACACGATAAGCTATATCTGTATTCAAAGGTAACAGGGAAAAAATACGCCCCAGAATTAAATAAAGTGGACTCCCCGGCGGATGTGGAACCCCCAAAATGTAGGAAGTGGCAATAAATTCACCACAGTCCCAGTACGGTACAGTCGTCGCCATTGTACTTATATAAACAACAAAAGAGACCACCAGCGTTACGACTGCCAATACTCTATTCATAAAAACATTATCACTTGAAATCACTTTTTATCCTCGTCATTTTCTTTGTCAGTTTCTTCAACTTTATCAGATTCTTCCGTCTTTTTTTCTACTTCTTTCTTGTCTTTATCTTTTTTCTTTTTATTTTTCCCTTTTTCTTTATCTTCATCATCTTTCATGTTATTTTCTGTCGGTTTATTTTTTTCTTCCACAAAATTCATTTTCAATTCTCGCACTATGTGGCCAAGATATTGTTCTTCATTTTCAGAAAGATTACCACTCATACGTTTGAAAAGCATATCCAGCATATCAATCTGAATGGATGCTTGGTCCAAGTTTTTTTCCAATGTATCATTTATGGGATTCTTTATTTTACCGAGAGACACCCATGCACTATGCACCAGTGATGAAATCAGTTGGTCGAATAATTGTTCTTCTGTTAATTGACTATCTAATACCATATTTTTTACCTAACTAAATAAATGTGTTGTTGTTTCAATCTAAAAAAGCCTGCGAATTTATGCTTAATGAGACTAAAGATGAATGATTGATTCCAAATTAAATTTTCTATTTCATTACATAAATCAATGAACTGCACTTTTCTTTATTAACCCAACATGATAGCCAGGAAACAAATCCATTCCAAATTCCGCTTAACATTGATTTTCCTATATGTTGTGAACTCAATAGGGATACATAAAATGAATCAAAAAACATCCTGTATATTTGGTCGATCAAAAATTCATTATTGAACATGATCTTTTCTATGGATGACGGCGTAAAATGATATAAATGGCGTGGAGTATCATAAGCAGCCCAATTGGATCCATATATGTTTCCGTCCGTTGATTCATAATTCGGTAATGCCACAATTAACACACCATCAGAACTTAACTGTGTTTTGATTTTTTCCAAATAGTTCCATGGTTCATACACATGCTCCAGGCTGTGCCAACATGTAATCACATCATATGCTTCTTCTGAACTCAACCAATCTTCAGGAGTCATTCCATCAATCTCGTATTGGCTTTTTACCAATTCCCGTGCTTTTTGGGAAGCATCTACACCTTTTACATCCCAACCGTTTTCTTTCATTGAGTTTAAGAAATGTCCGGCACCACAACCGATATCCAAGATAGTTCCTTGTTTTTTCCCGTATGATTTCTCAACTATATTTCTTTTTCTGCCCAACATATAGGACCTGACCAAATTATACATAGAATCAAACAGCCCTTTTGTTTCGTTCGAGTGCGAAATATATTCGTCGGATTCATAATAACCGCCAAGGGTTTCTTTTTCCGGAAATGGACTCGTCAAACGCAGTCTGCAGTCTGAACATTCCACAATATCAAATTTTTTCCCACTCACTAAATAATCTTTGGTAGTAAAAACGGTTTTTAGTTCCTGGCGGCAAAGGGGACAGTGGGTTTGGTTAATCATTAACTTATTACTACCGTATCTAAATATTGTGCATAATCCTTCAGAAGCCGTTTTTTCATACGTGGATTATTTTCCAGTTTTGTATCTGTTTCAGCAATGGTCTGCGCTACTTCACGCGCTTTTCTAATAATAGCACCATCTGTAACCATATCCGCAATTATATGTTTAAAAAACCCACTTTGCTCCGTACTGAAAAATTTTCCCGGTCCTCGCATTTTCAAGTCCTCATCTGCGATGATAAAACCGTTATTTGTTTTTTCCATGATCGCCAGTCGTTTCCTGGATGTATCCCTGATATTACGCTCAACCAGAATGCAGTAACTCTTGGAGCTGCCCCGGCCCACACGGCCCCGAAGCTGGTGCAACTGCGTCAGGCCAAAGCGCTCAGCGTGTTCAATTAACATAACGGATGCATTGGGAATATCGATTCCCACTTCGATTACTGTGGTTGAAACAAGGATTTTAATCTCATTTTTTGCATAAGCATTCATTATGGCGTCTTTTTCTTCCTTTTTCATCCGTCCATGGATAAGACCAATTTTTATGCCTTTAAATATATTTTGCAGTGCTTCAAATCCTTCCGTTGCATCGGCAAGGTCAGACTTTTCCGTTTCTTCCACAAGTGGGTAAACTACCATACATTGTCGGCCGGCTTGCACTTCTTCACAAATAAATTTATATACATTCTGGAGTCGGTCTTCTTTGACTATTTTTGTGATGACCGGCTTTCTGTCTTTTGGCATTTCATCAATGATGGACAAATCCATATCACCATGATACGTGATTGCCATGGTCCTGGGAATGGGGGTTGCTGTCATAGCCAGTAAATGTGGATGGGGCCCTTTTTGCAAGAGAATACCGCGCTGAACTACACCGAAGCGATGCTGTTCGTCCACAACAACAAAGCCCAGATTTTTGAATTCGACTTCATCCTGAATCAAAGCGTGGGTACCTATGACAACATTGATTTTACCATTTTTAACAGCTTCAAGAATCTGTTTCCGCTCCGTCGCTTTTTGTTTTCCAACCAATAATGCACAGCTTATATGCACTTTATTTAATTGTTTCTTGAACGATTCAAAATGCTGGTGTGCCAGAATTTCTGTAGGTGCCATGACAGCAACTTGGACACCATTGGCAACAGCAGCGGCGGCAACTAAAATGGCCACGATTGTTTTTCCTGAACCGACATCACCCTGCAATAATCGATTCATAGCTTGCGGACGTGCAATGTCTATTCGAATTTCCTGAATCACTTTTTGTTGAGCAGCTGTGAGTTCAAAGCCCAATTCAGTCTCGATTTGCTGGACGTGTGGTCCGGATTTTGTAAGTGCATTTGTTCCGATCGTTTCATATGATTTTTTTCGCAGTGCCATTAATAATTGCAAAAAATAGTGTTCGTCAAATTTTAATCTCTCCATAGCAGCAAGCAGGTTTTTTCTTGATTCAGGAAAATGGATATGCTGCAAAGCTGTTTGCAGTGGTATTAATTTTTGTTCGTTTAAGACACTTTCTTCAAAATGATCTTCTATGATTGAAAACATCTCTTCATTTTCTTTAATAATACGTCGAAAGCTACGGTGGTCGATGCGAACTTTTTTCAGCTCTGCAGTCAGCGGATATAATGGAATGATAGTACCCGTGTTTATGGGATCTGCATCGGAATTCAGTTTATCAAAATCCGGATGTACAATCTGAAAACCATTATAAAATTCTACTTTGCCATGAACAGCCAGACGATCACCTTTTTGAACAGCATTTTTAATATATTTTACACCATTGAACCAGACAAGTGTTATCATCCCGGTGCTATCGGAAAGGACAGCCTGGAATAATTTTCGTTTCCGGGCTTGGCGTTCTCCGCAGACTTCCACCGTACCGACCATTGTTGCCTGATCACCTTTTTTTAGTTCATGGATTGATTTTACTGTTGTTCTATCAAGATAGCGGCGGGGATAATAATGCAGCAGATCATTGACCGTATCAATGCCTGCAGTAGCCAGAGCTGTAGCCCTTTTAGGACCGACACCTCTAATATATTTTATAGGAGTATTTAAATCAGTTTGTGCTGACACAAGGTATTATTTCCATTCCTTGCGGTAGGTATAGGTAACCGTTTTAGAGTCGCCGGCATCCAGCGAAAATGAAAAATGAATCGTTGAAGCGTCTTTCTTTATATAATTGTCTGATGCATCGCGGATAATCCAATCACCTCGGATTTGTTCTGCTAAACGGATGTTCACTTTTTCATCTCGTTTATTTTTAACAATAATTTCGATAGATGCTTCTTCACTTTTTCGCTGTCGGTCATAGTGTAAAACGATGCGTTTACCGATTACATCAAATGCTCGGCCGGCTGAAATAGTAGCCGTTTCTCCTCTGGGAATCTGCTTCAGTTCATCCTCTCCGGCGTATTCCAAAGATTCATCTTCTGATTTTAAATATAAGCTTACTTTTCCCTGGGGTAATGGAATATCTAATCCATTTTCAGCTGTGTTTGCAAGTTTAATCTCAATTTTGAGTGGCTCTTCTTTTTTGCTCCGCTCGGAATTTTGAAATACATACGTTTTGGTATAATCCACATTTTTGGGTTCATACAAACGGACGGTAACGCTTTGATTTTGGTTTAAGTCAATACGTTCCGGTAATTCGTAAATGTGAAAATCTCCCAATACATCTTCACTGGCCACAGGTGGGGATTCCGCAGTCATGGAAGACATACTTCGATCAGACCGGTAAATCGGTTGGGGACGTCCACCCTTTTTCTGAAGATTTCCTTCAACGAGTTTTAATGAAAAATTGCTGAAATCAACATTGCTAGAATTCTTGACGATCGCTTCAGTTATGAGTTCTCCTTTATTTCCATTTAATATAAATCGGTAGACGGCATTCCAATCAAAACCTCCGGATAAATATACCAGATCCCCGGAAATCGTACCGATCATTGGACTGTTGATGTCCCAAGCCAGTTCTGGGTGTATTTGGGGAATTGTTTGCTGATCGTGCGCATACATATAATCCACTTTGGAGCGAGCGATCGTCATTATATCTTTGCGTGTTTTTAGGGAAATATTACTTCCTTTTGTTTCTATAAGCGTGCCTTCTTGAATTTTATCATTATGGACTTTTACATAAATATATTGGCCTAGTTTATCATTGAAATATTTTTCACCGCTAAACACATCATTATTATAGCGTTGGTAGAGAATTGAAGCATCATGGAGTGACAGAAAAGGTGATTCAGGAAAAAGACCGTTTGGGAGTTGATCATAGGTAATTTCAGATAACCCCGATTGAACAGACCAATAAACCGGTTCTTTCACCAATGCAATATTATCCTTATAAACCGTCATGCTTTGGCTTAATAAAATGATAGGTAGAAATAAACTAATTATTCTCATTGCAGTATCTCCAAATTTGCGTTCACTTTTTCAAGTTCGGCTGTCATATCTTCTTGTTTTTCTTTTTCTCTGGCCACCACTTCTTCCGGTGCCCTGCTCATAAATTGTTCATTGGATAGTTTTTTAGAAATTCCCATTAAATGTCCGTTTATTTCGTCCGCTCGTTTTTGTAAGCGAGTCATTTCCACATCTAAATCGATCAATCCGCCCAATGGAATATACAGTTCATTTTTACCTATGACCACCGTTGCTGATTGTTCCGGTTTTTCCCGGTCTTCACCCGTCAAAATTGATGATGTCCGCGTCAGTGATGATATAATATCTTGATGTGTTTGCAAAAATTCTGCCATTTCCTTACCGCACTTTGCGATTAATTCTGATTTTTTCCCCGGCGGAATATTCATACGGCTTCGAACAGTGCGAATTCCGGTAATAATTTCCTGCAATAATTCCATTTTCTTTTCAGCTACATCATCTTTTTTATCTATTTCAATTTCCGGCCATTTATGAATGATGAGATCCTGGTCATCAGTGCCTTTTACTTGAGCCCATAATTCTTCAGAAATAAATGGAGCATACGGATGCAGAATTGTTAATACTGTTTTTAATACATGAATAGCGACTGATCTAGAAACATCAGCTGCATGGGCATTGTTACCATAAAAACGCGTTTTGGCAATTTCAATATACCAATCACAAAAATCATTCCATGTAAAATCATATAGCACTTTAGCCGCCTCATTAAAATGGAAACGGTCCAGCTGGCGGTTATAATTTTGAACAGACGATTGCAGTTTGCTTATAATCCAGCGTTCAGGGATATCCAATTCTTCTGTATCCAAATCAATGTCCGGTACATGTCCATCTTCCAAGTTCATGAGCACAAAGCGTGAAGCATTCCACAGTTTATTCATAAAATTTCGACCCACTTCCAAGCGCGTGGATGAAAAAAGAACATCCAATCCTTGAGGCGCCATGAGCATAGTGCCGAATCGTACAGCATCCGTTCCATATTCTTCGAATAATTCAAATGGATCGGGTGAATTTCCAAGTGACTTGCTAAACTTTCGTCCCGTTTCATCGCGAAGAATTGAAGTGAAATACACATCTTTAAACGGCAAGTCATCTTTGAATTCATACCCGCTCATAATCATCCGAGCTACCCAAAAAAAGATAATATCCGGACCGGTGACCAAGGCATCGGTGGGATAAAAATAATCCAGTTCGGCGCTATCTTCCGGCCAGTCATGAACAGCCATTGGCCATAGCCATGAGCTTGCCCATGTATCTAACACATCTTCATCTTGAATCCAATGCGTTGGATCGTCCGGACCTTTAACTGACACATGCAATTTATTTGGATCACCCTTGTGATACCAAACCGGAATCTGGTGTCCCCACCAGAGCTGACGGCTGATACACCAATCTTTTATATTTTCCATCCAATGGTTATAGGTTTTAACCCAATGAACCGGATGAAAGTTAATTTTGCCGTCAGACACTGCCTGCAGTGCCGGTTTGGCCAACTCGCTCATTTTCATAAACCACTGTTCAGACATATAAAATTCGATGGGAACATTTCCCCGCTCTGAATAGCCCAACTTGTTAACATAGTCTTCAGTTTTATGGAGAAAGCCCTGTTTCTTTAAATCCTTAACCACAGCTTTTCTCGCATCTTCCCTAGTAAGATTTTGATATGCTTCCGGGGTATTTTCATTCAACGATGCATCATCATTCATAATATTGATGACATCCAAATTATGTCGTTCGCCCATGGCGAAGTCATTTTGATCGTGAGCTGGAGTTACTTTTACACAACCTGTACCAAACTCTGGGTCCACATAATTATCTGCAATAACGGGAATTTCCCTACCCACCAATGGCAGAATGATCGTTTTCCCGACTAAATGTGCAAAGCGTTCGTCTTTTGGATGAACTGCTACAGCTGTATCTCCCAGCATTGTTTCCGGTCGTGTTGTGGCTACAACCATGTATTCATCGCTGTCTTTAATTGGATATTTAAAATGCCATAAGTAACCGTTTACTTCTTTGTGGATGACTTCTTCATCGCTAATGGCTGATTTTGAAACCGGACACCAGTTCACAAGTCTGTGGCCTTTGTAGATTAACCCTTTTTCGTATAATTTTACAAAAGCGGACAGAACTGCTTTGGAATATCCTTCATCCATAGTAAACCGTTCACGTTCCCAATCGCAGGAGCAGCCCAGCTTTTTCAATTGCTGAATTATAATTCCACCGTATTTTTCTTTCCACGACCAAGCGTGCTCCAAAAATTCTTCTCGTGTGAGACTGTGTTTATCGATGCCTTGCTCTTTGAGCATTGCAACTACTTTCCCTTCTGTTGCTATGGATGCGTGATCGGTTCCGGGAATCCAACAGGCTTCCTTTCCTACCATGCGTGCTTTTCGAATCAGAATGTCCTGAATGGTATTATTGAGCACATGGCCCATGGTAAGCATACCCGTTACATTGGGTGGGGGGATAACAATTGTATAGGGATCTTTTTCAGGATTTACTTCGCCGTGAAAATAACCTTTCTCCATCCAGTGCTGATACCACTTATCTTCAATTGCGGATGGTGTGTATATTTTGTCCAACTTTACTGTCATGAATTAACTAATCTTTAATTTGTTAAAATTGTTTGAAAGAGTTAAAAATTGAATGGATGAAAGTTTGAATGGATGAATGAATGATTGCTTACTCACCATGGCAAGGTTGATAGCCCATCTTCCATATCCCATCATCCATGCTCCATGTAAGTTATCTTTCTAAAATCAAACTGAAAGCTGTGGTCAGTTTTAATACATTTTGATTGGCTTTCACCAAATTGCCGCAAAGAGTTCGGCAGAGGTTTTGCATCACTTTATAACCCGTTGCTGGGTGGGCATCACAAACTTCAAACAATTCTTCTTTCAAGATTTTTGCCAATTTACAATCAGACAACGCTTTAACACTTGCTGTGCGACGGTCGCCTTCATTAAACAAGGACATTTCACCAAAAAGGGGTTTGATTTCGCTGGAAAGTTTAATGATTGCCTTTTCCCGATTATCTGCTTCGCTCTTATTCATGGAAAGCGTCAACGCTTGATTGATTTCAACTTCTCCTTCCAAAAGGAGAAAAATTGAATCGCCTATATCGTTTTCCACAATAAAACTATCTCCTTCAGGCACTTTTACCGGAGAAACTTTATCAGCAAATAATTTTATTTCCGATTCATCCAATCCATTAAAAATATTGAATTCTTTTAATGCTCCTACATTCATACGCACCTCAAGGTATAATGATGGCTCGCTCGCCATCTTTTATTATATAATTTTTATTAGGGTTGATCACCGTCGAAATTTTACTTTCTTCTTGAAGTGAAACACCACCTTCTTTCAACTTCCGTTCGATAAACGCATCCAAAGCGGAAGAGTCGGCCGATAATACTTCTCCAATACCCAGATTTTCTTCTTCAGAAAAAACGCCTATAAGTAATGATCCGTTATTATTTCTGAAGTGATCAAATAAATTATTAAACGATTGCCCCACAAATTCACTGGGAATATCTACTCGCTTGAATCGATTTTCAGAAACATTGTCCAGCAGGCGATTCAATATTTGAGGAATGCCTGGATCCACAACATGAGATGCCAGCATATACGCACCAAAATCATCACTGATGACCACTTCATCGGCATTGGCCCGTTTGATATGCGTCAGGTTGTCTCGACTGTACAGATAAGCAATCAATCGCTTATTGGGTTCTAATCCCTTAATTGTTAATGTTGCCAGAATCGTTTTTTCATCTGGATTTTGAATCGATGCATCCACATCGCTGGGAATAATTATGATTGTGTCTGCATCTTCCAACGATGCCCGTTGAAGAATCTGCTCACTTGTGTAATCACCCGCTACAAAATGCAGATGAATATCTCGATAGCGTGTCTTAAGGCGAGCGACGGTTTCTTCATCCAAATCATTGATCAAAACAAGATCCTTTCGGCGCCCTTCTGATAAATACTGAATAGAGTCAATTATTTTATCTGCGTTTCTATTCCAACCGCAAAGAATGATGTGATTTTTTACATTTACTTTTTCCAAACCTTTATCCTCTCTAATTCTTTTAGCAACAAAAATGGACGAAATGACAGCTGTAAACATAGCTGTTAGTGAAATGCCGGCAAACATAACCAAAACAGCAAATATTCTGCCTTCAGACGTTGACGGTGCATAATCCCCATAACCAACCGTTGTCATGGTAACGATTGCCCACCAAAAAGGAGTTTCACCTTCAGTGATTGCTCCCGTTTCCAGGGATCGCAAAATGAGCCCTCCCAAGATCATAACCATAAAGATGCCTATACTTACTTGGAAGAAACTGTTACGTATCAGTAATCGAAACCATCGACGCATAGCTGAAAATTTAAGTCTGATATGACAAAAATATAAGTGTTGAATCAGTTCTTTTCTAAAATACCAATAGTCTCAACATGAGGCGTATGGGGGAACATATCTACCATTGACAGCTTTTTGAGAGTGTAGCCATTTTCCATCAATAACGCTACATCTCGAGCTTGAGTTGTTGGATTGCAGGATATATAAACCAATCGTTGTGCTCCAAATTTATGTAAAGAATTCACCATATCTTTGTGCATACCGGCACGAGGAGGATCTACAATAATAACATCAGGATTTGGTACTTTTTTACGTTTGGACTCTTTTTTGAAAAAGAAATCTAAATTCGCTTTATGAAATCGTACATTGGTTATCAAATTTGTAATTGCATTCCGCGTGGCATCTTCTACTGAAGATGTAATCAGTTCAAACCCATGGACTTCTTTTGCTTTTTGAGCAAGAAAAAGTGAAATAGACCCCGTACCGCAATATAGGTCATACACAATTTCTTTCCCGGTAAGTTCAGCACCGTCCAACGCTGCCTGATAAAGCTTTGCACCTTGATTTGTATTGGTCTGGAAAAAGGAATTGGCAGAAATTTCAAAGGTAAGATTACCCATTTTTTCCGTTATGGTTGGATAGCCGTAGAGAATTGTTTCATATTCACCAAATGCAATATCCGCTTTCTTTGTGTTGATATTATTAATAATGGATGTGACTTGCGGAAATGTTTCATGGATATGATCAGCTAATGGTTGAATTAATCCCGGGTTTTCATAACTGGTGACCAAGTTTACCATCATATCATCTGTATTATGGCCAAAGCGCATAACCAAGTGCCGCAAAAAACCATTATGGGTTTTTACATCATAAGGTTTGAGTTTTAATTCCCTCGCTTTTTCTTTCACTGCATTGAGGATTTCATTCCCTAATTTTGGTTGAAGGTGGCATTCATTAATATTCAATATTTTATCATAACGACGAGGAACATGCAGACCTAAAGCAAAACTTCTTTCTGTATCATCCCCCTCATCGGGTAATGTCCAACGGCGGCTGGAAAAGGAAAATTCCATTTTATTTCGATAATGATATTGTTCTTCAGCTCCAATTACTTTATACACAGAAAAATCAGCAATCCCGGCTTGGCGTCTGAATAAATCTTCAACTTGCTGTTTTTTCTGATTCACCTGTTCTGCATAATCTAATTGCTGAAATGTACAGCCGCCGCAAAATGCAAAATGTTCGCAGGGAGCATCCACCTTGAACGATGATTCTTCCAACACCTCCAGTGGCCGTGCTTCTGCAAACCCCTTCCGCTTACGATAAACCAAGGCGCGAACTTTTTGACCGGGAATGGCATTTTTCACAAATACAACAAAGCCGTCCACTTTGGCAATTCCTTTTCCGCCGTACGCCAATGATTCAATGGTTAATTCGTATTCCTGTCCTTTTTTGACTGTCGGTTCTGTCATGTAATTTTATTATTATTTATTTTTGAGTTGGAGGAGAATTTTATGAATATAATTCTAAAAAACGAATGAGAAGCGCCTGCAGATCCTGTATCCCTTTTTCAGCATTGGCCATGGTTTGCTCATGACTCAATACTTCATCGCTCATTCCCGCAGCCATATTGGTGATAACAGACAAGGCAGATACTTTCATCCCGGCTTGACGTGCTAATATTACTTCCGGAACCGTGGACATTCCCACTGCATCGGCACCCATCATTTTCGCTGCTCGTATTTCTGCTGATGTTTCAAAACTGGGGCCGCAAAACCAAATATAAACACCTTCATGGAGTTTAATATTATCATTATCTGCAATTTTATGAAATCTTGAACGCATATCCGAATTGTACGCGTCAGCCATATCTACAAAACGGTTATTGCTCTTTTCGCCAAACAATGGATTTACACCTGTAAAATTGATATGATCTGTTATTGCCATTACGCTTCCCGGCTGGGCTGCTTCCATTAGACTCCCGGCAGCGTTTGTCAAAATTAGCGATTCGCACCCAAGTCCGGCCAAAGTACGAACGGGAACTTTCATGGCATCAGCTTGACCTGATTCGTAATAATGAGCACGTCCTTGAAGTACGGCTATTTCAGTATGATTAATTTTTCCTAAATGAAGTTTTCCCTCATGGCCGGATACGCCCGCGTCTGGAAATCCATCTAATTCATCGTAGGAAAAAGAAAGCGGGTTTTCTAATACATCCACGAAAGATCCTAAACCGGAACCCAGAATAATCCCAACTTTTGGTTTTATCCCTTGGAACTTTGATTGAATATATTTGACTGCCTTGCTCATACACCTACCGGGTGCCAAGTTGTTTTGGTCTCCAATGTATTTAAAATACGATATGGATCCTGTGTATTTTTATCGAACCAATTTTCGTCAGAATAAACAACTGGACGTTTCACATTCAATGCCGCATTTTCCTGAATGAGTTTTATTTCTTCTGGTTTATTACCGCAATACACGATTGCATTCACATCCATATGAGACGAAAATTGTTCTACTAATTCTGATCGGTGTCCTGTTAAAATATTCACCACACCACCGGATACATCTGAGGTATGAAGTACTTCTGCAAATGTAATTGAACAAAGCGGATTTTCTTCTGATGCTAATACAACAACCGTATTCCCACCGGCAATAATGGGTGCAATGATTGAGACCAACCCGATTAATGACGAGTCATTCGGTGCAACTGCTGAAACCACTCCCATCGGTTCTGGATAAGAAAAATTGAAATAGGGCAATGCCACGGGATTGACTCGGCTGAATATTTGTTGATATTTATCTGCCCAACCCGCATAGTATATTAATCTATCAATGGATTGATCGATTTCTTTTTCTGCTCCTTTTTTTGTAGATCCCTGAACAACCAATTCATCCATAAACTGACTGCGTCTGCCTTCTAGCATTTCTCCGATTCTATATAAAATTTGGCTACGATTATATGCTGTCTTCGAAGACCATCCACACAACGTTTCTCTAGCTGCAACCACAGCATTACGAAAATCTTTTCTTGAACCTCTGCAAATATTCACTGTGGTTGTGCTTTTGGGATCAGTCCATTTGATATAACGACCCGATTCCGTTCTAGGGAATTTTCCACCAATATAGAGTTTATATGTTTTTTTAATATCTTCTCGTTTACTCATGATATTATCTTTCGTTAAACCAAGTTAACATACGGCATTAAACCTTCCAATCCGCCTTCGCGGCCCATGCCGCTCTCTTTATAACCACCGAAAGGTGATGTTGGATCAAATTTGTTAAATGTATTTGCCCATAATACACCGGAACGAATGGCTTTGGATACTTGAAATATTTTCGCACCTTTATCCGTCCACACACCGCCGGAAAGTCCATAAGGCGTATTGTTCGCCTTGGTGATGACTTCATCCACCGTTCGAAATGTTTGAATGGCCAACACCGGTCCAAATATTTCTTCCTGCACAATGCGATGAGATTGGCTTACATCTGAAAAAATCGTCGGTGCATGCCAATAGCCTTTTTCAGGTAAACTACATGATGACTGATGGATTGAACCGCCTTCTTTTTGTCCAATATCTACATACATTTTTATTTTATCTAATTGCATTTTTGAATTGATGGCACCGATATCTGTGTTTTTATCCAGAGGATCACCAACTATCAATGTTTCCATTCTGTCTTTCAATTTTGAAATGACTGTTTCAGCCACACTTTCCTGAACAAATAAACGTGATCCGGCACAACAAACGTGACCTTGATTAAAAAAGATACCATTAACGATTCCTTCAACAGCTTGATCGATTGCTGCATCTTCGAAAATAATATTCGCTGCTTTTCCACCCAGTTCCAGCGTATATTTTTTTCCCGTACCTGCCACCGATTTCATAATCATTTTCCCAACATCCGTGGATCCGGTGAAGGCAATTTTATTTACGTCCAGATGGTCCACCATGGCTTGACCGGTTTTTCCATCACCATTAATAATGTTTACAACGCCGGGCGGCAAATCTGCTTCTTGAATTATTTCGGCCAATTTCATGACCGTTAAGGGTGTTGTTTCAGCTGGTTTTAACACAACAGTATTCCCTGTCGCCAATGCTGGTGCAATTTTCCATGCGGCCATTAATAAGGGGAAGTTCCAAGGAATTATTTGCGCGGCTACACCGATTGATTTCGCCTTTTTCCCGGGAAATGCATAGTCCAGTTTATCTGCCCAGCCGGCATAATAAAAGAAATGAGCTGATACTAATGGAATATCAATATCTCTGGACTCACGAATAGGTTTCCCGCCGTCCATGGTTTCAATGATAGAAAATTCTCTGGCTCGTTCTTGAATCAATCGGGCGATACGATAAATATATTTTCCTCTTTCGGAAGAATCCATTTTAGACCACACATTTTCATATGCGGTTCTGGCAGCTTTGACTGCTTTATCTACATCTGTTTGATCTGCTTCAGCTACATCTGCTAATTTTTTTTCATTTGCAGGATTTATTGTTTCAAAATAATTACCTTTTTTTGGTGGAATGAATTTTCCATTGATAAAAAGATCATTTTTCGTGGAAATGCGAACGTGGTCCGTACTTTCAAGAGCAGGACTGTATGACCAATCTGTTTTTTTATTTTTTGTTTTCATATTTAATCCAAAGAAAAATAATTGGCTGACTGGTACACACCGATTGACTGCTTGACAATTTGCATCAAAACATCATTGGCCAGAGAACTGGCGCCAAAACGAAATAAATCAGCATTCAGCCAATCTTGGCCCAATGTTTCTTTTATCATCACTAAATATTGAATTGCCAATTTTGCTTTACTAATGCCGCCGGCCGGTTTCATCCCGATTTTTTTGCCTGTTTTTTTGTAATAATCACGAATGGCTTCTAACATGACGAGCACCACAGGAGGTGTGGCTGCCGGTGATACTTTTCCTGTTGATGTTTTGATGAAATCAGCCCCCGCTTCCATAGCGATATCGCTGGCTAATCGAACATTATCTAAGGTCACCAATTCGCCTGTTTCTAAAATAACTTTTAAATGGGCTTTGCCACAGGCTTCTTTTACGAATGCTATTTCATCTGCTACATAATTGTATTCCCCCTGAAGAAATTTCCCTCTGGAAATGACCATGTCCACTTCATCTGCTCCATCCGCAACAACCATTCGAACTTCATTCAATTTATACTCAAGTGATGTCATACCCGATGGAAAAGCCGTCGCCACAGAAGCAACATTAATATCCGTATTATTAAGTGATTTTTTCGCAATGGACACCATTGTAGGGTAAACACAAATAGCTGCAACTGTTGGTAAATCCGGAAATTGATCGTGTAAATGGACTGCTTTGTAGCATAATTGTTTAACTTTGCCAGGAGAATCTTTCCCTTCAAGCGTCGTCAAATCAATCATGCTTAAAACTGCTTTGAGGGCATTTATTTTGGATTTTTTTTTGATACTTCTTGAAAAAAATCTGGCGATTCTTTCCTGGGCACCCACTTGATCTATTCTATTTATAAATGATTCCATAATTATTTCATTAGCCTAGTATCGGGAATTTACGTCGGTTGTGAGACTATAAAGTTTTGATTAGAGATATCAATTTATGATCCATTTGACTTTATCAACAAGGACTTGCGTATTCATAAAATATTTGAATATTTTTTTTATTTCGATAAAAATCTGCATGTTGTACATATTTAATATTGCGTAATTTTTTACTATGAATATGAATACTAAAGTGAATATAGGTATTATCGGTTTCGGCCGTATCGGCCGCAATTTATTGCGCCTTGGTTATGATGATCCGCGGTTCAATTTTGTCGGGATCAGCGACTTGGCTGAACCGGAAGCTCTCTTTTATTTACTGGGACATGATACTGTATACGGACCTATAGAAACTGAAACAGTACTCGAAGACAATTACATTCATTTCGGTGATCAAAAAGTTCGCTTATTACCCGGATCAGGACCCGGTTCATTGCCCTGGGATGCCCTTGGTGCTGATATCATCATTGACTGCACCGGCCGTATTTGGCCCCGCACTGATTTGGAAAAATATCTGGATGCCGGAGCAAAACGGGTTATAGTAACCAAACCGCCGGAAGATCCTGTCGATCGTATTGTTGTGATGGGCTTGAATGATAAAGATATATCCACTAATGATAAAATCGTTTCACCTTCTTCATCCACGACGCAAGTATTAGCTTTGATGCTGGATATTCTAGATAATGAATTCGGTCTAGAAAAAGCTATGATGACCTCCGTTCATGCCTATACGTCAGATCAACCTCTAGCTGACAGTGTGCGGTCAGATCTGCGCCGGAGCCGATCTGCAGTGGAAAATATTATCCCCAACCAGACGCGGTCACCCCAATTGGTGGAAACCATTTTACCACAACTAAAGGGAAAAATTGAAGGGATTGCTTTCAATGTGCCCATTCCGGATGGTTCCTGCGTTGATTTGACTACTCAACTTCAGTCAACACCATCTGTGGAAGATGTAAATGCATTAATGAAAGATGTCTCTGAAAATTCCATGTCTGCCATCATCGGTTATACAGATGACCCCATTGTATCCAGCGATGTTGTAGGCGACAGCCATTCCATGATTTTTGATGCCAGGGCCACTATGATTGCTGCAGATAATCTGCTCAAAACAATTTGCTGGTATGATGATGGCTATGGTTATTCCCAACGAATATTAGACTTGACAAAATCCTATTATGATTTGGAAGAAGTCTCATGAGAATTGCTTTAAATGGATTTGGTCGTATCGGTCGAACAGTATTCCGCATTCTGAATAAACAAAAAGATTTTCAAGTTGCAGCTATCAATGATTTGGCTAATGATGATGCGTTGGCTTATCTGTTAAAATATGATACTGTCATGGGACGGTTAAAAGATACTGTTACTGTACAAAACGGGATTTTAAAAACAAGTAACCATTCAGTTAAAATGCTTAATGAGCCTAATCCGGCTGCACTACCCTGGACTGAATTAGGTGTTGATGTTGTTATTGAAGCAACGGGTGTTTTCAGAGCTCGCGAGCAACTCCAATCCCATTTAGACGCCGGTGCAGGAAAAGTGATTCTTACCGTTCCAGCCAAAGATGAAATTGATTATACTGTCGTCATTGGTGTAAATGAAGATGGTCTTAAGCCTGACCATAAAATTGTTTCAAATGCATCCTGTACAACGAACTGTTTAGCCCCTATGGCGAAAGTTTTAAATGATGCCTTCGGAATTGAATATGGCGTTATCAATACGATTCACGCTTATACCAATGATCAACGATTGGCTGACGTTCCTCACTCGGACTGGCGCAGAAGCCGTGCTGCCGCAGAAAATATTATTCCCACCACAACCGGAGCTGCTCGAGCTGTAGGCGTTGTTTTGCCTGAACTCAAAGGTAAACTGGACGGTATTGCCATGCGCGTTCCTGTCCCTGACGGTTCGATCGTGGATTTGAATGTTCAATTAAAAACCGATGTCAATGCCGATGACATTCGTCAAGCGGTCAAAGAAGCTAGCGCGACTGATCGCCTTAATTCCATCCTGCAATATGAAGATACGCCCATTGTTTCTTCAGATATTATCGGTAATCCCCATTCATCGATTTTTGATGCACCTTTTACAGCGGTTGTAGATAAGCGATTTGTAAAAACCCTTAACTGGTACGATAATGAATGGGGTTATTCCAACCGGGTAGTGGATTTAATTAATTTATTTTCAGATAAATAAATTTATAGTTTAAACTGAACCTGATTCACCAATTCCTGGGCATCAGCTTTCGTTGGACCTTCTGCATAAATCCGCATAATGGGTTCCGTGTTTGAAGAACGCAAATGAATCCAGCGATCTGACCAAGTAAATTTGACACCGTCTATTTCATTGATATTCGCATCAATAAAAATGGATCGTGCTTTATTAAAAACAGCCTCTTTATCAAACCCCTCCAATTCAACTCTTTCCTTTACAATTGAAAATTGCGGTAGACCATCATAAATAACGCTGATGGGCTCGTCTGTCATAGCCATACGGTTTAAAATCATAGCAGCCGCTACAAGAGAATCCCGACCCAAGTGCGCTTCCTTCAGTATTACTCCGCCGTTTCCTTCACCTCCTAGGTTGGAGTTTAATTCAATCATTTTCTGAACCACATTAATTTCACCAACTGCTGATCGTTGAACAATTGAACCATATCGTTCAGCAAGCTTTTCCAATGCCAATGTCGTAGACAAATTTGTTACTATTACTTCCGATTTATCCACCGTCCGTAAATATCCATCTGCCGCCATGACTAAAGTATACTCATCTCCGGCCGGACGTCCGTTTTCTAAAATGACTGCCAATCGATCCCCATCTGGGTCTGATGCAAAGCCGATGTCTGCATTGTTATCAACAACTGCCATACTCAAATCAGTCAAATTTTCCGGAAGTGGTTCAGGCGGACGGGCAAAATTGCCATTATCTTCGCAGTGGATTTTTATAACATCACATCCCAGCGATTCCAGCATGTAAGGCAGTGCTTCAAACGCGGCGCCATTCACCGCATCTACAACAACTTTAAACTTTCGTTTACGAATGTCATTTTGCTTGATGCACGATAAATTCGCCACCTTTATAATATGTTTTTGAATGGCATTTACATCTGGAATATGTAATCCCTGTTCTTGATCTAAATCAGGAAATTCACCATCGACAGTTGAAAATAATTCTTCACATTCTTCCGGTCGTAAAAATGTGCCGTCTTCCCGTACAAATTTTAATCCATTCCATTCAGTCGGATTATGGCTGGCAGTGACGATTATACCACCTACAGCATCGGTATTTTCCACCATGAACTGCACTGTTGGAGTTGGAACTATATTCAAATTAATCACATCTCTACCAGCGGAAATGAGTGCATGGGCAATGTCATCTATAAATCCTTCCCCGGATGGACGGGTATCTCGGCCCAGTATAAAAACACCTTTGGGCTGCATGGCATGGAAGGCTTTGGCATAACGTGAAACGGATTCAGAAGTAAATTCGGGACTTGTTCCCCGAACGCCGGAAATGCTGCGGATAATCATAGTAATCTCAAGAAGGTTTTATTTAAATATTGTTGATATATCTATAAAATGTGATTGAACATCCTTGTCAATTTTTACAAATGAAATGATGTTCCCATCATGAACCAATGTTTTTCCTTTTGGCAATGTGTCTGTAAGGGGCGGAATGCACCAAATTTTATACAATCCGAACTCTAACCTAAATGGATTTTCAAACGGTGTTGTTCCCACATAATTTTTATTGATAAAAACCGGAAGGTCTTTAAAATTTGAATTAATGTACAGATAGCCTATTTGCTGCAAACTACTATCTTGGTCTACCAAATCATTTTTGGGCTTATTTGATATATTTACAAACTTGGTAAACGTTTTTTTGTATAATTTTTTCCTTGATTCAAAATCACTTTCAGCTCCGATTACTTTTAACGCATCCACGATAGAATTTCCTTCAAATCCATTAACCTTTAATAATGCATTATTTTGTTCTTTTGTCCCGGTATATATATCTAATAATTCAGAGTTAATTGGGTTCAAAGTTGACTTTTCAACGTTATTTTGTGATTGCTCCATAGCAAAAAGATATCCGAAATAATTATTTAATATTAAAATTGAGATTACAATTATTTTATAAAATGATTTGAAAACCCTATTACATAATCTAGAAAATCTCCAGCCTTTAAATTCTTGTTTTTTATCAGAATTGCATCTGGGTGATGCACGTCTAACTCTGGACATATTGCATAATATCATAGGATAAATTACAGAATTCGAATACAAATATTTATAAAGTAACAAAAAAAGGCTCAAGAAAAATCTCGAGCCTTTTTTATATTTATTCAGAGAGTGTTTTAGTATTGAGAAATACGGCGTATTCGAGCCATACGTCGCAGTGCTTTCTTACGGGAAATACGCTTGGTATCACTGGGTTTTTCGTAAAAAGCTCTCTTTTTTACATCCCGCAAAATACCTGCGCGTTCCCATTTCTTTTTGAAACGGCGTAATGCTTTTTCAAGCGGTTCACCATCTCTAACGGTCACTTCGACCATGTACACTCACCTCCTTCTAATTATCCTAAATATGTTCGTAATGTTTTACTACGTGAACGATGGCGCAGGCGACGAATCGCTTTTTCTTTGATCTGCCTTACACGCTCACGGGTTAAATTGAATTCTTCGCCAATTTCATTCAGTGTTAACGCATAGTCGCGCTCTATACCAAAATACATTTTAATAACTTGGCGTTCCCTTTCTTTCAATGTGTCTAATGATTGACGAATTTCATCTTTCAATGAATCATTCATCAACGGTTCATCCGGGGATGACTGGTTTTCATCCTTGATGACATCGATCAGGGAATTTTTATCGCCATCACGAAATGGTGCATTCAGCGAATGATGTCGGCGTGAAATACGCATGGCATCGATCACTTCATCCGGGGTCATTTCAAGCTGGCGGCCGATTTCTTCTTCATTGGGAGATCGTTCAATCTCCGCTTCAAGCTTTTCAGCTGTTTTGGTGATTTTGCTGATAGTACCTACACGGTTCAATGGCAGACGCACAATTCGAGAATGTTCCGCCAACGCTTGTAAAATGGATTGGCGAATCCACCAAACAGCGTAAGAAATAAATTTAAAACCACGGGTTTCATCAAAACGCCCGGCAGCTTTAATCAGGCCTAAATTACCTTCGTTAATTAAATCTGTTAAGGGTAAGCCTTGACCCTGATAATCTTTTGCAACAGATACAACAAAACGCAAATTTGCTTTAACCAGCTCCTCTAATGCAATCTGGTCATCCTTGTGGATTTTCTGCGCCAACTCAACTTCCCTGGCCGGTGGAAGAGGTTCATAATTCCCAATTTCTTCCAGATAGCGGCTAAGGCTTCTGTTGGATTCGTTAACTGTTCTTGCAGCTTTTGCCATAGTTTTCCTCTATAAATCGTTTCGAGACAAGTAGGGTAATTTACAGTAATTATACTGTTTTCTCAAGACATAGAGTTCAGTTTTTTTAAATTACTTTGCAAGCTCTGAAAATTCAGAAATTGTGAGTGTTTCCGGGCGGCGGGTGAAATCGATTTTTTCTTTTAATTCTTCAGAAATTCCGAAGCCGGAAAGAGTATTCCGCAACATTTTCCTGCGTCGTGAAAAAGCTGATGCGACTATCTTTTCAAATCGATTAAAATTCTCATCTAAAACGAATGGATCATGGCGTTTTTCCATTTTTATTATGGCAGATTTTACTTTTGGCTTAGGAATGAAAACATCGGGCGGAATTGAAAAACATGTTTCAACTTCCAAAAATGCACCAATCATCACTGTTAAGCGGCCATATGCCTTTGTTCCTACTTCACCTGTGAGCCTGTCTGCCATTTCTTTTTGTACCATGAAATAGGCTTCATTCCAATTGGATCGTTGTTCAATCAACCAAAATAGAATGGGAGATGTGATGTTATAAGGAATATTACCGATTATCTTTATGGGTGCAGGGATGGGTAATTCGCTCAACTCCTGCAATAATACATCTTTGTGGATAAAATGACAATCCCGGAGATCTTCCCGATTATTCAAATATTCAATCAATTTGGGATCGATTTCGATAGCAGCCAGATGGTTTACTAATGGCAATATTATTTCCGTCAATGCGCCTTCACCGGGACCAATTTCTAAAACCGAATCATCTGGTTTAGGATCGATTGTTTTAACAATTTTTCGCAAGAGATTGGTATCAGTTAGAAAATTCTGACCCCATTTTTTTCTGAATGTATGTTGAGTTTTTTTAACCATAGAGGTCACAGAGTTTTACAAACTGAATAAAGATTCGGCATTTGTTGTGGTTTTTTCAGCAATGATTTGTAAAGTGACTCCATGAATTTCAGCCAGTTTTTCCGCCACAAAACGGGTGCGACCCGGTTCATTTGGCTTTCCTCTATAGGGAACAGGACTCAAATAGGGCGAATCAGTTTCTACAAGTAATTTTTCCAATGGGAGCTCTTTTGCTACATCAGGCAAATGGCTGTTTTTGTATGTGAGATTTCCGGAGAAGGAAATATAAAAACCTAAATCTATGAACGTTTTAGCTGTTTTGAGATCGCTTGAAAAACAATGGGCAACTCCTGTTACATCCGGAAATTCAGACAAAATTTTGAGCACATCTGCATCCGCATCTCTGTTATGAAAAATAACCGGTTTTTGTAAGCGTTGCGCTAAAGTCAATTGTTCACGAAAAACGTTTTGCTGAATATCTGGTTCAGAGATATTGCGAAAATAATCCAGCCCGATTTCTCCCAATGCTATCATTTTAGGAAAGGTAATTAAATCTGCAATTTGGTCAAGATAATCTTCCGGCGCATCCTTGGCATCATGAGGATGAACACCAACAGACGCATATATATTTTCATACCTTTCTGCTAATCCCAAACATTCCCGGGAGTCTTCCATATTTGTCCCAACGCAAATAAAGCGATTCACACCTAATTCCTGTGCACGATTTAAAACAATATCTAAATCGTTTTTCAGATCGTCATAGAATAGGTGGCAGTGGGTGTCTACTAATTCCATTTATTTTCTTACAAAGTAAATATATAAATTAGCTTTACTAATAAACTTTTTTCCCTGACTCTACTTTCTTCCCATCCACAATAATCAATGACAGTTCTTTTTTTCTTGAAGCGGCCAAAAGCATCCCTTTTGATTCCACACCGCGAATCGTAGCCGGTTCCAGATTTGAAACGACAACAACCATTTTACCGATCAATTCTTCCGGTGTATAATGATCTGCTATTCCGGAAACAATTTGTTGTTCTTCATTACCCATTTTAATTTGAAGTTTATACAGTTTATCAGCGCCCTCTACTTTTTCAGCTGTTAATATTTCAGCTGTTTTTAATCCAAGTTTTTCAAAGTCTTCATAATTGATGAATTTCTCTTTCTCTTCTATTTTTTCTTTTTTCACATCAATTCGAGGAAACAATGGTGGGTGTTGTTTTAATTTTATTCCTGCTTTTAATCCGCCCCAATTCAATTCCCTCTTCGAAACGGACAATGTTTCTAATACAATTTCAGTCCTATTGGGCATGACCGGTTCTAACAACAATGTACCGATTCGCAGTGCTTCAGCAGCTGTATATAAAACTCTACCCGCAGCGGTCTTATCCTCTTTTACCAATTTCCAAGGAGCTTGCTGTTCCATGTATTTATTAACTCCACGTATAAATTGCAGCGTTTCTTCCAAGGCATCATGGATTTTCATTTCTTCTATCAATGTATGAATCGATGCGATGACTTTTTCAGCTGCATTTTGTATCACATTTTCAGCATCTGTATTTTCGACGGGATCTGGAACAACGCTGTCAAAATTCTTTTCTATAAGTTTGCTTACTCTGCTTAATAAATTACCAAAATCATTAGCTAGATCGCTGTTGTAGCGTCTGATAAATGATTCCATAGTAAAATTGGCGTCCTGCCCCAAAACCATTTCCCGCATGAGATAATAGCGTACCGGGTCCACGCCATATTCTTCAATGAGATCAAGTGGATTGACCACATTTCCCAAGGATTTACTCATTTTCGAATCGCCCATTAACCACCAGCCGTGGGCGAAAATGGATTTCGGTAAAGGCATTTTTGCCGACAGAAGCATCGTAGGCCAATACACAGCGTGAGTCGTCAAAATGTCTTTACCGATCAAATGATACTCAGCCGGCCACCATTTTGTATATGAATCATCATTTGCTCCAAACCCTGTGGCAGTAACATAATTAATAAGTGCATCAAACCAGACATATGTAACGTAATTAGTATCAAACGGCAAGTCAATTCCCCAGTTTAATCTGGATTTAGGCCGGGAAATACATAAATCCCCGAGAGGATTGCGTAAAAATCCCAACACTTCATTCTTCCGATGTTCCGGTTGAATAAAGTCCGGATTATTATTTATATGATCAATCAACCCTTGCTGGTAGGATGACATTTTGAAGAAATAGTTTTTTTCCTTCAGTTTTTTTATGTCCCTGAAATCGCCTGACTCTGCTTCTTTTTCCGTAATAAACCGTTCCTCCGACACAGAATAAAGCCCTTCATATTCATCTTCATAAATATCGCCATTATCATATACAATTTGCAGAATATCCTGAACGACTTTTACATGGCGGTCTTCAGTCGTGCGTATGAAATCATCATTGGAAATATGGAGTTTCTCCCAAAGTTCCAGAAATCGTGGCGCCATTTCATCGCAATGGTCTTTGGGGTCAATACCCCTTTCTTCAGCCGCCTGTTGAACCTTTTGACCATGTTCGTCCAAGCCGGTTAGAAAAAATACATCCTCACCTTCTGCACGATGATATCGAGAAAGGACATCTGCTAAAATGGTTGTATATGCATGACCAATATGAGGTTTGTCATTCACATAATAAATGGGTGTCGTTATATAGAATTTTCCTGCCACCTTAGGCTTTTCCTTTTAAATAGCGCTGAATATCTAACAGCATATTTGTGAGCGTTAAAGGCATATAAAAATTTCTGTTTACAGATTCAATAGTTGTTTCTATTACAGAATTAACGGCTGTAAGGTTTGCATGAGGATAGGAAGTTGAGAATAATTTTAGTGCATCTGCAAAACCATTTTTAGCTAATGGAGCATCAATATTTTGACGTAATCGGTACGATTGCTGGAACCAGGTTTGTAAGAGAAATAATTCAAAGTTGAATTCTTCGGGATTACTTCGCACTTTTCTGGACATATTATTTATGTAAGCCCGCCAATCATTTCCATTGGGATTTACAACTACTTCAACTTGGTCCTTCATTGTATTCAGAATGTCGTCGAGTGGTCTTTTAGATAAAAACCTCGCTTTGTGAATATTGCCGTCAGACAAATAAGCGTAAAACTCGGATTCCTTTGAATCAACGCCTCTTTCAGTCAAATATGCACTGACAATGTCTTGGGATATGGGCGGAAAATCAATTTGCTGACACCGGGATTGAATTGTGGATAAAAGCATGGATTTATGATCTGTGACTAAAATGAGAGTGGTTTTTTCCGGTGGTTCTTCTAAAATTTTCAGCAATGCATTTGCCGAAGCACCATCTCCATCTGAAAGATAATGAGCATCAAAAATCAATACAGTCTTGTAACCATAATCCACGGATTTAAGATAAAGTTTTTTCCGTAATTCACGAATGGAATTAATCAGAATTCTTTTTGCTCGAGGAAGTTTGATCTTTTGAAATGGGTCGGAACCTTTCTTTTGCAAAAGGTCTGTTAAGAGTGCTGCATTTTCATCACCAATTATAGTTAAAACATCTGTATCTTTATCGAAGCTGGTTTTCTTGCGAGGCAAGGGCACTATCACATGAAGATGTTCATGCTGCATCGTGGCGAAGCGAATACATGATGAGCATTTTCCGCAAATAATTTCATTTTCCTGACAATTCAATGCCGCGGAAAAGGCCAGCGAGACAGCTTCTTTTCCCGACCCTTCCGGGCCGCTGAACAAGTATGCACTGCCCACACGATTAGACGAAAGGATCTTTGTTATGCGCTGCCAGACGTCTGGCTGAAAATGTGCCGGGTTAATTTTCATTTTTTGATTCATCGAATTTGATCACTAATGCTTTTCTTTTAAACATGTTTTTTTTATTTGTTTATTTTGCTGTGTAAAAAACCTTTTATTTTTTCACCAACCATTTTTCCGGATCAAGTTTTTGGTCTTTTCCCCAAATCTCAAAGTGGAGTTTAGAGCCATTTATAGATCCTGAATCTCCCATATATGCAAGAATATCACCGGCTCTTACTTCGCTATCCACGTTCGTTTGGATTTTTGTTACATGGCTGTATATCGTGAAAAAATCACTACCATGATCGACTATAATAATATTTCCATAGCCCCGGATAAACGTAATTGTTGTAACAATTCCACCCATCACTGCAGTAATCGGTGTACCGGGTTTTCCTTTAATATCAATCCCTGTATTATTTGTCGTTGTTTTAAGCTCTGGATTCCATTTTCTCCCAAATTTACTGATTATTTTTCCACTCGCCGGCCAGGATAACTGGCCTTTAAGTGCCGCAAAGGATTTTGTTTTTAACGCTTCTCTCTGGCGGCGAATACGTTCTGCCCGTTCCGCTTTGGCTTTATCATCCTTAATTTTGCCAATCAATTCTTCCAGTTGTTTTACGCCTTCTTCTTTTTGCGTAATATATTTTGCCAATTCCATTTTACTATTACGAATTTTTTCCAGTTCGTGTTTTTTCTGTTTTCGCTTCACGCGTAAATCGGCCATTTGTTTTTCCCGCTCTTTCTTCAGACTGATACTTTTGCGAAGTATTGCCTCTACATTCAATTTCTTTTTACCAATATTTACTAACAATGAACGTATCTGTTTCTTTTGCTGCTGGTCAATCTGGGAAATAATTTTCTGATACTTTGTACGGTAAACAGCCTGTCTCCAGGATGTAGAACTCAACACTTTATCAATGTCAGATAATGATCCTTTTTTATAAACATGGATGGCGCGATTTGCATATCGAATTCTTAATTCTTTTAATTCCATTTCATTTTCTGCAATTTCATTTTCCAATTTGTTAATTTCATCTCGTGCTGAATTTTCCTCTTTTTTCAATTGGGTAATTAATCGCTCCACTAATGAAATTTCTTCTTCAAGATTTGCAATTGTCCGAGTGGCTGATTTTTCCCGGTTTTCTTCAGAGCTTAGTCTGCCGCGAGTGGATTTTATTTCATTTTTCAGATCCTGAATTGCTTTTGATTGATAATTCAGTTCTTTCTGGAAATCCCGATCATCTGATTGGGCCCAGATAACCTGACTTATTAGAAATAATATGATTGTAATTTGCCTGAACATAGACTTTAAAAGTACCCAGTTCATCAATCTTGATACAAAGGATTTCATATCATTTAAATTGAACGTATTCTTGACTAGTCTTCTATAAGGTGTCTATTTTTGACCTTTCAACCCACAGGAGAGAAATGTGAAAAGTCCACTTTGGTCAAATATATTTAAAAACTGGAATTCGCAGGAAAGTGAAAAAGTCACTGCCCTAAAGCACGTTCCTGTCTTTGATGGTCTAAGCGATAAAGAATTGGATGAGATTGAAAAGCTCACCCACGAACGGACGTACCAGTCCGGAGAACATGTATTTAAAAACAAGGCGCCTTCCGAAGGAATGTTCATTATTATTTCCGGCTCTGTCGAAATTTACCTGGAGAATGCCGGGGACAAAAATATTCTTGCTGAATTAAATGATCGGGATTTTTTTGGTGAAATTGCACTCCTGGATACTAAACCAAGATCCGCCGGAGCCATTGCAACTACACCGTCTACCTTATTGGGATTTTTCCGGCCGGACTTACTCTCGCTCATGGAACGCAATCCTGCTTTGAGCAGCAAAATCTTGACTAATCTCGGAGCCGTATTGGCTGAACGCTTGCGTAAAACAAATGAACTCCTGCCAAAAAGTGATAATTAATGGATAAACAAAAAAACTATATTCAACTTATTTATCGATTAATGGTGGGACTCCTTTCCATTGGGTTTTTATATGTGATTTGGCCATATATCTCATCTGTCCTTTTGATGCTCGTTTTTGCTTTTCTTTTTACTACTGTTTTGCTTTCCAGTGTGGACATATTAGAACGTAAAATTAGAAATCGTGGACTAAGTGTTTTAGTCGTTACAGTTGGATTAATTGCTGCCATTTCAATTTTTGTAGGAAGCTTCGCTACGAATCTGGCTGATCAGGCCGGAGGTTTTTCCCAGCGACTGGAAACAGAATCATTCATGGATGATTTCAACAACTTCATTGATAAAACAAAAGCAAAATTACCGGATTTCGCAAAAGGCGGAGGGGAGGATGTGGATGCAGCATCAAAGCTGAATGAGGTCGTGGGCAATGTAATGTCTACATTGCTAACTTTTGCGGGAGCATTAGGCAGTTTTATTTTTAATATGATAATGGTCATTATTTTCACAATCATTCTGTTATTGAATTATCATCAATTCAAAAAATCCCTGGTGGGTTTTATTCCCAATAAATATTTTGAGGTGGGACTCAGACTTATTTATAATATTGAACAGCAAGTTTCAAATTATTTAAGAGGTCAACTTTTGGCGGCAACAAGTGTAGCGATTATGTCCATTATTGGATTATATATTCTAAATTTCTTTGGAGCAAATTTGACACTTGTTATTTTTATCGGTATCATTGCCGGGTTGGCAAATCTGATTCCATTGGTAGGTCCCTTTATTGGCATGCTCATTGCCTTTGCTGTTGCGTTAATGAATAATTTGGGAAATGAAGCAGCTCAAGCTCATATGCTGTTTAACGCCATTCCTTCACCATTTTACATCTTGGATGTTGCTTTGATGTTTATCATTGTTCAGCAGGTTGACAACAATTTTATAACACCTCTTTTGGTTGGTGAAAGTGTTGGGTTGCATCCCATTATGGTTATGATTGCCCTGCTTATCGGCGGAACACTTATTGGTCCTATGGGTATGCTATTTGCTGTTCCGGCAGCAGGGATTATTAAAGTGATTGGCCATGAAATATCATTCGTGACCAAAAATGCTCATTTGCTTTAAGCGTCTTTTTCGATCTTGAATAAAATATAATCTTTAAAAGACAAATACATTTCTCCACCCTTCTCCAAAGGGTAAATCCACATTTGGATGGATGATCCATCATTATCTTTCTTTTCAATAATTTCTTTTGGATGACCCAATAATGATTGAATATCAGGGACGGTCATTCCGACAGTTAATAGTGGAGTAGATTCTTTTACAATGGCACGTTGTCGAACTATATTCATCCGTTGATCAATGCTACCTGTCATTTCTCGATCTTGGTCAGCATTAAATTTGATTAACAATTCATTGAGTATTTTTTCATTTTTTTCACCCAAACCACCTGCCATTTCACTTGCATCAACCAGCATTTGGATAGCGGATCGCAATTCAGAATGATCCGATACTTTATTGGCCATTTCAACCAGATGTGTAGCTACTTGATACCGTAGTGTGTTTACTTCAAATTCCAAGTGACTATCTTTTTGCAATGCTTCATCCAAAAGCATTAATGACTTGCTATAAAAACCGTAGCTTAATGCTTTTTCTCCTTGTTGAAGTAAATGCCGGGCTTTATATAATGGAATTTTATCTTTTGCGGCCGTTGAAAAATGTATAATCTTTTCCATCATAGTCACTGCTTCGTCTGCTCTGCCTTGAGCCGATAATAAATCTGCCTTTTCAATTTCAAGAATTGCAATATGGTCAAGTTTATCCTGGATCAGTTGCTGTATATCGCTATCTGCTCTTTTATACGCATCAAGATATCTTGAAATTGATTTTGAAAACATTCCCTTTTTCTCGAATGCGATCCCTTCCTCATAAAGCTGAATTGGAATTTTTTCTTTGCACAGAACAAGAAAATCCTCTGCTCGTTTACGATTAGAATGATTCGGGAAATCTTTCAAAAAAGTTTCAAAATGTTCATGTGCTGTCATAAAGTCTTTGCGGTAGTAAAAACTTTTTGCCTTATCCCCCGTTGTTAATCTACCACCGTAAAAAACAGAGAACGTGAAGTGGATTCCAAAATCTTGCAAATGAAATTGTTTAATTGGCGTAATGTCATCCGGATCATTAATATCATTAAATTTCGTATAAGCGTAGCGTAAATCGATCCCAAAGGAAAACCGATTTTGTTTATTTTTAGAATTATTGGATTTCTTACCGCCTCCAATAATAAATCTGGGGCCTAAGGAAAATGACATACTTGGCCCAAAAGCGGTAGGTGTAGATAGAAATTCCTTATTTGAATCCAAATAAAATTTTGAATATGCATACCCCCACGTATACCTTAAATCAATATACCAAGGCTCATACCATTGCAGCATTGTGGTATGACTTATTCCCAAATTGAACACACGGGGAGCAAAAAACATTTTACCCAAATCCCAATTCGGATTCACGCTTCCCCAGGATTCGATTCTGTCAATTTCACCGGGAATCAACAAATTACTATAACGGAAATTCAATCCCGTTTGCATATCGAGCCAACTGGCTCTTATAAGAGCATAAAACACATTTGTTTTAAGAAAGTCTATGTCTAATTGGTGACCTGTTCGTGCAATTAAATTGCCTCCATCAAAACCGGGCACAGCATCTTCATATCTCATCCAGTCGGATTTTATTTTGTCGCCATCGGCTCCTCCTCCTCCATAAATAAATACACCATAACGAACTTCAGCAGGTAAAAATTTTATAGGTTCATGGAATTCACGGCGATATAAAAATTGGTCTTTCCTGTAGCCCGGTTCGTATTCAATGTCTGATTCGGAACTAAACTGAATTAACCCCCAAAGGTAGGATTTTGAAGAATCAGCTTCAGCAGCAGTTAAACGGAAAAAGGATGCTAAAATGATTATGTATAGTGTGAACCTCGGATGCATGATAGTTCAAAATAATGCCTATATACATTTTGAGCAAGTATCTTGTGACTGGTAGTATGGTAAAGGTAGTTAGTCTTTGTAAATTCCCCGCCACTCAAATAACAGGAACTATATTACACAAAGCTAATACCATTAATAAAATGAAATTAAAACATTTAATCATTTTGAGCTCGTTCACAACGGCTATCATGGCACAGCATTTTACCATTGCTCGCTTGCATTACGGCGGCGGCGGCGATTGGTACAGCAATCCCAGCAGTTTACCCAATCTGCTAAATTATTTACAAATCCACACAGCTATTATTGCCGCCGATAAAGAAGCCCGGATAAAATTGACGGATGAGAATCTTTATTCATATCCATATTTATATTTGACCGGTCATGGTAATGTCCGTTTTAAAGATGCGGAGATTATTCGATTAAGAACATTTTTGCAACGTGGCGGATTTCTGCACGCTGACGATAATTATGGTATGGATCCATCGTTTCGCAGAGAAATGAAACGCGTCTTCCCCGATAAGGAACTTGTTCCATTACCCTTTGACCATCCTGTATTTCACCAAGTATTTGATTTTGATTTCGGATTACCCAAAGTACACGAACATGATAATAAACCCCCTCAGGCTTTAGCACTTTTTGAAGATAATCGTATTCTTGTCCTCTATACATATGAAAGTGATTTGGGAGATGGTTGGGAAGATGCGGAAGTTCATAATGATCCTTTTGAAATTCGTGAAGCAGCGCTGCAAATGGGGATCAATATTATTCACTTTGCTCTGACACAATAATGCAATCAATCGAGAAACAACTCCAGCACATCCGCCGGGCAGCTCTAGTAAATGATGCTAAAACTTCAGTTTGGATTCTCTATACCATCGGATTATTTTTTGTAATTACTGCTATATCTTTGGAAACCATTTTTTATTTCTCACCAGAAATTCGTTACGGAATTTGGCAATTGGGTCTATTGGGTGTAATTGTTATCATTTTCGGTTTTGCATTTATTTACATTCTTGCTGTTAATAACAAAATTCATCGCTACCGCTGGTCAACACTGGCAAGAGCCGCCGGAAGATTGGCATTTCCAAAAGAGGATACAATCATTAACGCTCTGCAATTGGAGCGTGGTTTGGATAAAAGTACATCCAGGCAATTGAGTTCATCATTTGTAAAAAAAACCACTAAAAAGCTTGAAAATCTAGATGAGGCTGATTTGTTTCATTCTAATCGAGCTAAACAATGGAAATTATATTCACTAATTTTATTATTGGTAGGTGTGTTTCCCTTCGCAATTAATTGGGAAAATAGTGCTCAATCTGTTTTTCGCTGGTCTCATCCCCGAACAGTTTTTCCAGTTCCAAAACCATTTGCCATTCAAAACCAATCGGGAGATATCAATCTTTTAGGCGGTGAATCAGCAGAACTTCAATTCACTGTTGTTGGGGAGGCTCCGGATTCACTCTTTATTGATCTCAAGTCTTATGCCGCAGGAGATTCTGTTCGACCTGTTAGAATTGTAAAGATAGACAGCGCAGGAAAATACACATACACTATTGAAGACATTTCCCGAGATTATCAATATCGCGCGTATTATTCAGCCGTACATTTTTGGGATGTATGGGGAGAAATTTCATCTCCGTTTCATGCAATTTCAGTTACTGATCGGCCTGTGATGGAAGACTTAACCATTACCCTCACACCGCCAAGTTATACTCAGTTAAAACCCATTATTCAAAAAGGAAACCAGGCCGATATCAGCGGCTTAATCGGGTCCAAAGTCCATGTTGCTTTACGAAGCAACCGTCCTCTGAAAAAAGGCGACTTGATCATCAATGAAGAAGAAATACCTATGGACATTTTTGGCAAGAAAGCTACTGGGGAATTCACCATTAATAAAGATGGACAATTTGCAATTCAGCTCCAGGATATCCGTGGGATTTCAAACCGCAATCCAATTCCTTTTCACATTACAGCTATTCATGATCTTTTACCGGATATTACAGTTCATCAACCTGAACAAATTATTGAACTCGGGAGTGACCAAACGATTGCAATGCATATACAGATTGAAGATGATTTTGGTTTTTCAAATCTACAAGTTGCTTATGAAATACACAGACCCGCTTATATCGATGAAGATCCCTTACTTTCACTTTTCACTATTCCCATTGATGATCCCATGAATGTAAATCAGGATATAATACATTTTTGGCAATTAATGGAATTAAGCTTAATGCCGGAAGATGAAATTCATTATCATTTTGAATTATCCGATAATGATTTAGTCTCCGGTCCCAAAAAAACAGTAACAAAAGAATTCATTGCCAGATTACCCGGTTTGGCTGAACTATTTACGTCTTTTGAATCAGAAGAAGAATCTATTTTGGACGAAATCACGTATTCGAAAGAGGAATTGGAAGCGATACGTGAAAATATGGAGCAGCTGGAACTGGATATTTTAAAACAGGACGAATTGACGTGGGATCAGCAGCAGGATTTGCAAAACATGCTTGAAAGCGTTCGAGAAGAAATGAAAAAGATGGAGGACATTTCCGAAGCATTAAAATCATTGCAAGAGACTGCAGATAAACATGAACTTTTTTCATCCGACTTGTTGGAAAAGTTTAATCACCTACAAGAATTAATCGATGAATTGCTTTCAGAAGACTTAATGAAAAACCTTCAGAATATTGATGAAATGATGGCTGAAATGGATGCCAATAAATTGCAGGATGCCTTGGAATCGTTAATGAATAATATGGAATATATGGAACAGGAATTAGACAAATTCATCGATATTTTTGAGCGCATTAAAGCAGAACAGAAGTTAGATGAATTACGTACTCGCTTGGAAACATTAGCCGAACAGCAGGAAAAACTTCACGATCGTATTGATCAAACACATGAAGAAACAGATCCATCTACATTCTCAAAATTGAGTGAAGAAGAACAGCGTCAAGTGGAGGAATTTTCAAATATCCGAAATGAAATGGAAGATGCTACCGACGCTGTAGAAAAATTTCATGAAGAATCAGCTGATCGACTTTCTGATCTGAAACGAGATCCGCTCATGAATCAAACGTATTCTGACCTACAACGGACTGTAAATCAATTACGCAGACAAAATGAGGCTGAAGCGACAGAATACAGTGCATCCGCCTTGGAAAATTTGCAGAAGCTATTAAGTGAAATGCAGGATATACAACAAGGATTTCAATCGGCAACCACTCGGGAAATGGCATCTAAATTTCAGCAGGTGTTGAGGGATATACTTAATCTTTCAAAAACCCAGGAATATCTTCAAAGTGAAACAAACTCCATTCCAACCAATTCTCCTCGGCTGGGTCAAATGGCCGGACAACAGCAAACCGTACAAGATCAATTACATCAAATTATGGAGCAGCTCATGGAATTATCCCGGGAAACGTTTGCGGTTACGCCTGAAATTGGTCGGGGTATGGGCATGTCTAATGCTATGATGCAAGAAGCCATTAAAGCATTGGCCCAGCGTAACGGGCGCGGTGCAGCTCAAAACCAGCAACAGGCCATGAAATCGTTAAATGAGACTGCCATGTCAATCCATCAGTCCATGAATCAAATGCGTTCGTCCGGTTCGGCCAGCGGATATGAGCAATTTTTGGAACAAATGCAAAATATGGCCGGTCAACAACAAGGAATTAATAATCAAAGTATGCAGTTGGCCATGGGACAAATGGCTGCAGCTGCACAACAGGGTCTTTTGCAAAAACTTCTGCGAGAACAAAAACAAGTTCGAAAATCTCTCCAGGAAATGATGAGTGAAATGCAGCAATCCGGAGAAAAAGGTCTTGGCGACATGGGCGGGATTGCTCAAGAGATGGATGAAGTGTTAAAAGATTTGGAGCGCAGGAGAATGTCTAAAAAAACAGTCGATCGGCAGCAGCGAATTTTATCCCGAATGCTGGATAGTCAGAAATCCATGACTCAACGTGGAGAAAAAGAAGAACGCAAAAGTGAAACTGCAACTGAAATTTTTACCAGCGGACCCGCTGGGTTACCTGCAGACATGGGCCAGCGCCGCAGCCTTGCATTGGAAGCAATGAATCGCGCACTGAAAGCCGGATATCCCCGGGATTATCAATCCATGATCCGCAGATATTTCAATGCAATTAGTGAAAATAATTTCCTCTCAACATCATCGGATTCGTCAAATGCGAATTAAAACAATTATTCTTTTTCTTTCCATTTGTACTGCACAGGTTCAGGTTCAATCCTTAGGTAAAAGTGGGTTGGAAAATGCCTTGTTGATGGAACGAAAAGGCGATCTGCATGAAGCACAAAAAATTTATGAATTGATATTGGAAACAAGGCCCAAGAACAGGCAGGTGTACACTCGTTTGAAAAATATTTACAAACGGCTGGGGAATTACATGGCTGCAGCTGAATTGACCAATCAATGGTTAAAACATTCTCCCCATGACCTGCAGCAACGTGTGGAATTGGGAGAAATATTTTATATAAGTAATAATCATGAGCAGGCAGAATATATTTGGAATGAATTCATTCAAGAATATGGACAAAATACCAGTGCATATCGCATGCTTATACATACTTATAGCCGCATGGGGCTTGGTGATAAAATGATTCAATTAATTTATACTGGTAGAAAACAATTCGCCGATCCGGATTTCATGGCATTGGATATGGGGAATTATTTGCAATCTCGACAAAGTATCGAAAAAGCTTTAAATGAATTTCTAATTTTTGCCCAACACAATCCCCGTCAACATAAAATAATATTGGATAAAATATTGATAATGAGTGATGATAATGATTCGTTTCCTATTATAGAGCAGCAGCTTTTAGCTCATATCGACACATGGCAGGATATGATCAACTCGTTTCTTTCAGCACTCTATTTCAAAGAGGGAAGATATGATGAATCTCTAAAACATCAGTTTTCTATAACAGGAGTTAAGCAAAAAAGATGGAAAGGGTTAAATACGTTTGCCGGAAATTTACGTAAAGAAAAACAATACGACCTGGCTATTGAAACCTATCAAATTTTATTGAACGAAATCCGCAAAAACCCCAAAGAAATTAATACAAAAGAATTGGGGAAAGTGTTATTGGGTCTTGGACAGGTTTATGAAGACCAGATTTTACCCCACCAGATAAGTAAATCATTAATTCTTAGCAGTATTAATAATGTATTTTTTTCCAGTGGGTTTTATGAAGCAAATCGTTTTTCCAACACATCTTTGGAACAGGCCGTCATTTTGTATAACACCATTCTAAACGAACTGGAAGAAACATCCTTTTCCCCAAAAGCGCACTATAGATTGGGCGAAATTCAATTCAATGTGTTACAGGATTTAGATGGAGCACGACTAGCATACAACACAGCGCTGGCATCCAAACCTGATCAAAAACTTGCTTTCAAGATTCATTCAAGCTTAATTGATCTATTAATATCAGAAGGAAAAATGGATGAAGCTAAAATGTATATTGATCAGCTTCCAAAAAAGATAGTAGTAAAAAACGAAAGTCAATTTGTAATTAAAACATTAATTACATCGCTTTTTAATGGCGAAATAGACAGTTCAATAAATATGATCGATACGTATATCATGGGATTATTGCCCAATAACAAACATTTCAATGACTTTATGGAATTGCAATCGACTTTGCATACTCATATAACGGATGGAAATGAAGTGGACAAAGAAGCGCTTCAGCACTATTTGAATGGGGAAAAATTATTAGTGCAAAATAAACTGTCCGAAGCTGTTACTGTTTTCGCAAACATGCGATTGAATCAGCCCTCTTCACCCATTTCAACAACGGGAGCCATCAGGGAAATATTCAGCCGTCTGCAATTGGGTCAAACAACAGAATTGAAACAAACATTACTGTGGTTAAATGAATCAAATGACGGGGATAAAGGCCTCGTTCTCTCCGGTGAGATTGCTGAATTCATCGAGCATGACATTGAAGCTGCTATCGGTTTTTATGAACAGTTATTACAAGACCATCCCAAATCATTATTGGTTGAACCTGTTCGTCAACATATTCGTGAACTAAAATCAAACCTGGAAAGCTAATGAAACGAATTGTTCTCTATTTCTTTTTGGTGAATATAGTTTTCAGCCAGAAAATATTGATCCCCATGGATATGGGCCAGCGTGACCATTTAAAAGCCTACGGGCTGGCTTTTTGGATCTTGGAAAATAATGTCAATGTTGAATGGTTATTGAATTTTCGAGGTGGAACATTCATGACGGATACGAGTCCCGCAATTGAAAAAGAATGCCGGATTCGCGGAATTAATTATGAGCTGATTAACGCGTCAGAAACCATGACTATATACGGTCATATTGAGCAAAATAATATGGATGTGGTGCTATTGGAAAAAGCGCCAAAAATTGCTATATATACTCCACCAAATAAACAGCCCTGGGATGATGCAGTTACTCTGGCGCTTGAGTATGCAGAAGTACCCTACGAGACACTTTGGGATGAAGACGTTTTTCAAGGCAAACTGGATAATTATGATTGGCTCCACTTACACCATGAAGATTTCACCGGTCAATACGGCAAATTTTATCGAAATTATCATTCTGCCCCTTGGTATCTTCAACAGCAAAAGGAATTCGAAGCCATGGCAACTCGACACGGTTTTCCTACGGTCCACGAAGAAAAAAAGGGTGTCGCCAGGGCTATTAAGGCCTATGTAGGAACAGGGGGATTTCTTTTTGCCATGTGCAGTGCAACGGATTCATATGATATTGCATTAGCGTCAGAAAGCATTGATGCTGTTCATTCTGTATTTGATGGAACGCCTATTGATCCAAATGTTCAGAATAAGCTAGACTACTCCAAATCATTGGTGTTCACAGATTTTACCATTATGCCCGATCCCATGATTTATGAATTTTCCGATATCGATTATCCACCGAGTCATAATCCGGTCCTCCGTGGCGCAGAAGCAGATTACTTTACTTTGTTCGAATTTTCAGCCAAGTACGATCCTGTTCCGACAATGCTGACACAAAATCATGTTTCTGTTGTGAAGGGATTTATGGGGCAAACCACCGGTTTCCACCGTGACCGAATAAAAAATCATATTGTTATCATGGGCGAAGATCCCACCACGCCCCAAGTGAAATATATCCATGGGAATTTTGGCAAAGGCACCTATACATTTCTCGGCGGTCATGATCCGGAAGATTACCAGCATTTTGTTGGAGATCCGCCGACAGATTTATCTCTGCACAGAAACTCGCCGGGATATCGCTTAATTTTAAATAACATCCTTTTTCCTGCAGCTCGGAAAAAAGAACGAAAAACATAAATGGTCTTCCCCTTTTTCGCTGATATTGAAAAGGCAGCTGAAACAATTGCACCATATGTTGAACGAACACCCGTTTGTTCAAGCGAACATATTAATGACCTGTTTGGAGCTAATATCTTTTTCAAATGTGAAAATCTTCAAAAAGTGGGTGCATTTAAATTCCGGGGGGCGTGCAATGCTGTTTTCAGTTTGAGTGAGGATGAAGCCGCCAAAGGTGTAGCTACCCATTCGTCTGGGAACCACGGAGCAGCACTTTCTTTGGCTGGTTCATTGAGAGGAATCCCTGTTCATGTGGTCATGCCCAAGAATGCTCCTCATATCAAAATCAATAATGTGGATCAGTATGGGGCCAAGATTACTCTGTGTGAATCGACCCTCGATGCTAGGGAATCCACGCTGGATAAGATCATGGCAAGAACCGGAGCTGTGATGATCCATCCGTATAATGATAATCGTATCATCTGTGGACAAGGAACCGCAGCAAGAGAATTGCTATTGGAACATCCGGAATTGGATATGATCATGGCTCCTATTGGTGGTGGCGGTCTCATATCCGGTACATGTATTGCATCAAAAGGTCTGAATTCCAATATTACTGTTGTTGGCACTGAACCAAAAGGTGCTGATGATGCATTTCAATCCTTAACTGCAGGAAACATCATTCCACAAACTAACCCCCAGACCATGGCAGATGGTCTCCTGACATCGCTGGGCGACAAAACATTCCCTATCATTCATACATATGTTCAAGAAATCATCACTGTCAGCGAAGACACTATTATTAAAGCCATGAGAATAGTTCATGAGAATCTTGAAATGATTATTGAACCCAGTTCCGCTGTGGTATTAGGAGGATTATTAGAGAAACCCGAACCCTTCAAGGGTCAAAAGATAGGAATGATCCTCACCGGTGGAAATGCAGATTTAAATAATCTACCTTGGTAAATGTTTAAAGCCAGATTATTACTGATTTTATTATTAAGCGCTTGTAGTCAGCGGCCAAGTGTTTTTATTCCTCCCGAACCATTTGAAATCGCAGACGGCACCCGATTTATTGTTATCGGCGACTGGGGCCGACGAGGGAATGTTAAACAACAAGCTGTGGCAAATGCAATGGCGTACATAGCACATTCATTTAATGTAGAGTTTATAATTTCAACTGGCGATAATTTTTATAATCGAGGAGTAAAAAGTGTGCAGGATACACACTGGCAGGAATCATTCGAATCTGTTTATGCTCATCCTGCTCTTACGGTTCCCTGGTATATTTCCCTGGGAAACCATGACCATTCCGGAAATGTATACGCTCAAATAGAGTATTCGAAAATCAGTGATCGGTGGACATTGCCGGCACGTTATTATTCAAAAAAAATTGAGCTTCAGGATAACGGAACACTGCATTTGCTGGCTGTGGATACCAACCCAATAAAAAAGAATGAAAAAAATGTTTTTGAGCAATATGAATGGCTGGATAAAACTCTAGATACATCAGATAAAGATTGGACATTTGTTGTCGGTCATCACCCAATACGAACAGGCGGTAAACACGGAGAAACAACGAATATTATCAAAAAACTGAAACCGCTGATGGATGAACATAATGTAGATATTTATCTTGCAGGCCATGACCACGACCTGCAATTATTGAAAGACATGAATACACATTATGTGGTCTCCGGTGGCGGGGCAAAAATACGCAAGGTAAAAAACACTCCATACTCTCTTTTTAGTCGATCATCACTGGGTTTTGTGCTGGGAAGTATTACCAGGAATAAACTCCATATATATTTTATCAATGAGCAGGCCCAGCTATTGTATGCCCACACCATTGAAAAATGATCTCCGTTAAAACTGGACAATTGACCGATGCAATTAATGTATCGAACAAAATCCCCGAATTTGAAAGACCATATAAGAGGGACGAATATAAAAAGCGGTTATCTGGGAAGCATTTAATCCTCACTGCTTACATAAATGATGAACCGGTGGGATTTAAAGTTGGCTATGACCGATTCAATGACGGTAGTTTTTACAGCTGGATGGGGGGGGTACTTCCTCGATTCAGAAAAATGGGCGTGGCCCAATTATTACTGGCAGAGCAGGAAGCATGGGCAGTTCAAAACGGGTTTTCAGCCATAAAGCTAAAGACCAGAAAAAAACACGGAGCCATGCTGGAATTTTCTCTAAAAAGAGGATTTGTGATCATGGAGAAAATTCCCAAAATTCCAGAAAACGAAACACGGATCTGGATGGAAAAAGAATTATAAATATGTGGTATCAAACAGAAATCAGCTTATCTCCTCGCCCTAGAGGGTTTCATATTATTACCGATGAAGTAATACGCGGGATCCCGGAATTACAGGATATATCTGTTGGGGTACTTCACGTATTTATGAAACACACGTCTGCCTCTTTAGCTATTAATGAAGATGCGGATCCCACTGTCCGGACTGATTTTGAGTCCCATTTTAACCAGATGGTCCCCGAGAATGCACCGTACTACCAGCATACACTGGAAGGGTCCGATGATATGCCGGCCCATCTGAAATCAGCCATATTGGGTTCATCTGTGAGTATACCGATTACAAATGGAAAACTGAACTTGGGTACATGGCAGGGAATTTATTTATGTGAACATCGAAACCATGGTGGAGGCCGGAAACTGGTCCTCACTCTACAGGGAGAACAGAAATAATCTAAATTATATACCTATAAATCTTACGGTTTCATGCCCTGGTGAATTGCAGCGACACCGAATAACAGTTTCCTGTATGTAACATTTTTGAAACCCGCTCGGCACATAATATCACTCAATTCTTTCGGTGGATAAAAGCGAGGTATGGTGTGTGCCAGATAAGCGTAGCCCTTGTGAGAACCAGATATCAGCTCTCCCACGAGTTTCACAAGCAATCTAACATAGAAACGAAAGAGCCTTTTGAACAGTAAGGATGATGGTTGGCTGGTTTCCAGATTCACGAAACGCCCCCCTGGTTTCAGGACACGACAGAATTCGGCAAAAGTCTGAGTAAGTATATCGCTGCTCAGATTGATGTTGCGTGTTGCAAATGAAATAGTGATGAGATCAAGACTCTCATTCGGAAATGGTAGAGCTTTCACATCTGAAACAACAAAGTCAATGTTCCGTGCTTCCGGCTTTTTCATAGCTTCAGCCATCATGGGCATTGAGAAATCTACCGCATGAATCACAGTTCCACTTGCCGCAAGGCGGCTGAGATAGCAAGCCATCTCTCCGGTACCCGTACACATATCAGCCCAGTGGGTTCCACCTGATGCAGCGGCAATTCTTGCCGCCTTCCTACGCCACAGCATGTCAAGTCCCAGTGTCAGAACGTGGTTTATTCGTTCATAGGTTCCAGGAACTTCTGAGAACACTTTCTTCAAGAAGTTAGTTGTCGGGTGCGGTGTATCAGATGATGGCATTAGCTAAAATTACCACCGTATCTGTTTTTGTACAAAGAGTTGAGAAAAGAACTTTCTTATTCATTGACGTATTACCTCTAAATAATTTACCTGAAAATAAATAATGTAATATATATTTATCAATATGTAATATATTTCTTACATTATAATTATTAATTAATTAAAA
>CEPV01075717.1_pt1 | contig 50716 bp, 48 predicted proteins | sample 530451 | NCBI WGS metagenome assembly CEPV01 (sample SAMEA2620097, study PRJEB7988) | marine metagenome | isolation source: saline water (ENVO:00002010), including
TCTGGGGGACCGAAGGTCCCGAGTTCAAATCTCGGCAGCCCGACCAACAAATCCGGAGGTCAGGGCCGATCTTTAGAGGCCGGTCCTTTTGTAAGCGAGATAGGGCTAGTGAGTTGGGTCGTAGATTGGTCTGAAATCCACGTTGGGGTAGTACGACAGGTACCGTTCGAGGGTCTCAGCCACTTCTGGGTGCTCCCGGACAAACTCCCTGCCGCGGCCAACTTTTCCGACATTCACTCTCGTAAACCGAGGTTGATCCAGGGCTCTCTGGATTTCCGATTCTGAGACTTCTAGCCCTGCTCCGGTGAGAATCGACGAAATCGTTGCGAGTTCGTTGCCAACCATGTCTTCGTAGTGGATCCACTGGACCGATCCGCCAGACCGATCGTATGCGGTCCACCCTGCGTAGAAGTTCACATACCACGGAATGACCAAGTCGACGATGAACCCCGGAAGCCTGTTGTGCCGCCCACTCAAGATTCAACGACCACACGAAAATGGTAGGGTAGGTACCCGCTGATTTTCGACGACTAACCGCTCGTTGGCGACGGCCTTTTCAACCCCAGTCGAGGCCTCAGAGTACCGCAACCAAGCCAAAGGACGAGGATGGGGTGTTGCGCGGCGTCAAGCCGGGAAAGGAAGGTTGCCGGAATGACCGGCCACCGGCGGACCCGATGACAGGAATGCTGCTCACCCCAATCGACCTCGGTCCGATCACGGTAAAGAACCGGGTTGTCTCTACCGCCCACGGCGCATTTCTGGACTTCTACCGGCCGGGGATCGACCCAGCCCAATACGTCGCCTACCAAGAGCGGCGGGCCCGTGGTGGCTGCGGCCTGATCATCCTCCAGGCCATGCTGGTTCACCCCACCAGCCAGACAATGGGCCAATGGATGTGGGACCGGGACGACATCCTGCCCAAGTTTCGGCTCATGGCCGACCGAATCCACGCCCATGGTGCAAAGGTCTTCGTCCAACTAGCCCACTACGGAGCTCAGTTCCGCTCCGACGGGAATGCTGACATTCTGCCGTTGTGGGGTTTCAGCCCGATGCTGTCCCCGTCTGGTTGGGAACCCTCTCACGAGATGACCGGGGCCGAAGTCGACGAGGTACTCGAGGGCTACGAACGAACCGCCGCCATAGCCCTCGAGGCTGGTCTCGACGGGGTCGAGATCCATGCAGCCCACGGCTATCTGGTCCAACAATCATTCAGTCCTTGGGGTAACCACCGCAACGACCAGTGGTCTGACCCTCTCAGGTTCATGTTCGAGGTAATGGCCCGGGTCAGAGCGGTCGCCGGTCCAGAACGAGCAGTCGGTCTGCGCATCTCAGCCGATGACTTCCTCAACTGGTCTGCTGGAGGCCTTGGAGCCGACGGTCTACGTGCTGTCGCCGCCGAAGCTTGCGGTACCGGCCACCTCGACTACCTGAACCATTCGGCGGGGGCGCGCTCAGCCCACTACGCACGCTCGATCGCCAACTATTTCGGTGAGCCGGGCCGTTTTATTCCTCTGGCTCGAGGGTTGCGCGCCATTTCGTCGGGTGTTCCGGTAATAGCGGTAGGCAAGATTCTGACACCAGCCCATGCAGAGGCGGTCCTCACTGCGGGTGAGGCCGACTTGGTTGCCATGACTCGAGCCCAGATCGCCGACCCTGATCTGGTGGCCAAGTACGTCGCTGGGTCTGCCGACCGGATTCGTCCTTGTGTCGGCGCAAATACCGGCTGCGTCGATCGGATGTCTGAATCGCTGCCCATCACCTGTTTCCACAATCCGGAGGTAGGCCGGGAGTTGACTCACGCCGAGTTGTTGCCAGCCCGTCGATCGAGAAGAGTGCTAGTCGTCGGTGCCGGGCCGGCAGGCCTCAAGGCCACGGAGGTAGCCGCCCGACGGGGACACCAGGTCACCGTTGTCGAACGAGAAGCCCAACCAGGTGGCCGACTGCGGTGGGTGTGCGAACTGGGTGCACCTGCAACGATGTTTGAGTCCATCACCTGGATCCTCCGGGAACTAGATCTGCTAGGCGTGGAGGTGACCTGCGGCGTTGAGGTAGACGAACAGTTCCTTCGTAACATGGCACCCGACGTTGTCGTTCTCGGTACCGGCGCCACCGGATCGGGCATCGACGTGGACAGCGACGGATCGGTACCGGTCCTCACCGAAGACGAAGCGATGGCCACCAAGGTCACCGGCCGGCAGGTTCTAGTCGTGGATCTTCTCGGCTACCAACAACAAGCTTACGTTGCTGAGTATCTCGCCGCCGGTGGTGCCTCCGTCACTGTGGCTACCCCGTTTCCTCAGGTCGGCCAGAATGTTGGTTTCACCCACATCAGGGGTCACTTGGAACGGCTGTATGGCTGGGGCGCAGACTTGCGCACCTCGACTGTGCTCACCGGGATCACTGACGGTGTAGCACAACTCCGCCATCTTTATTCAAGAAAAACCGATCTCGTCCCCGTGGACTTAGTGGTCGCCGGGACCATGGCCCAGGCCAATACGGCCCTATACGAAGTGGCAGATTCGGTCGCCGATGAGGTATTCCTGGTTGGTGACGCTGTCGCTCCGCGGACTGCTCTGCACGCGTTTCGCGAGGGTGACGACGCCGGTCGCCGGATCTAGCCGAAACTCACTTTCTCTGCCCCTAAGCAGGGGTCAAGCTCGTTGCCTTCAAATATTGGTGAACGGTGGACAACGAGGCTCTCCACCATTTCCCGATGGAGAACACCGACTTTGTTCCCAGCATGTCCTTTCCGTGGTGGGAGCCCTGGTTCCTACAGGTCTGGCGCACTCCCTGCGCTGGAACAAACATCGATGGACTCGAGGGTTCTTCAAGAGAATACAACCCGTCTGGCCATATCGGGAGCCCGTTGGGAACGGGACACCCCGCCAATGGGACAGCCGATCCCCATGCCCCTCCCTCTAGTCACCGGGGCAACTCGAGATCCGGGTTGGAAAATGCCCCTCCAGTTATCGCTACCAGAGCAACCAGTGTTATTTTTGATCTGTGTGGTTCAACGTGTCCGACTATCGCGTGGTCTTCTTCCGACCTGGCGAGGCCCATGTGCTGGTCACTGCCAGAAACATCGCCAATATCACCCGCTACCAGCCTGACCTAGGAGTAGAACGATAACTCACCAACCAGCCCGAGTAGTCGGTCGGCCAGCCAAGATCCTCCTCACCAAGATCGGTCTTGACGGTCACGACCGCGGTAGCCGCCTAGTCGCCACCTTCCTGCGCGATGCTGGTATGGAAGTGGTCTATACCGGGCCGTGGCAGGAAATTCCTGCTGTGGTCAACATGGCCATGGAAGAAGACGTTGACGTGATTGGTATCTCCTCGTTGGCTACAGACCACCTAATAGTCCCCAAACTCATGGCCGCACTTAGCGAGGCGAAACTCAACGACGTCGCCGTTGTGGTTGGCGGCATCGTTCCCGACGACGAAGAGAGGGCACTATACGAATCCGGTGTCGCACATGTCTTCCACCCCGGCACGAAGCGAGAGGAGATCGTTGAGGTTCTAGAATCGCTGGTAGCTGCAAGGAGGTAGGATTAACTAACGAGTAGTTCACGTAATGTGCACCTGACCACGCGTTATCCCGTTCCACCAACCTGGCGGAATAGGTTTTTCAGTCTCTGCCAACAACACTTGGGAGGCACTATCACTACTGACCGCACCACCGGAGAAGTCGATACGCCTCACAGTCGCTGGCTACGGGAATTCGCCGCCCACACGAGCGGTGCCCGAAAGAACCGCTCAGGTGTTGATATCAGACCTCTCTATGGCCCCGCGGACTGGGACTCCAAGAACTACATAGAGGATCTCGGCTATCCGGGCCAAGCCCCCACCACCCGTGGCATCCACGCCAGCATGCACCGAGGCAGGCCTTGGAGCCCTCGCCAGATTGTCGGCTTCGGTTTGCCTGAGGAAACCAACGCCCGCATGCATTCGCTCTACGACGCCGGTGTAACCGGTCTGTTTGTGTCGCCATGCAACAGCCACATGCGTGGCTATGACCCCGACGAGGTAGACCGCGAACTGCTGGGCACATGTAACACCCTGATCTCAACTACCGATGATTTGGCCACCCTTCTCCGAGGCCTGCCCATTGACCAACACAGCATCAGCCTGGGTGATACCGCCCCCTACACCTTGGCGGCGATGTTGTTGAAGGTAGCCCGGGACCGCGACATCCCCTGGCAGGCCTTGAGTGGCACGACCAACCAATCCGACTACTTGTCGCACTATGCGGCGCTGCACATGTTCTTTCGCGTTCCTCTCGCCGGTCAACGGCGCTTGCTGTTGGACCATGTCGAGTGGATGAACCGCGAGGTCCCACGCTGGAATGCACTTTCCATTATCGGCCAGCACATGCAGGAAGCCGGTGCGACACCTGCTCAGGCAATGGGCCTGACGATCTCTTCTGCCATCCAGTACGCCGAAGACCTGTTGGCCCGGGGACACGAGGCCGACAATTTTCTGCCGCGTTTCAGTTTCTTTTTTGACATCTCAATCTCGTTTTTTGAGGAGGTGGCTAAGTTCCGAGCCGGGCGACGCATCTGGAACCGAATCACACAGGAACGCTTTGGAGCCCTTGACCCACGGTCGCAACGCTTCCGCTTCCATGCTCAGACCTCGGGTGTCGATCTGACCCGCCAGCAACCCCTAAACAACATCGCCCGCGTAACAGTGCAGGCCATGGCAGGCATTTTCGGCGGCTTGCAGTCACTGCACACCGACTGCTACGACGAGGCGCTTGGTACGCCGACAGCACAAGCTGCTCAGACCGCTGTAGCCACCCAGAACTTGCTACGCGCCGAGGCCCACCTCAATGACGTTATCGATCCTCTCGGCGGTTCCTATTATGTCGAGGCTCTGACCAATGAGATGGAAGCCGAAATTGTGACGGTGATAGAGCAAATCGATGCAGCAGGTGGAATGTATGCGGCGGTCGAGATGGGACTAGTGCAGCGCATCATCGGCGAATCTGCCCTGGCCTGGCAGAAACGCATCGACAGCGGCGACGAGACCGTTGTCGGTGTCAATGACTACATGTTGTCTGATGACACCAGCCAGCGGCCGCCGCCGCTTGAACGTCCGGATTCCTCCCGACTGGACGGGTATCTTGCGCGCCTAGATGCTTATAAGAAGAACCGTGACCTCGGCACTGTACAAAGAGCCACTACGGCACTTGCTCGGGCGTGCAATTCCCAGGACGAGAATGTCTTCGCCAGAGTCGTGGAAGCAGCCCTGTCCGGTGTCACACACGGTGAGATCTGTGCCACGGTTAGAACTGAGATGGGTTTTGGCCATCCGCTGGTGGTGGCGTAAGTGGACAGACCAAGGTGAAGAGCGCCAATACATCATTACCTGGCTGGATGGCAGTGGCAGTAAGGACCCTGGTCCGTTGGTGACCAGCACCAGAAGTGCTTTGACCTAGTCGTCAGGCTGCTTGATGGATCCGGCGACCGCTATGGTCCCTCTGTGGCAAGAGTCTCTGCTGTCCCATTCAGAGATTGGGAGCGAGTTCGCCCTGATTGAGTTGACACACAACCTGCCCATTATTGGAGTATTCGCTGGTACGGCTGTCAACTTTGATTTATCTGCCCACCCGATGTCCCAATTCAGGACTTCAAGAACAAGCAGGTCAGATTTCTTCGGACACAGCACTATTGGCACCGTGGTCAGCATCACCCACAGGAAGATGGTCACCTGGCTACGCCACGAGTTCTGCATCGACCGACCTCTGGCGGTCACATGAACGAGACGTCTCGAACTCAAGGCTTCCAACCCACTCTGGTCGAACGTCTAGTCGCTGGAGAACCAGCGGCACTGGCTCTTGCCATCACAGCAGTCGAGAACCGGACTGAGGACGCCACTGAAGTACTAGCCGCCATCCACCCCCACCTGGGCATGGCCTCAGTGGTGGGCTTCACTGGCCCGCCGGGCGTGGGCAAATCAACTTTAGTCAACGCCTTCATCGAAGAACTCCGACGACGAAAAAAAAGTGTTGGCATCCTCGCCATCGATCCCTCCAGCCCGATTACCGGCGGCGCCATTCTGGGTGACCGTATCCGCATGTCAACTCACAGTTGCGACCCCAGTGTGTTCGTACGCTCGCTAGCCTCGCGTGGGAACTCGGGTGGGCTTTCGCGTACCACCGCCCACGTCACTGATGTGATGGACGCGGCAGGTCGCGATGTCGTGATTATCGAAACCGTGGGTGCCGGTCAGTCTGACGTGGACATCGCAGAGATCGCCCATACCAGAGTGGTGGTCTGGGCTCCTGGTTTGGGCGATGATATCCAAGCCATCAAGGCCGGCATCCTAGAGATCGCCAACATCCTCGTCGTCAATAAGAGCGACCTGCCGCTAGCGGACCACACAGTTCAGCACCTGAGGGCCATGCTGGGTCTACGAGATCACGGCGCACCCCAGGTGCCCATCATTTCCACCACTGCCACCACCGGCAATGGCATCGCCGAGCTTGCTGATGTCATCGAGGCTCACAACGAGACCTTCGCCACCACCGAACGTCACCGAGATCCCCGTGTGCGCATACGCCGGCTGGTCGCCGAGGCCGCCAGCAAACTCATCAACGACCGGGCTGCGAAGACCGCCAACACTAATTTCGATGAACTCTGTGATCAGGTGCAGCGAGGCGAAATCAGCTTCGAGGAGGCTGCTAAGACGATGCTTCGCGAACGGATACTTGAGCTCGATTGAAACTCGAAACCCAAGTCCGTGCAACTTACCTGCCCTGACGAGCGTGAAGCATTGGTCAACAGAGGTTAAGAAAGGGCCAAAGCCTCAGCCTTCCAAACCGATGATGGGGATTAGATTCTCCTCGTTCACTCCACGGGTTTCGTCACCGCGAACATGCGCTCGAAACCGTCGTGGTAGGCCTTTGCCGACAGGCGCTGGGCTTCAAGCTCTTCGGGTCCTTGACGGCGCGCTCGGTAGATCGTGGGGTAGCCATCGACGACGCAGATGCCGCGGCGCTCGAGCTCCGCGGCCTGGAAGTGGCTGAGGCGGTCGATGCCGACCCGTAAGTCGTCGGGCGATGTGCGTCGGATGAGCGACTCGATCTGGTCGGCCTACTCGCGCAGCGAGGTGTCGAAGTTGTCGGCGCCGCCACTCATGAAGCCGACCGGGTGGGCGACGTGCACGGCGTCGATCGTGTCGAGGTGGCCGTGGTAGGCGTCGTGGCCGGCGACCCAGTCGAACAGTTCGGTGGTGCCGTCGGCGGCCATGAACAGGTAGCTGCACTCGTGGTTGAGGGCGTGCACCTGCACGTTCCGGGAGTCGGTGGCGTAGCGGATGCTGACCGGGTCATAGATGAGCAGGGTCGGGATATCGAGCTCTTGCACCATCTGGAGTAGCCGGTCCTTGCGGTAGTGTCGCATCCGGTGGACCGTCGCGTCGGGCAGAGCCTCGACCATCAGGGTCGCCTCTCATCCGGGGCCGCGGGAGTCGCGTTCGAGGCATACACAGCGGAAATGCTCAACCCGCTCCACGTTGCTGAGCATTCCGATGTGGTGCCTTGCCATATTGGATCTTGGCTTCCATGGGTGGAGCGGACCATTTTGGTCCATGGTGGTAGGTTCGCGGTGTTGGTCGGGTGTGCTTGTCTATTGTCGAGCGCTCCCAGGTCCTACGGGTGTTTGCGTGGAACCAGACATCCGGCCTTGACGGCGAGTAGCCCAAAGTCACCAAGGATTGCTGTCATGAATATCGGTTTGATACCAGCGAAGTGGTCACACCAAACCCCCGACAACGAAGCCATCATCGATTCGACGACAGGGCGACGAATCGCCTTCGCGGAACTTGACTCTGGTGTGCGCAAGCTAGCGAATGCCCTGATCGGTCTCGGGCTACAGAAGGGGGATCGGGTTGGGATCCTCAGCATGAACAGCATTGAGTACTGCACGCTCTACTTCGCATGCGGTCGTGTGGGCCTAATTGCGCAACCCATGAACTGGCGACTGTCCCCACCCGAGTTGAAAAAGATCATCGGCAATGGCAAGCCCCGGGTATTCATCACACAGGGCCAGTACGCGGAAGTCGCTACAGAAATCGCGGAAGTGATGGACTGTGTCGAATATTGGTTCCAGTACGGCACCGGCGGCGACGGCAGCTACGAGAGCCTTGTCGAAGCGGCCCCTGATGAAGAACCGCCTGGTGCTAGCAGCGTTGGAGGTGAGGACCCGCTTCTCATCTTGTACACAGGTGGGACGACCGGAGAGCCCAAGGGAGCCCTCCATAGCCATGAAAGCGTCAGAGCGATGATGCGAAACCAGACTGTGGCTGAGCGCATCGTGCCTAGTGATGTGTATCTGCTTACTGGACAGATGTTTCACATACCGGTTGTCCTGGCAATCAACTATCTGGCGCATGGCTGCCCCTTGGTGCTGATGAACTTTGACGCCGAATCGGCGCTGGAATTGATCGAAAAAGAACGAGTGTCCGCGTTCTTGGGAGTTACCACAATGCTCAACTGGATGATGGCCGTACCTGGCTTCGACAATTACGATCTCTCGAGCCTGCGCAACATCCAGTATGGAGGCGGCCCCATGCCCTCGCGGGTTATTGAAGAAGCGATGGACAAGTTTCCCTGCACCTTGATCCAAGGTTATGGACAGACCGAGGGTGCTGGCATGACGTTCCTCTCGCAGGAGGATCATCTTCGAGCTGTCAGAGACAACTACCACCCTGAACGGCTCAGGTCTTGCGGCCGGGAGGGATCCCTTACCTCTTTGAGGGTCGTCGATGACAACGGAGTGGACGTCCCTGTCGACGGAAAGACAACGGGTCAGATCATTGTGAAGTCAAAGGCCAACATGCTTGGGTATTTCGGGAGTCCAGAACTAACCGCAGAGACGATCCGCGAAGGCTGGATGTGGACAGGCGATGTCGCTGCGATGGATTCGGAGCGCTATGTCTACATCGTTGACCGAGCGAAGGACATGATCATTTCTGGTGGCGAGAACATCTACTCGGTGCAGGTCGAGGAAGCCATCGCCAGACACCCGGCCGTCCTCGAGTCGGCCGTTATAGGAATACCCGATGATCAGTGGGGCGAGTCGGTCAAGGCCTATGTCGTGCTGAAGCCCAGTGCGATCGCCACGGAAGAAGAAATCATTGCGACAGCCAGGGCCGGTCTCGCCTCGTACCAGAAGCCACGGTCGGTCGAGTTCATCGATGAGTTGCCAAAGGCGCCAACCGGCAAGATCCTCAAGCGGGTGTTGCGTGACCTCCACTGGGTTGGAACAGATAGGGAAGTCTGACGAGTCTCCCATCAGGCGTCCCGTGCCAAGTTCGTGGCGTGGCTGCCTCTGTACAAGATGGCAGTGACTGTGGTAATTCACGACTTCACAGCACAGGTCTGTTGCCTGCAGGAGTTGGGAATTTCGTCTACACCACCTGAGTAAGTGCCTGGAGGTGTTCAGAGCGCCTTCAGTTCGGCCTGCAGTTCATTCATTGCCTCAAAGCTGAAGCGGGCAAGATCTGGATCACCGAGGCCGGTGATGTTCCACATCACTAAGTGGCGCAGCCCGGCGGCGTGGTAGCTGGCGATTTCCTCGACGAGTTGTTCAACTGTTCCAGCGAATGCATAGTGAGCGGAGACCTTTGGTGGGATCGCCTCAACGATCCGCTCCACTTCATGACGGGGAATGCGGCTCGGGATGAAGTCATGGAACCCTGCGTCTCCTCCCAGGGGCGGGGGGACGCCAAGACTCTCGAATACCCAGTTGGGCATGAGGATGCAGAGCATTCGGATCATCTCCGAAGCGAGTAGCCGGCTGACTGACTCTTCGTCGGGGCCTACTAACAAGTACCCGAGCATCCCAGGAACGAAATGGTCCAAATTCCGCCCTACCTCTCTAGCGCCAGTGTGGATTCGCTCGAGGGAGTCGCGGTATGCCTCAGGAGGCATTTTCGTTGGGAGCCAACCGTCGGCGTACTGGCCGGTTAGTGAGAGCATCCGAGGCCCGTGGGCTGCTAGCCAGATTTCCGGAGGACGAGCACCATAGGGGTCAAGACCCATCACTGCGTCTTGGAGTCGAAAATGTTTGCCCTCGAAGTCAACCTTTCTATTTCCAGCGTTCATCAACAGCCGAATGACCTCTAGGCCTTCGGCGAGTTTGGCTACCGGCTTAGCCCAATCAATGCCATAGGGCTGAATGTTGAGTTGTTCTCCAGAACCAAGTCCTAGGATTGCCCGCCCTTTAGTCATGTGGTCAAGAGTGAGCATGGTTTGAGCGATCGAAGCCGGGTGTCTCCGAAGCAGGTCGGTCACACACGTCCCAACGCGAATTCGCTCTGTCTGAGCTCCGATCGCTGCCATCATTGCGAATGGGTCCACGTGCACGTGGCTGGAGGGCTGGTGTTTGGCTAATGGCGTGAATTCCTCGTTCCACATGGTGTCTGGATGCCAACCCATGAGGTGATCCGGCCACCACAGAGCGTCATAGCCGAGCTCTTCCATCTTGACGCCAAGGGAGATGCCCCGATCTACGGGTGGGATTATCTGGCCCGGAGCCCCCAGTTGAATATCCATCGTTCTCTCTTCCTGGCTGTAGGCAGACCAGTGCAACGCCATGATGTCTCGTCATATTCTGCGGTAGATTTTAGGCGACCATGTTTATAGAAGTGGCTAATCGTAGGGTTGGGTCGGGTGGACCCGGCTTGCCCAGATTGAGAAACGGAAGACTGATGCCGAAATGACTGGCGCTGCTCTGGTGGTTGGAGGTAGTGGTGCAATCGGGGCGGCCATATGTCGAGCCATTGCAGCAAGAGGCATGGATGTGGCCATTACAGCGCGGTCCAGTACCGAGTCGGCAAGGAACGTGGCGGCAGATGTCGAAGGGCTGGGCAATCGAAGCCGGGTGGTGGAGGTAGACCTGGACGAGCCGGAGTCGTTGGCAAGGGCGGTGAAGGAGACCGTTGACAATTTCGGTTCTCTGGACACGCTCATCTATGCGGCCGGTCTGTTGCCTGACCAGATGTGGTGTAGCACCGTGGACATTGAGAAGTTCAGGGCACATTTGGTGTCTGAGACGGTCGGATGCTTTGCCTCCATTTCCTATGCGATCCCCCATCTAAGAGAAACTGCAGGTTCTGTGGTAGCGGTTACTTCGGTCGCTGTGCGTCGAAACGTCCGGAGGGACGTCTTGTCGGCCTCCCCGAAAGCGGCAATCGAAGCGTTGATTCGCAGCGTTGCGGCTGAGGAGGGGAGATATGGCTTGCGGGCCAATGCAGTCGGTGTGGGGCTCTTGGCGGATGGAATAGCCCAGAAGTTGGTTGACTCGGGTGCTGTGGCGGCCGAGGCGATGCGGGAGACAGAGGCCGCCTTACCTATGAGGCGGTTAGGCAAGGCGGTCGAGATCGCGGAAGTTGTCTCCTTCCTCGTTTCCCCCAGCGCTTCGTATGTCACTGGCCAGGTAATCGATGTCGACGGTGGCTACTCGGTCTAGCCCTGACTGACAGGCTGGTGAACCAGCTATTCAAACAACCGTTTGATTCGCAGTTGTATTGCCGTATGTTCTACAAGAGCCTCAATCCATCGTCTTTAGGCGATGGAGGGTTGAACCGGAGGATCCAGAATGTCTGAGGCGTTTATCGTTGATGCTGTTCGTTCGCCCATGGGCCGCTTCCGAGGCGGTTTGAGCGAACTCCATCCTGTTGATCTCGGAGCCGAAATCCTTCGCGGCCTGATGGATCGGGTAGCTGTCGATCCGGCGGATGTCGATGACGTCATCTGGGGCTGCGTGGGCCAGATTGGCGCACAGGCATTCAACGTCGGCAGGAATTGCTGGTTAGCGGCGGGATTTGATGATGGCGTTCCCGCAGTGACGCTTGATAGGCAATGCGGTTCCTCCCAGCAGGCAGTGCACTTCGCTTCCCAGGCGATCCGGTCAGGGGACATGGACCTAGTCGTAGCTGGCGGTGTGGAGACCATGAGCCTGGTCACCTTGAATAGCCAGGCGGACGTGGGCCCGGATCTTGGTATGGGTTATCCGTTTGAAGCCGAGCGGTGGACAGGACGGTTCAGTGATCAGGTCATTCACCAGTTCCGGGGAGGAAACCTCATAGCGGAACAGTGGGATATAAGTCCTGCACAGATGAATCAACTAGCCCTGAAAAGCCACCAGTCGGCTACCACCGCATGGTCTGAAGGACGTTTCGATTCACAGTTTCTGGAAGTTAATGGTGTCCAGCGTGATGAAGGGATACGTGAAACCACCATTGAAAAGATGGAGTCGCTCAGCCCGTTCAGTGAATTCGGCCCCCTGACGGCAGCGATGTCTAGCCAATTGACAGATGGCTCAGCTGCGATCCTCCTAGCCTCCCAGGCCGCGGTTGAACGGTATGGGCTAGAACCGATGGCTCGAGTTCACACTGCAGTGGTCACCGGAAGCGATCCGGTCCTCATATTGACCGGACCTATTCCTGCCACCAGAAAGGCCATGGCACGGTCTGGCCTTGAACTCGACGAGATCGGTCTCTTCGAATGCAACGAGGCCTTTGCTTCTGTCGTATTGGCCTGGCAGAAAGAGATCGGAGTGGATCCAGATCTCGTGAATGTCAATGGTGGGGCAATCGCTCTAGGCCACCCACTTGGTGCAAGTGGCGCACGCCTGATGACCACTCTTGTCCATGAGATGGGTCGGACGGGAACCAGGTACGGCCTGCAGACCATGTGCGAGGGTGGTGGACTTTCGAACGCCACGATCCTTGAGTTGGTCTAGACAAGTCGAAGATTCGAAATCGGCAAGGAGTAGAGAAAGAGAGCCATGGGAATCCACATCGACCATATTTCATTGCTGGTGTCAGACCTGGACAAGGCTCACGCGGACTGGGAGCATATTCTTGAAGTCCTATCCCCGGAGCACACGTTGTCTGTCACGCGCGGAGAAGGCCAGGACGATGTCGATGGCACACCTATGAGGTGGGTCACCTTCCAGAACCCTGATCCAACTGGCGTGTCCATCCAACTCTGGTCTCCGGCTGAGCCCGGGCACTGGCCGGACAAGGTCCTGGCCAAGAAGGGTGAATACGTCCACCACATAGCCTTCTGTTCCGACAATTTCGACAAGATGATCGATGACTGCCGTGATGCTGATATTCCACTGGTCCTTGGTGAGCCGTCGAATCCAAACACGCAGCCCTGGTTGAAGTGGAACTTCATCTCCCCCGAAAAGGCCCATGGACCGCTGATCGAGTTGGCTACTCGCTACCTCGCCGGCGGCGAGAACTGGCTTCCCCACCCGGGGAACGCCGAGAACTCTGAACTACTTGGCGAACTCGAAGACCGGTTTGTGGCTGATTAGTCGAAGTACGCGAAGCCTCGACCCTAAAGCCACCAAGTGCCTTCCCACTTCCTAGTTTTGGTTTGCCGAGGGCTTCAACGGTGAGAGTAGGCGTCACCATGCCCGTCGAAGACGGTCTCTCAGCCAATGACTTTGTGCAGATCGCGGTAGAGGCTGAGGAACTTGGCTATGACACGGTGGTCTGTGGCGAAGTAGCTGGGGCTGAGGTCATGGCGACGCTTGGGATGATGGCTGCTCGAACTGATCGCGTTCGTCTGGCGTCCGGGATAATCCCCACCAGCACCAGATCCCCGGTTCTGGCAGCTATGGGATTCGCGACCCTGTCATCGATGGCACCAGGGCGGATATCCGTTGGGTTGGGTGCCTCGAGTCCGATCATCGTCGATGAGTGGCATGGGCGAGAGTTCATCAAGCCCCTGACAACTACCAGAGATTTCATTGAAATATTCCGTCGTGCAATCAGCGGCGAGAAGACCTCCATGGAGACCGAGACGCTTCGGACGAGGAACTTCCGTCTAGCGATTGACCCGAAGGCTGAACTTCCGATCTGGCTGGCTGCGATCAATGACCGGATGCTTCGTTTGGCAGGGGCGATAGCGGACGGCGTATTTCTGACCTGGTGTCCTCCATCTGAGGTCCAGCAGAAGCTTGAAGTCGTTCGCTCAGGTGCAGTCGAGGTAGGGCGAGATCCATCTGATATCGAGGTGGTGCTCTCCTTCTGGGGCTTTGAGGGCGAAGCCGAGGATGTATCGATGGTTCGAGAACGTTGTCGACGGTCAGTTCTTGCGTACGCGATGGTTCCTACGCACCGATCCGCTTTCCTCCAGGCATTTCCGACGCTTGGTGAGGCGGCGGCGGCTTGGGAGGCTGGTGACCGTGAGAAGGCGCTTGAGCACACGGGTGACGATGTATTGGACTCGATGTGTTCTGTCGGACCGCCGGGTGTCGTCTCCGATCGAGTAGCCAAATACGTTGACGCCGGTGTGGACCTACCGATTGTTTTCGTCGTAGGCCCGGGCCATTCGGGTCCCGAACCGGCTCTTCAAACCATGCGATCAACCGCGAAAACTCTAGGGCTGACGCCTGGTTGAGTGAAGAGCATGGAAAGCAACCGCTTGCCAAGCAGGGCGGCTCGAGAATAATCTTCGGGTGCAACCGACCGTTTGGTTGATTGCATGGTGCGAGCAACGGTTCAGACTGTGCTGCTGGTCAGGGAGGACATTTCATCCTCGGGCTTACTACTGGACGGATGGTGTTGGATGAGCAAGTGCGATGTCGTAGTGATTGGAGCGGGGGCGGCCGGCCTAACCGCTGGGGCGCTGCTGGCTGCAGAGGGTAAGTCCGTCCAGGTTCTGGAGCGCTCCCCGCACCTTGGTGGACGGGCTTTGGCAGTTGAGGACGAGGGGTTCACAGTCAATCTTGGTGGCCACTTGATCGAAGACTCAGGTTCTGGCATAACGAAGGTCTTTGAGCATGTCGGTAAACGCCTTATCCACGGTGAGGTATCGAAAGAGATGCCGGTCTGGGACAATGAAACAAGGACCTGGGGCTCCATACGCGACCGTATGCCGAACAAGGCGGAGGTCAAGAAAGTCATCAAGGCGCTGACCGAGACGACCTGGGACGAACTTGAAGAATGGGATGACCGCCCCCTCCGCCAGTGGCTAAGTCAGTACACGAGTGACCAGGGAGTCATCGATCTCTACGAATACATCTCAGTCCTCGAATGCCTGACGGACAATTGGTGGGACCATTCAGCGAGCGACAACCTGTGGGTGCGAAAGATGCACTACGAAGAAGCCCGTATGGCCGCGTATTCGTGCTGGCCAGGTCAGGGTTGGGACGGCCTCTGGCAAGATCTGTCCGACGCGATTACTGAGCGCGGCGGAAGTGTTCGACTCAACACGCCTGCTGGCCGCGTCCTGATCGAAGACGGCAAGATACTCGGGGTCACCATCCCACATGAGGGCAATGTGCCAAATGACTATGACGATGCCGAGGTGATCGAGACCGAATCGGTGATCTCGACGCTCCCTGTCTGGGACGTTCTCAAAGTAGTACCCGAATCGGCCCTGCCGGATTGGTACTCCCAGCAGATTCGTTATCTGAGCCAGGATCGCTGGAGGGTGGCTTGGCTCAACCTCTATATCGCCACCGAAGAGCCAGTAACGATGTGGGACCCAAAGGAGTTGGCTACTTGGACTGCGACCCCACACAGTCCCACGCCGGGCTACATGTACGACCAGGCAGCCATGGATCCAGGCTCCTTTCCGGAGGGCATCCACCTTCATTGCATGGGCGGGGTCATACCGGGAGAAAGGGGTCGGGATGCCGAGTATGTACGAGGAATGTTTGATCGCTTCGAGGCTGGGATCTATGAGATGTACCCGGGCCTCAAGGACGGTGTCTGGAAGCGACGGGGGCTCGTTTTCGACCCAGCATTCGGCATAGTGCAGAAGCCGATGTTGGTTGGCTCTTTCCGACCCGACTGGCGGGTGCCGACTGTTGATGGACTCTATTTCGCGAGTGAGACCTTCAAGAGTCGAGGGATCGGAACAGATCGTGCTGCGCGGGCGGCTCTCTCATGCGTTGAACATTACCTAGGTCGTCGACTATCTACATTTGGAGGTGGTTGGCGTTACTGAGTGAAGTCAGAAGTCTTATTAGCCTCTTCTGAAAGAGAAGGAAAGTTGGAATTCTCTCTTACCACTGAACAAGAAATGTTTCGCGACACGGTTCGTAGTTGGGTCGAACGCGAGTGCCCAAAGTCCAAATCGTTGGAATACGAGGCACAGGAGTTTGACTACCCGTTCGAGTTGTGGGACAAGATGTCCAAAGCGGGTTTCCACGCGATCGGCCTGCCGGAGGAACTCGGTGGCCAAGGTGGCGACGTCGTCACGCAAATGATCTTGACCCGTGAGATGGCTAGATCTCTCGCCGGCCTGACCTGGATCTACGGGATCAACGCCTTTTGTGCAAAGTCGATCAACAAGTTTGCCCGTGACGAGGTCAGAGAAAAGTTGATTCCCGATATGGCTGCCGGGAGGACGAGGGTTGCGATATCCGTAACCGAGCCGTCTGGTGGAACGGATCTGATGGGCGCAATGCGGACCAGAGCCGTGAAGGTGGATGGAGGCTGGCGACTAACTGGACAGAAGACCTGGTGCACGGCAGCGCACGTCTCAGACCACCTCTTCATGATGGCGAGGACCGAGGAGATAGAAGACAAGCCGGCGAAAGGCGTGACCCTGTTCCTCGTGCCGAATCCGACCGAGGGTCTGGAAACTCGCCAGATCCCAAAGATCGGGATGCGATCGGTTGGCTCTTGTGACGTATTCCTAGACGATGTCTTCGTACCGGATGAGTTCGTTGTTGGTGAGCCGGGGATGGGCTTCTACCAGATGCTCGAGACCCTCAACAACGAACGCATCATGGTTGCAGCGCTTTGTACTGGAATCATCGATGGCACGATCGAGGAGATCCTCGATCAGTTGACGAACCGCACGGCTTTTGGCAAGACCATTGGAAGTTTTCAGGTATGGCACCAGTACGTCGCTGATATGGCGATGATGCAGACACAGGCAGAACTCCTCACCTATTACGCGGCGTGGAAGAGTGACCAGGGGACTGACTGTGGTCGGGAAGCGAATATGGCGAAGGTGACCGCTTCCGAATACGCAGGAAAGTGCGCAGACATTGCGATGCAGGCTCTTGGTGGCCTCGGCTATTCGCTTGAGACGCAGCCACAGAGGTACTGGCGTGATGCTCGCCTGTATCGCATTGGGCCCATCACCAATGAGATGGCACGAAATAGCATTGCGGAAACCTTCGGGCTGCCGAGAAGTTTCTGAGTGCCTGCCCTAATCCGGCCTTCGGGCGTATCTGGCATCCAGCATGTCTGGTAGGAGAGTTGCCCTCGTTACGGGCGCCGGACACGGCATAGGTAGTGCTGTTGCGCGTCGATTGGCCGCGGACGGCTTGTCGTTGGTGGTCAACGATCTAGACGAAGCAAGCGCAAGCCAAACCGTAGAGGAACTTCTCGGTATGGGCTTTGTGGCAGTGCCCGCAGTCGGATCGGTTGCAGTTCCAGAGAGCGCGGATCACATTGTTGACGCGGCAGGAAAGGAATTCGGTCGCTTGGACGTGCTGGTCAACAACGCCGGCGTGACTAGGCCTGCAATGGCCCACCGTATGACCGACGAAACTTGGGAGTTTGTTATCGACGTTGCGCTCACGGGAACCTTCAATATGTGCCGGTCGGCATTCAGCCTCTTGCGGGATGCGGACGACAGCGCTGGCTCGCCCAATAAGAAGGTCATCAATCTGTCGTCGATTAACGGAATCTATGGAACTGCAGCCAACGCCAACTATTCAGCAGCGAAAGCAGGGGTCAATGGGTTGACCCGGGCCCTGTCACGCGAATGGGCGCCCTGCGGGATAAACGTAAATGCAATAGCTCCGGGTTATATCTCCGGGACCCGGATGACCTCAGTCCAGGAGGAAGGCGGCGATTTTGGTCTTCCGATTGAAGTAATTCAATCTGTCGAGACGGCGATACCCATCGGGCGGGCCGGGATTCCGGAGGATGTGGCCGGTGTGTGTTCGTGGCTTGCCTCAGCCGACAGCGACTATGTGTGTGGCCAGATCATTGAGGTGCATGGCGGCATGGAGATCATCAAGGTGGCCGACTAATGCCCGAAGAAAAGCTGACATCGTTGAAGGAAGCCATAGGGACAGTTCCTGGCGGTGCAACTGTGGCTATCCAGAACATGGCCACGCAGTCGGCACCGATGGCAGCTGTCCGTGAGCTCATCCGACAGGGGCGCACTGGACTGGAAGTCGTAGCCCTAGTCGGCGGCATTCCAGTCGACCTAATGGCCGCGGCTGGGTCAATGGACAGATTCACAGGAGCGGCTGTATCGATGGAACAGTTCGGCCTCTGTCAGGCGTATAGAAGCGCGGTGGAGTCAGGACAGATCGTCGTCCAGGAACTCTCAGAAACCGCTCTCAACGCGAGACTGGGAGCAGGAGCACGCAACCTTCCATTCCTCCCAACCCGCGGTCTGATTGGCACGGATCTCATCGCGATCAACCCAGACCTGGTCATGATCTCTGATCCGTTTGGCGGGTTAGATGTGGTCGCCTGCCGGGCACTGATCCCGGACGTGGCTCTTGTCCACTGTCATCGTGCAGACCGTTTCGGGAACCTTCAGATGGAGCCCACAGCAGTTTGGCCAGATATCGGCATTATGCCGAAGGCGGCTAACAAAGTGATAGCGACAGTCGAGGAGATCGTCGACACGGAGGTTCTGCGAAACAGCCCGGAAAGAACGTTCCTTCCAGGGTTTATGGTAGATGCAGTTGTCGAAGTGCCATTTGGGGCACATCCCACTTCGTTCAATCCGCGCTACGGCTATGACACCGCTTTTCACCACGATTGGATTGCTGTTGCGCGCGACCCCGAAGGGGTCGAATTGTGGATGCAACGCTACGTGTATGAACCAGACACTCAGGAGGAATATCTCGATCAGGTAGGTGGAGCCGACAGACTAGAAGAGTTGAAGCGCTGGGAGATCACCTCGTGAGCGACGAGCTTTCGATTGACTGGACGGTTGACGAGCTAATGATCACGTCGTTGTCCGCAACGCTGGACAATGACGATCAGGCCTGTAACGGAATGGCCTCATTTATTCCGGTTATTGCTTTCCAGCTGGCTCGACTTACACATGCCCCTGACTTGGTATGGGTGGCTAGCTCGATTGGCCTTGATGCCCGGCCCGAGCGAGTCCCGGCTTCGACTCTCGAGGCGCCTCTTTGGCGAGACTCCGTAATGTATCTAGAGCAGTACTCAACGTTCTGGGACATCGTGCTCAAGGGAAGTTGGCTGCAAAAGTTTTGTGTAGGAGCTGCACAGCTTGACCGTTATGGAAATGGCAACAATTCGGTGATTGGTGACGAATACCATCGACCGAAGGTTCGCCTTCCTGGTACGGCGGGTCTCGGCGACATGGGTTCGATCGGTAAACGTCTCTTCTTCTGGAATCCGAACCACAATCCGCGGTCCTTCGTTGAGAAAGTCGACTTTGTGTCATGCGCCGGATGGCTTGGAGGTGGTGACGAGCGTGAGCGGCTTGGGCTTACTGGAGGGCCGGAACTGGTCATTACCAATCTGTGCGTGATGGACTTCCATCCGGAAACGAAGCACATGCGGCTCAAGTCGGTCCATCCAGGAGTGACGGCGGAAGAAGTCCAAGAAGCAACTGGTTTTGAGTTACTGATTGAAGATTCTGCCGTACCGGAAACTGCGGTCCCGACTGTTGAGCAAGTTGGTCTCATTCGAGACGTTATTGACCCTGACGGCATGAGATTGCGTGAGTTCGGACGTTGATAGTTGGAAGCCATGTCACCGTTCCCGTCAAGGAGCCAATCGCTAACAACTGTCTTGTCGGCGTTGTCGAGGGATGGTGAGCAGCACGATCGAGACGGGCTGTATCGTTAACCGCCTCCTACTTCTTGGTCTCTCATGATGGGGAACTTGGTGACAACCTTCTGTCTACTCAACTTTGCCCTGTATGTATTGGGCGGTGGCAAGGACACGGATAGTTGCGTTCATTGAAAGAAACGTCCGTACTAATCACCGGAGGCGGTTCTGGGATCGGCCTTGGCGCGGCGGAGCACTTCGGTAGTCGTGGAGCGTTTGTAACTATTTCCGGGCGACGAGAAGAGCCTCTTCTCGCCGCTGCCGAGCAGGTCGGAGCTCGATGCAATGCGGTGGTAGGGGACGTTACGGTTGCCGCGGATCGACAGCGCATGGTTGAAGCTGCGGTTGAACACGGTGGAGGGTTGGATGCACTACTGAGTCTCGCTGGCAACATGTATGTTGGGGCGATTGGTTCTCTTGAAGAAGATCGTCTTCTCGACCTCTTCCACTCCAACGTTGTCGCAGGAATCATGTTGGCCCAGTGTGCTAAGGATCATCTGGCAAAAAGCAAAGGAAGCATCGTGTTTGCCGCATCTGTGCATACACGCAGGGCGTTCCCAGGCGCCTCGGGTTATGCCGCAACAAAAGGTGCTATCGAGGCGTTAACCGGTGTGTTGGCTGCCGAGCTTGGTCGGAAAGGGATCCGAGTGAACTCTGTCCGCCCTGGGGGAGTGCATACGGAAATATTGGTTCGTGGTGGAATGGCCAAAGATGATGAAGAGTCTCGTGCGCGAGTAGAAGGACTTGCATCTGCCCACGTGCTTGGACGAATTGGCACCACAGAAGAGATTGCTGAAGCGCTTGAATATCTGGTGTGCGCTGAATGGACCACCGGAGAGGTTCTTACGGTCGACGGGGGTCTGAGCCTCGGAGTTACCAAAGGTTAGGTTCCGGATTCCTTATGAACGAAATGCACCGCTCGTTGATTGACCGCTACTTCTCGGCTCTTAATGATGAGGACTATGAAGTTCTAGAAGATGTTTTCCACCCTGAAGCGGTACTACGTCCACCTGGTACTCGTTCTCGCACTGGGCATGATGAGATCATGCGTTTCTTTCGCAAGGTCTTCGAGAAGTTTCCACAACATGCGGATACCCCGAGTCGTGTCCTATCGGATGGCAACTGTGTAGTCGTGGAGATCGATTTCGCCGGGATGACGAGCAGCCAGAGTCCCGTGTCCTTTTCTGCTGTTGATATTTTCGATATTGAAGACTCGCAGATCACGAACCTGTCGCAGTGGTTTGACACGACCGAAGTCGCCCGACAGGTCGACGCCGGCTGGTTCTGCGCCACGTGAGGTAGCGGCCGTGCAAGAAGTCGTAGTCCTCGGCTCCGGGGTAGCTGGTCTTACAGCGGCACTCGCTGCAGCGGAAGCCGGAGCAGCAGTTCATGTGATCGAACAGGCGGGTTTCTTCGGTGGGACCACTGCTCTTTCCGGTGGTGTTGCCTGGATGCCGAACAACCACCTGATGGAACCAAACGGCGTGGAGGACAGCAACGACGATGCATTGCGGTACCTCCGTGAGGTGGTCGGCGGTGAAGCCGATTTTGGGCTCCTGGAAGTGTTTGTCCAAGAAGCTCGTAGTACTGCTCTCTGGGTTGAGGAACTAACGCCGCTGCACTGGGAATCCCTTCCCTATCCTGACTATTTCTCCGAGCGTGTTGGTGGTCGACTGGGGCACCGGTCAGTCGAACCCCTTGGATGGCCGGTGCCGGAGGATGTAGCGCGGCAGATCAGGTCTGCTCCCAATGTCGCGTTACCGGTGGCGTATGGAGAACTCTTGGCCGGGATGCCCTCGAGAGAGGAACTGGAAAGACGCCAAGAACGAGGCATCCTGACGATGGGTCGAGCGTTGGTAGCCGGGCTCTTCTCGGCAGCGGTCCAAAGGGGAGTTGGATTCGAGGTGGGTAGGAGGATTGCTTCACTTTCCGATCTCCCCGCGTCGTCGTCGGTCGTTCTTGCTACAGGTGGCTTTGAACGCAATAGGGATCTGTGCGTCGAGCATCTGGGTCGAGAGATTCCAGGAGTCACCGGCGCCCCAGGGCTCAGGGGCGATGGTCTGGCCATTGCGACTGAGGCAGGCGCTGACATGGGCAATATGAAGGAAGCTTGGTGGTGTCCGTCCACCGTATTTCCAGACGAGTTGATAGACGGGGAACAGTTGTTTCGACTTCTCCTCACTGAGCGTGCCCGACCGGGGTCGCTCATGGTCGATGGCGGCGGTAAGCGATTTATCAATGAGTCGCTCAACTACAATGACGCCGGTCGGGCTCTTGTACAAATGCCAGAACTCCGTCCAGACGGGGCCGTGGCGTGGCTGATCTTTGATTCCAGTTATCGCAGGCGGTATCACCTCGGCACAATCCGGAATAATGCCCCAGATCCTGAATGGCTCGTCTCAGCGTCCTCCTTGGAAGAGATGGAGTTGGAGTTGGGCATACCCGTGGGTCAGTTAGAAGAAACGGTTGTGGAGTTCAACCGAGGTGTATCCCGTGGCATCGACATACGTTTCCAACGCGGCCGGTCGGCGTATGACAGGTTTGTCGGCGACCCGACTAGCTCACACCCGAGTTTGGGAAAGGTAGGTACACCTCCCTTCTATGCGTTACCAGTAATCCCTGGATGTCTCGGAACCAAGGGTGGTCCTCTAACTGACGAAGACGGCAGGGTCCTGTCTAGAGGAGTTCCTGTTACCGGTCTGTACGCAGTTGGTAATGCGGCGGCTAATCCTTTGGGGACTGCCTACCCTGGGGCTGGCGGGACGATCGGTCCTCACCTAGTATTCGGCCGTCGCGCCGGCTATTCGGCGGCGAAAAATGGTCGATGAGAGAGTTTCTGCACCGACCGAATCATGTCCCAAATTGAAGAGGTTAGAGATGGCTTGGTGTGAGGCGACCACCTTTGGTGACCTGCTTGTCCGGTCAGCCGAAAGATATGGTTCAAAGGAAGCCGTCGTGGTCCAGGACGATCGGCGTTCCTTTGAGGGCCTCCTAGAGTCCGCCATCCAGGCTGGGCGATCCCTCCTCGGGCTCGGCGTAGGTAGGGGTGATGCTGTCGGCATCCTCATGCCCAATTGCATCGACTTTGTTGAAGTGATGTTCGGGGGGGCGTTGATCGGAGCCCGGGTAGTGCCCATCAACGCCCGCTTCAAAGATCGGGAACTGGCGTACCTGATCGAGAATGCAGACCTGACCATCCTTCTAACAAGTGACATCGTCGACCAGCACACCGACTATGTCGAAATCCTCGATTCCTGCTTGCCTGGGCTTTCAGAAGCATCGGATCCAACCACTCTCAGGTTGGATCTGGCCCCAAAGTTGAAGAGCGTCGTGATGCTCGGCAACTCATCTCCGGCCGGGATGGTCGATCGTGAACGCTTCGAATTGTTAGCTGGAAGTGTCACCGATGAGGATGTCCACCGATTGCGTACCCGAATCGCTATCCGCGACATCGCCATGATGATGTATACCTCGGGGACGACTGCCGACCCCAAGGGATGCCCAACTACACACGAAGCCCTGGTGCGCACCGCGGTAACGGGCTGCAGGAACTGCTTCGAGTTGACCACAGAAGATCGGTTCTGGGATCCGCTTCCCCTCTTTCACATGAGCGCCATTCTCCCCCTCATTGGTTGTATAGATGCCGGATCGACGTACATAACGCTCACCCACGTGGAGCCCGGGGCCTCAATTCGACAACTACGTGACGAGGTGTGCACCTTTTCGTTTTCCACGTTTCCCACTGTGACGAATGCCATCCTCGACCATCCGGACTGGGATCCAAAGGAGTTCACCCAGATCCGGGCATGGACCAACGTCTCATCCCCTGATGGGTTGCGCGAACTCCACAAGAGGCTTCCTGATTCCCGACACCTGAACGCCTATGGGTGCACCGAGATTGGTGGTGTGGCGTGCTTCACCCGGCCCGACGATCCACCCGAGACGTGGGCTACGACCTCTGGCCCTCCCTTCGATGGAATCGAGATAGAGGTACGTGACATCGAAGCCGGCCAGCCCGTGGGGGTTGGTGAACGAGGATTGATCTGGTCCCGGGGCTACAACCTGTTCGAGGGTTACCACAAGGATGAGGCGAAGAACGCGGAGTCATTCGACGACGACGGTTGGTTCTGTACCGGCGACATTGGCGCAATGGATCCAGAAGGTCGAGTTTCGTACTTGGGCAGGGTCAAAGACATGCTCAAGGTCGGCGGGGAGAACGTCGCTGCTGTTGAAATCGAATCACTGCTGCAAACCCACCCTTCTGTGAGCATTGCCCAGGTCGTTGCCGTGCCCGACGCGAAATACGTCGAGGTGCCGGTCGCGTATGTCGAACTTCGACCAGATTGCGAAACTACGGAGAAAGAAGTGATCGACTACTGCGACGGGAAGATCGCCAGATTCAAGATCCCCCGTTATGTCCGCTTCATTTCTGCAAACGAGTGGCCGATGTCTGCGACGAAGATACAGAAGTTTCGACTACAGGATCGGTTTGCAGAGGAACAGCACGCTAGCTCTGGGTGACTCTCCCTCTGAGCGCGGCGCTGGGGCTATTCCATGCTCACAGGGCACTCGTTTGCTATGTCGAGCACCGTGTAGACCCGACCGATTCCTAGGCAAAAAGCAATCGTGGTAGCTAACTCCACGATTTCGACGTTGCTGAACTGGTTCCGTAGTTCAGCAAAGAAGGCAGCGTCCAGATTCCGGTGTTCTGTGGCGAAGCGCTCTGCAAATTCGATAGCGAGACACTCCTGTCCTGAGTAGTCCTCCGAGTTCTCGTACTCGTGGACGTGCGAGTACAACTCCTCGGTGAGTCCCTGCTGCATCGCCGATGCAGCTCGAGTGTCGAGTCATATAGGGCATTCGTTGATCTGCGCGATCCTCATCCGTGCCACCTCTCGAACCCGAGCGGAAAGAGAGGAGGTCTCGTATGTAGCTTTGCGCATCGCATCGATTCCGACACCGAAATGCGGGACCATTTCCCACAGTCGAAGCCGTTCGAGGCCATCGCCATCGGGGACATCTATATGTGCCAATTCACTAGTCCTGGTTCGGTGTTAGAAGGGGTAGTCCTCAGGAAGCATTGTCTCGTGCCAAATCTGACTCTGCCACCATAGCCACTCGCCGTTCAAGACCTGTTCGATGGTCATCGTGGGATGCTGTTCGTCCCAACTGATCGGCGTCTTGACAATCTGGATTAGGCAACCAAATCCAGAACTGGGGCGAATAAATGTCTCCTGCCATAACTCCCGGGAAGAGAGATCCGTATCGACCACCTCAAATCCCGACTTCGTGAGGTCACTAATAGTCTTGCTGACGTCATCTACGGTGAGTGTGATGTGGTGGAACCCTTCGCCGTGGCGTTCAATGAAGTCGGCGAGGTAGGACTCGCTTGACAGTGGCTCGAGGATCTCTACCTTGAAGCTCGCCAGTATGTAGACGACCGAGCGAATACCAAGTCGCCGGTCATCTCCTCCATACATCAACGTTCCGCCGAATGTGTCTCGATAAAGCGGCACTGCGCTGGCGATCGAACGAACGGCTATTCCGATGTGGTCGACGCGGTCGATAAGCGACACGTTTGGATGGTTTATGGAGTTTGTGTCAGGTAGTGCCGCTTTACCGAGTGTTCGCCAACTCATCTGGCCTCTCGATCCGCTCGGCTATAGCACTTGGCAGAATGAGTCATATCAATGCACCGTTTCTCCGTAAGGTGCTACGACGTGAATCTCTGTGGCTAGAAGGTCGACTCTTCCAAAGACAAGGCCGGCTAGTGCCAGTTCTGCCTGAACTCTGTTTGCTGACCTGAGGTGGGCTTGGGCTCGATCTAGGTCTGGGAACCATGCCATGAGGACTGCGTCGAAGACTGCAGGAGGTAGCCCGGTGTGTGCCTGGTGGTCGGTGACTAGGACACGCTGAGCAAGTGGCTCGTCTTCTGCAACGACGTCTAGCACTTCGTTGCAAATGACTGATGTGAGTGGGTCTACTTCTGCCGAGGGATGGCGCCGAAAGGCAGTGATTGCCTTGACTGTTGAATTCGGTGCTGCAGAGAGGTCGCCGGTTGCCAGTTGTTCACGGACGAGAGCGAGCGAGAAGCGTGACTTGTCAATGAAGGCATCTTCATCTTGACGGACCGACTCCAAATACTTCTTAGAGGAGAAGCCAGCGTTCATTGATTCGACGGACTCAAAGGCCAGTTCGGAACAGGCATCGAAGCCCGGGTAGGGAAGTAGTGGCTTCCCGTCGACTAGTACCGAATGGTTCTGGGTGTAGGCCAGTAGGCCGGGGATGGCTCCGGCTGCGTCGGCATGTGATGTCGCCCAGTAGTTCTGGAACGCTTCAAAACTCCATTCTGGGAGCCTTGGGGCCATGCCGAATCTGATGATCATTAGATTCCCTCAAAGTCGAAAACCTCTGGACGATTCAACGTTTCTTCCTTCAGTCGGTGCTTTTCGATCCTCTCGCTCGGTGTCTTTGGGAAACATTCTCGTTGTTCGATGTATCGAGGGACCATGTAACTGGGCAGGTTTTTCTCGCACCAGGATCGCAGTTCTGGGATGTCGATAATTTCTGAGGCCACAATGTCCAATTTGATGTCCTCTTCCCCCAGGTCAGACGGAACGCCGTATACGGCAGCCTCAACCACCGTTGGGAGAGTGAGCACTGGGATCTCCACTTCGGTCGCCCCAACCATTTCCCCACGTCGCCTGATCCGGTCCTTCTTTCGGCCGACAAATGTCATGACTCCGTCCTCGTCGTAGAAGGCCATGTCACCGGTATGGAACATGAAGTTGCGCAATGCTTCCACGGTGATCTCTGGATCCTTGTAGTACTCACGCATCATGGAGTGGGGAATCAGGGAACGGAAGACCATTTCTCCAATCTCACCGGGTGGAAGGAGGCGGTCGTCTTGGTCGACTACGCCGTATTCCATCCATTGAGCGGGCATGCCCATGGCGCCGATTGTCTTGCCGGGGAGAAGGTCCGGTCGGGCCGGGATGGGAATGATCTCGGTCATGCCAAATCCCTGATAGGTCACCTTTACGTTGAAACGTGATTCGAAGCGTTCGAGATCCGGTGGTGCCGGCGGACAGTAGATGACCTTGAGTTGGTGTTCGGGCACGGTCTCGGTCCGCTTATCGATTATTGCTGCCATGGGACCCAAGATGATCGAGAATGTGGCCCCGGATTGTCCGGCCTGTTGGAAGTACTGGCCCGGGGAGAATGACGTCATCAAGTGTCCAGTGCATCCCGCATGCAATGAAAGGTTTCCAACAAAGTGCATGGCAGCGACGTGATAGATCGGCAACGGGGTGAATAAGACGTCGTTTTCAGTCTGCTGGAGGGAGTCAACGAGAATTGCGGAGGCCAGGTACAGGTAGTGGTGGGAGTAGACGACTCCTTTGGTAAGGCCTGTGGTTCCTGAGGTGAATTGGATGAGGGCGTTTTCGTTCCAGTTGGGTAACTCGCCGGGCAGTTCGGCGGGGAGGCCGGCGATCCACCGGTTGAAGCCGATGACGGTGGCTCCATGCAGGCTGTCGACTTCAGGAGTTTCGCCAACGACAACAACATGCCTGACAGTGCCCATATCGTCCAGGTCGACAAGGTTTTGAAAGAACTCATCCTTCACGACGATCACCGATGCGTCACTCTTGGTGATGACGTGGTGTAGGTGCAGTCCCTTGGTCCGGGCGTGGAATGGCACCGCCGTCCCGCCTGCGGCGTGAGTGCCGTACATCGTCGGAAAGAATTCGATCTGGTTGGCCATGAACAAGGCAACATGGCTACCGCCGAAACCATCTCGCATTAGTGCCTGCCCGATCCTGCAGGACATGTCGTACCCCTCGGCGAAGGTTATTTGCGACTCAAAATCGACGATCAGCCAGGGATGGTCACCTCTATTTGTCGCCTGGTCTCTCAGGACGCGCAGTAAAATCCGGTCTTCTGCCTCGTATCGAAGCGCTATCTTCCCGAGCGGTTCTCCGGCTCCTTTGAGCAGTCCCTGTCGGTCGAATGGGTCGGACATTGGTGAGTTCGCTCCTAAGGATTGGTTCAAACGACCCTACCAACCGTTCGATAGGTGTTTGTATGGTTGGCCCAGGTGGAGAAAAGCTTGGACGCCCCGGTTCCCAGCGGCCCACAACCATCTAGGAATGATCTACGTCGACGGCGGGAAGTGATGAAGGCCAATGACCAGCAGCCCGGTTGAGGGGACAGTGACCGTCGAGTAGCGACCGTTCTCGCGTAACAGAAAAGGTCCGTTGAAGCGTGGTAAGGAGCATGTTTGTCCACTGGCATAATCTGCCAGTTCAGACCGGAGGTTGGTGATGGATAAATCGGGTTCATTGGAAAGTCGGATCGACTATCTCGAAGCCAGGATCGAGATAGGAGACCTTGTCGCAGCGTATGGAAGAGCTGTCGATGACAGGGACTGGCGGTCCCTTGGGGGGTTGTATTGCAAAGACGCGATGTTTGATGCTGTTGAGGGCCCGTTTATCGGCAGAGATCGAATAATCGAGTACTACGAAAAACGCACCTCAATGTTCGGAGTCACCTACCACTATCCACACTCTGTTGAAGTCACTGAAGTAGATGGAGACTCGGGAACAGGCGTGGTCTGTGCACACGCAGAGTTGGCAATAGGTGGCCGGACCTTCTGGGCTGCCCTCCGGTATTTCGACTCCTACAAGAGAGAAGACGGTCGGTGGCGGTTCGCCGAACGGCGCGTAGAGCAACTCTATGCAATGGAGCTCAGCGAACTCCCGGATGGAATGGACTCGTTACTTCGCAAGCGCTGGCCAGGCACGGAACCGGCTCAAGCCGATTGGGGTCCAGGGTCTGGCTGACTAGTTCGTCTGAAGTTTCACCGGGAGGCTTCTGACACCGCGGAGGATGTAGCCCTCTTCTTCTGGAGGGTCTTCAGTCCATTCGATCCTGCTATAGGTATCAAGCAGGAGATTCATCCCTTCAGTCATCTCAAGTTTGGCGAGTAGCGAGCCGGTGCAGAAGTGCGTGTCATGGCTGAATGAAAGCACCGTGTTGTTTGCACTGAACTGGGCTTCAGCGTTTTCGGAAAATCGATCGAGGCTAAAGCGGTCTGGTTCGTCGAACATCCCAGGATCCCGGTTTGCGGCCGCTAGCAAAAGGAGCACCTTGGAACCTGCAGGGATTTCCTGGTTCCCAATAGAGGCATCCTTCTTCGTCGCACGGTTGATCGCATGGACGGGAGGGCAAAATCGTAAGCCTTCAGCGAGGGCTGGGAGGAGAAGGTCTCGGTTGGTCTGTAGCTCGATCCAGAGTTCCGGTTCTGAGATCAGTATTCGCAGCAGGTTCGCCAAAGCTCTGTCTGTTGTCTCCGCTCCCGCTGCTAGAAGGAACATTGAGGAGGAGAGGATTTCAGCGTCGCTGATTGGCGCGCCTTCGTATTCACCTTTGCAGAGGGTGGAGATGTAGTCCTCTCCTGGTTCGGAGCGTCTCTCCATTAGTCGGGGAGTGATTAGTTCATGGAGTTCTTCTATAGCTTCCAGGCCGTCTCGAAGGATGTCGGGATCTCCACTCTGGTTCGAACTGCTAGCGGCGACCATCCGGTCATAGGTAGTACGAAAACCAGTGGCTTCTTCCATGTCCATTATCCACGCAGTAACAATCAGCGGTATTGGAGTTGTGAAGCCACTCTTCAGATCTATCGGGTCGCCTAGAGGTAGCTCGTCTACAAGCTCTTTACACAATGTTCGGATGTAGTGTTCCTGACTGTCCGATAGCAATTTTCTGTTGCGAATATGTTTGGCAATAAAAGCATCCTTACGACGATGTTCGATGCCATCCATATGGAGGACGACTCTTCCATAGATCGATGTCGTCCCTTTGCCTTCCAGAAGGGGCCCAAATGATTCTCTATCTGCCAGAACAGATTTGACATCGGAGTAACGGGAAACGATCCACCCCTCAGCTGCTTCGCTCCAGAAGACGGGCGACTCCTCACGTGCTTGCCTATAAAAGGGGCCGAGGTCGCCAGGAGAGCCGCTAAGTACGTCTTCGAACTGCGTATCAACTGATGTCATGACCGTCTCCTGGCCTCGGCAAATAGGTCGAAAGAGAGAAGGGGCTTCTTTTCGACCAATCGTTCGGTTGGCACTATAGTTCCCGCATGCCAGATGGCCATTTCGACGTCATAGGTATCGAAAGTTGGGTCTCTGACCTCCAGGACGCAAGCCCCCGGGTGGACCGTGCTCTGGCGAGCTTGGCTCAATCGTTGCGGCACGACGGATCACTCCCCTCAGAAGAAAAGGGCATCGTTGTCGCTTCGATCGCAGCTTCCAAAGGCGACAGCGAGGGCTGTAGTCGCTGGGTGGAATCGTTCTGTGGAGAGTTCAAGGAGTGGCGAATGCTCGCGGCACTTCTCTTCCTCTCAAGGGGAGCGCCCGCCGCCCGGACCCTGCTGACCGCCACCGGTTCCCTGAGTGAGATCTCGTCTCGGCCAACCACAGCGAACAGTCCGGATGCCGAGGAGATCGCGGAATACTTTCTTGGGGTCTTCGGTCAAATACCGGCACGAGTGGCCCTGTTGCAGGAACACGCCCCTGAGGCTCTCGAAACCTATTTTCTCCTGCGAGAAGAAACTCTTGGTGGCCATGGGCTAGATCCAAGGCTTGCCCAACTTGCGTTAGTGGGTGTAAACGCTGCCGACAGGCAGGAAGATTTCACCTACGAGCATGCTCTCGGAGCTCTCAAAGAGAAGGCGTCTGCTGGCCAACTAGTCGAGGCAGGGGTGTGCGCGATGCTGTATGGGGGCCTTGCTTCGTGGACGACAGCTGCGGCAGCCATTGCCCGTGTTCTTTCGAATAGCGATGACCACGCCTTCTAGAGATACGACCCGGTGTCCGCCATCCGAGGCGAGATGGCCATTGAGCCAAGTAGGAATAGAGGAACCCGAGAGTGCCCAAGACTGATCGGTTGGTGGTCCCGGCGGACGCACCAGGAACGTTCCCCGAGTGGATCAGAAGTGTTTGCAGTCGACTAGGGGAGAAGACGGTTCTTGATGTGTGTCGTGAGACCAGGACCGCCGCGGAACTTGACTACCGGACTGACTGCTACTCCTCAGGACTCTCGACCCTCGGCCTACAGACTGGTGACCATGTAGCCGTCATGATGCTGAACTCGGTTGAAAATATCGAGATCTGGTTCGGTATACAGAAAGCCGGTCTAGTGGAGGTCCCAGTTCATACCGCGAGCCGCGGCAACCTGCTCCAGTACCTCCTCGACCATGGCGACGTGAAGGCACTGGTTATCGACGAGTCGCTGACCGGTCGGATAGAGGACATTCTCGAATCACTACCGCGCTTGCAACACCTAGTGGTGAACTCGGACTCTGCTCCGAAAAGGTACGCGCACCATGTGACTTCTCACCGACTTTCTGATCTGTGCCTCGATTCTCCACCCCCAAGACTGGAGCTATCCACGCAGTCGACAGCAGTCATTTTGCACACGTCCGGTACGACGGGACCGCCCAAGGGTGTTGTCCTATCTCACGGTGCGGTTCTCCACCTAACCCGTCATCTGGTCTGGCTTATGGACTACGGGCCTACTGATCGCCTGTACACGACGTTTCCTCTCTTCCACAACAACGCCAAATACACCTCAGTGACCGCTGCGTTGGAATGTGGCGGGAGTCTGGTCATGGACAGGAAGTTCTCGGCAAGTGGCTTCTGGTCAACTTGCCGAGAGAAGGACGTGACTGCCTTCAATTACATGGGCGCAATGCTGATGATGTTGTACAAGCAGGCACCCAGTGAGAGTGACCTGATCAACCCTGTACGAACGGCGTTTGGCGCACCTTGTCCGGTACACATATGGGAAGACTTCGAAGCCCGGTTCGGTCTCTCGCTCGTAGAGGTTTACGGGATGACAGAGTCCCCGATGGCCTGTGAAACCCGACTAGAACGGCGAAAGATAGGAACGGCAGGACAAGAGTCGACGACCTATCAGGTGATGATCGCTGATGAAGACGACCGACCAGTCGCCCCCGGTGTGCCGGGCGAGATCTTGATTCGGCCAAAAAGTCCCAATGCAATCTTTTCCAGTTACTACAAGAAGGAGGAAGAGACGGTCGAAGCATGGAAGAACCTCTGGTTCCACACGGGTGACCAGGGGAGCATGGATGAGGAGGGATTCCTCACCTTCATCGACAGGAAGAAGGACTGCATCAGGAGGAGGGGAGAAAATATCTCTTCCTGGGAGGTTGAGTCGGTGGTCAACAGTTTCGACCAGGTGGTCGAATCAGCGGCGTACGGCGTCGACTCCGACCTCAGCGAAGCGGAGGTCGGAGTCGCCGTAGTAGCCCGAGATCGGGCGACCTTCAATCCTCTCGAGCTAATCGAGCATTGTCATGGACGGATGTCAGATCATGCTGTTCCGCGTTATGTCCGGCAAGTCAATGAACTTCCCAAGAATCACGCGCAGCGTGTCGAGAAGTACCGCCTCCGAGAAGACGGTCTGACGGCAGACACCTGGGACCGCCTGGCCGAAGAGGCATCGAAATGAAACAGGTGCGCTCTCCGAACCGGTACCGCCGTGACAGGTCGAGGAAGGAGATGTAATGGACGACCTCATCCATGTCGAGCGTGGCCACAGTGTCCTGATGGGTGATGGGACCAGGTTGGTTACAGACGTCTACCACCCGCAGGGTGACGGACCGTGGCCGGCTCTCGTATTTCGAGTTCGCGGGAGCCTTTCCGCAGGGTTCATCACCCATGTCTTAATGCTCAACCCTATTCTTGCGGTTGAGCGTGGCTACGCAGTCGTCATCCAGCAAGTTCGAGGTCGCGGACTCTCAGAAGGAGAGTGGGACCCCTTCTTCAACGAAGGTAGCGACGGAGCTGACTGCGTTCGATGGGTATTGGATCAGCCGTGGTGCGATGGTCGGATCGGAACCTACGGCACTGCATATTCGGCGGTCTCGGCTCTACAACTAGTGGCCCAGGGCTTCGATGAGGTCAAGGCGTGCACCGTGCTGGGTACCAATGCCAACCCGTATGACAATTGGATTTATACCTCTGACTGCTTTGAACTCGGCTGGAACGTCTACTGGGCATACATGCTGGGTATCGAATCCATAGGACGCCTTGAGTGCAGCGATGACGAGCGTGCTCGAAGCAGGTCGGATCTTTCGCAAGCGATCATTGATCTACCTGACGTCGTCAGGCGGCTCCCCGTTGATCGGCATCCAGAGCTTCGAAACGGGGTATCGCCGTGTTACGAAGATTGGCTTGAACACTCCTCATATGACGGGTATTGGGACTCGATCAACATCCTCAAGAAGGCCCCGCAGATTTCGGCACCGATCCTCAGCATTGTGGGGTGGCACGACAACTTCCTCAAGTCACATTTCGATCTGTACCGACAGATCACCAGTGTGGGTGCTGAACCAGGTCGCTCCAACCATCGGATGGTTGTGGGTCCATGGGAACACGCGAGCTACGTCAACCCGTTCTCAACCAGTTCCAACGGAGTCTGGGAGTTCGGACTTGAGGCATCTTCGGGCGTCGGGTTCTCCGGTTCGCTCGTCCTTGACTGGATGGATAGGTGGGTCAAGGAGGAGACAAGCGTCGAAGCCAGTGGAGTCCGATACTGGCAAATGGGTGAGAACTGCTGGAACGAGGTCGACGTATGGCCACCTGTTGGCGTGGAGATTTCCTGGTACCTGAGTTCTGAGGGTGGCGACGCAGCAGTGCGCAATGAAGGTGAGCTGGCACTTGAAGCACCTGATTCACAGTTCGCTGACACCTTTGATTACGACCCAGTGGATCCCACGCCAACTGTTGGTGGAAAGATCTTGATGCCGTTTATCCAACTTGCTGGCGTCTACGACCAATCGTCGGTCGAACAACGGTCTGACGTGACCTGTTACACCAGCCTGGTGTTGACCGAACCCGTTGCCGTGAGTGGACCAGTCAAGTGTGTGCTTTGGGTCAGTACCAGTGCTGTGGACACCGATTTCACGGCGAAGTTGCTGGATGTTGAACCTGACGGGATCGTCGCCAACCTTGCTGATGGAATCGTTCGCCTGAGCAGAGCGTTTCCAAATGATCCGGTTGGACCAGGCACCATTCGGAAGGTGGAGATCGATCTCTGGGATCTCGGCCACACCTTCCTGCCGGGCCACCAGATTCGACTCGAGGTTGCTTCCGCGAACTTCCCGAGATTTGACAGGAACCTCAACGTCACTTCTAACTCTGGATTTCTCTCACTTGATGACGCAGTAGTCGCCACCCAGACCATTTACCACGACGAGGATCGGCCTAGTCGGCTCGTTCTGTCGGTAGCTGCCCACTAGCGATCGTCTGTAATCCAAGAAACTTCTACCACCGCGGTACCTGTTAGGACTAAGTCCCCCGTTGGATCGAACCAGTTGGGCATCGCACTCGATGAAGGCTTCATCAGAGTCGTTCGTTACCGCCGTCACCACACCCGATGCCTCGACGTGGTCGCCTTCGAAGACGTTGGCCACGAACCCAATCCTGAGACTCTTGATCGAGTCCGGACCAGCCCAACTGCCAGCATGTTTGCGACGTATCCGACGTTCAGCGGTCCCTGGTTGATTCGCAGGCTTGTCCCGTCGTCATCGCTGGTCGCAGGTTCGAAATGAATCGGATTGGGGTCACGAAGTATGGCGGCCATGAGAGCCATTCGTCCAGGAGTGACAGGTCCGTGGTACCAGACGGGTATGTGATCTCCGACCACGACGTTCAACTGGATCGCCTTCCGGAGTCTGATTCAGTCTGGAGGAAGAGCCAGGTGTTGGTTGCTCGAGTCGCGATACCCGCCTATCTGACAACTCGATCGCGAACACGACGGCATCAAAGACGCCGGCTTGCTTACCTACTTTGTGCCTGACGGAAAGTATCTGACCTCGAGCCTGGTATTCGATGCCTTCCTCCAGAGGTCTGAGGATCTCTCAGTCGTACTCGCCAGCGCGAACCGCAGCAGCCGATTCGGCGCCATACAGATCAAAGATCTCTTGGTAGGTGAGCCCGACTGCGGCCAGTGGGGCGTGGAAGAGGAAACTTGGATGGGTGTAAGCGGATGAGAAGTGTTCTCCTGCGGTTGCCTCAGTGAGGAGGTAGTTCTCCCAGTGCTCGATCTCGTAGGACCCAGAGGGGAACCTGTAGCCCACGAGCTCTTGCATATGTTCGATAGGAATCACGGCAGTAGGGTCCTTACGGTTCGGATATTGGCAAATCTCTTGGATGTCAGTGGTCGAAGGTGGCTAGCAGAGGAACAAGATGACCGATAAGGAAAGTCTTTCTGACAGTGTGCAGATGCTCTTGGATGAGCGAGAGATCTGGCGTTTGATGGTCGAGTACATCGACGCGGTTGATGCTTTAGACCCGAGACGCGCCGTTCAGATATTTAGTGCCGATGTGACCGGAGATTTCATGACAGGTCGCGTCTACCAAGGTCGTGAGTCTATTGAAAGAGCGCTGGGCAAGATTCTTCTCCAATATGAGCAGACCAGCCACCACATCACGAACCATCGGGTTGAGATATCGGGGGATCAGGCCACCGCATGCACTTGGGTCTACGCCTTTCATCGGATGGTCAACAGTGATGACGTATGGCACGTGTGGGCTCGGCATGTTGACGAGTTGGAACGTGTGGATGGGCTGTGGAAAGTATCGAAGAGGGTGCTTGCCGCAATTGATTCGGAGCCTCGCTGGGATGTGATCAAGTCCGATTGGTACTACGGCCACCCAGGCCGTCGTGATCGGGCGGTCCTTCACGCGCAGTTGACCTATGATTCCGAGCGCAGGAACCGATGACGGCCACTGCGGGCTCCTTTAGCGTCGACAACCAGACCATCTGGGTCACTGGCTCATCCAGGGGAGTAGGTCTCGGAGTCGGCAGACACCTTCTGGAACAAGGCGCCCGGGTCATATTCCACTCTCGCAACAGTGAGCGGCTTGACGATCTGGTATCTGACCTAGGTGGCGCACCTGAGGTGACGACTGTCTCCTGCGACGTCCGTAGCCCGGGCCAGGTGAAAGATGCCGTTGCGGAGATCGCACAAATCCACGGGAAGTTGGATGGACTGGTCGCCAATGTCGGAGGAGCATCGTTTGGACCCGCCGCAGAGGCTGATCCAATTCAATGGAGCAAGATGCTCGAACTCAACCTGTCGGCATCGTTCTATTGTGCACAGGCGACTCGCCACCTCCTCGCCGACTCCGGAGCCGGATCAGTGGTGTTCGTCGGTGCAGTGGCTGCTTTCAATCCAACACCAATGTTCGCCGGCTACGGCGCAGCGAAAGCCGGTGTTGAACATCTAGTAGGAAGCCTTGCGGCCGAATGGGGTCCCGAGATCCGCGTTAATGCCGTTTCACCAGGTCTGATATTGACCGAAGGTTCTCTGGCCGCTGTCTTTGGAGGATCACAAGATCTGGCAGACCGCGCTGGCATTACGACTGCCGTCGGTCGTCTAGGCCAACCGTCGGACATCGGTATGGCATGCCAGTACCTGCTGTCACCAGCATCAGCCTTTGTATCTGGCACAGTTCTCAAGATCGACGGCGGTGCGGTGGAAGGACCGACACAGCGAATCCTGTCAACCGTCAATTCGCTGAAAGATCGGACCTGAGAGACCAGTGCTTGACCAATGACTGATCCAAGGCTTTCGGTTTCTCTTGCAGACCTCCTTGCATCTCGGGTGGCCAACTTCCCGGACAAGGTGGTTATCCGGTCAGATCAGGGATGTTTGACCTACAAGGAGATAGAAGAGCGATCCCGGTTGATTGCCGAGAATCTGTCGACCGTCGGTGTTCAGAGGGGCGACAGCGTGGCCACTATGGTGCAAAGAACAGACCAAGCTGTAGCAGTTTGGTTCGCGTGTGCCCGTGCTGGATTTGTTGAAGTTCCACTCAATGTGGAACTCAAGGACGAGTTGCTGGTCGATGCTGTCGAAGGCGCGAACTGTTCCATCATCGTCGTAGGCGATGACCCGATAGCAACCCAACAGTTGGACGCGTTAGAGGAAAGGCTTCCGCGTGTATCCAGGATCGAGGACCTCGAGGCACTTGCAAGGGTCGACGAACGCACCGACTGGCCCTTGAGGCCGGATGAGGTGTCACTGATCCTCTACACGAGCGGCACGACGGGTCGATCCAAAGGAGTCAGGCTCAGCGACCGGATGACCGTGAGGCTGGCCTGGTCGGTTATTGACCACGTTGGTCTCGCCAGAGACGACGTGCTCTTCACCGTGTTCCCACTCCATCACATAGCGGCCCGGTTCGTTTCAGTTGTTGCTGCGATGCTGATCGAGGGCGAAGTCGTGATTCAGGAGAGGTTTTCCGCGAGCCGGTTCTGGGATACTTGCTCCGATCACGGAGTAACGGCAATCCACTACCTGGGAACCCTCCCGCTGATGCTCTGGAATCAGGAACCCGTTCCTGGTCAGGAAGAGAACTCGGTACGAGTTGCCTATGGAGCCGGCATGCCAGAAGAGATCCAAGAAGGCTTTGCACAGAGATTTGGTCTTGAGATATTCGAACTCTATGGCTCAACGGAGCAGGGTGTCGTCACAATGTCCCGCCGAGGTTCTTCGAAGACGGGCACATGTGGGCGCCCAGTTGCCGATGTCGAACTGCAGATTCATGATCCTGAGGGAACCCAGTGTCCAGCGAACGTCGTGGGAGAGATCGTCGTCCGGAACCGCGAGCCTGGGATCTTCTTTGACGGCTATCACGGTATGCCGGATGCAACAATCGAGGCTTGGCGGGATCTCTGGTTTCGGACCGGTGATGCTGGATCTGTTGACGAAGATGGCTACCTCACCTTCACTGGTCGGCTGACCGATTCGATTCGGCGACGCGGAGAGAATGTCTCGGCTTGGGAAGTGGAAAGGGTTCTCACAGAACACAAAGATGTAGATGAGGCGGCAGTATTCGGAGTTCCGTCAGATCTGGGTGAAGAAGAGGTCATGGCAATCGTTGTCGGTGACAGTGTCGACCTTCAGGAACTTTGGCAGTACGCAGCGGGAAAGCTCCCAGGCTTCGCCGTTCCTCGCTATATGAGGGTTGAGGACGAACTTCCGAAAACACCGACGGGAAGAGTCCAGAAACATCAGTTGACTGGTGCCGATGGAGAAACAAGCGAGTGGGAACGCGGATTAGCTCGGTAGCCGTTTTGGGCGCAGGTGCCCTCGGTTCGCTCTATGGCGCTTGGATGACCCGCGCCGGTCTTGACGTCACGCTGGTCGCTCGTGAGTCGCATGCCAGAGAAATAGAAGCCAACGGATTGCAGGTTTTCTCCTCTGGCGCCTCGCAGATCTCAGTGCCCGTTCGTGCTGTATCGGATCCCGGCCTTGTCGGTGACGTGGATCTCTTGGTTCTTGCCTCTAAGTCTTTTGACACTCACGAACTTCTCGACAATTGGCCCGGACATCCGGCATTCGCATTTTCCGTGCAGAACGGAGTCGGCCAGGCCTCGGAGTTAGTGAAGCGCTATGGAGGCAGTGCCGTCGGTGCGGTTTCCATGGTCGGTGCCACAATGTCTAACCCTGGGGAAATCTGGCACACCTTTGGTGGAGCCACTTATCTTGGTGACTTACCAACCAGTAATGAAAGCTCCGCAGAGAGGATAGGTGAGACTCTTTCGGCTGGACTGGAAGTTGTGGTCTCGTCGGATATCAGATCTGTTCAGTGGTCGAAAGCGGTCCTTGCAGTTGCGGCCATGGGGGTTGTCGGTCTCACCCGTCAGGACTACCACAGAGTCTTTCTCCAGCCAGACAGCCGTGCGGTATTTCTTGAACTCGTTCGAGAAGCAGCATTGGTGGCTGTCGCAGATGGTGCAGAATTGGTTGATCTCCCCGGACCTCTCGGGGTGGCGGGCTTGTTGTCTCTAGCTGATGACGAAGCGATGAGGCGTCTAGAAGCAATTGGCCAAGAAATGGCTGAGTCGGGCGCCACCAATGTACGAGTTTCGATACTGCAGGCAATTGACCGTCAGCGTCCGCTCGAGGTTGATGCAGTGTTCTCAGACGTCGTATCCGTGGCCCACGCGCATGGCATCGATGTACCACTTGTCGAAAATGTCACCAGACTCCTTGCAGCGGTCGATTCGGCTATCCGAGGTGATGCGTGATGAAGGCAGGAGCCCTTGTCGGGATGTTGGACTTGCGGCCGAGAGGGTTGGAAGCACTCGCATCGGTTGATGATTTTGAACGAACTGCCAGTCGGAAGTTGCCCCGCATCGTTTCCGATTTTGTCGCCGGTGGCTCGGACTGTGAAATCACAGTGCAGGGAAACCTCTCTGCTTTCCGTCAGATCGAGTGGGCCCCGCGCTATCTGAAGGATGTTTCTGATCGGTCGGTCACGACGGATGTCTTCGGGCAACCGCTGCAAATCCCCGTGATGCTTTCTCCGGCTGGTCTCGCAAGCTTGGTTCACAGGGATGGCGAACTGGCAGCAGCTAGGGCAGCGGAATGTGCTGGAACCGTCTTTGTCGTTTCGACAGCTTCAAGTTATTCGTTGGAAGAGATATCTGCCGTAACGACTGGCCGGTTGTGGTTTCAGGTGTACCTCTGGAAGAGTCGTGAGGTCATCAGCGAGCTGGTCAAGCGGGCCGAAGAATCTCGCTACGAAGCGCTAGTTCTGACAGTTGACGTTCCCGTTGTGGGCAAGCGGGTCCGAGACGTCCGGAATGGCATGGCCATTCCACCGCGCATCCGACCCGGCAGCGTCCTAGATGTACTACGAAGGCCCCGATGGCTCGCACACTTGTCAAAGGGTCCAGAACTGACATTCGGATCCCTCGTCGGGTCTGTGGATTCAGGAGGGCAAGAAAGCATCGCCTCCTATGTGGATCGAGAACTCAGTAACTCCGCTGCGACCTGGGACGAACTCACCTGGTTGCGTGGGATCTGGAAAGGGCCTCTCCTTGTCAAGGGGATTATCGCCGCAGAGGACGCGCGAGAGGCCCTGAGGAGGGGTGCCGACGGGATCATTGTCTCCAACCACGGCGGCCGACAACTTGACAACTGTCCGGCCTCGATCGACGCCCTTCCTCACGTTGTGGACGCAGTGGGAGATCGCATCGAGGTGTTCATGGACGGCGGCGTCAGGCGTGGAAGCGATGTAGTAAAGGCGAGAGCACTGGGAGCAAGCGCCGTTTTCGTGGGTCGTCCCTGGTTTTGGGGACTAGCAGTCGGAGGTCAAGAGGGTGTCGAAAGAATGCTTGAAATCTTCTCCGACGAGATCGACCGGACGCTCGCTCTTCTCGGGTCCCCAGACTTCGAAGCGGTCGATAGTTCAAGAATCTGGGCGCGGGAAGGAAACTTCGGCTGACCCCGAGGGACTTTCTGGCTAATCCGCCAACTGACTTGATACGAGGTCAACGACAGATTTCGCCAAGACAGCCAATTCCGGTTGCTCTAGGGCAGAGACGGGGTGGGGGAGTGCGACCGTGGGGTAGCTTTCTGCGCCCAGGGTCGGGCATACAGAGTCAACTATCTCCTGGAATGGTTCGGTGATAAGGAGGGATGCCGGAATCCCAAGACGCTCTAGTTGGATCGCATCGTGCAAACTGCACGCGGTGCATGCACCTCAATCACCTATACCTGTGATGACCATTCTTGACCGGGCTGCAACTGATTGAGCGACGTCGGCTTCAAGCGGTTTGCCGGCTGATGATTTTGAAACAAGTTCAACATTGGCTATTGGAAACCGGTCTTCCAGAAGGGAGGCCAATTCACCGAGGAGTTGTTTCGCCTTGGGTTTCCCATTGTCGATGATCGAGAGCGTGAAAGGCTCTGTGGGAACTGATCGTGGTGCGGGAACAAAGTTCTCTACCTGATCGTCTTCGTAATCCGGTCGTAGAACGATTGATATTTCGCAACTAGACATCTTTGCCTCCGATGATTTCTGAATGCCCAGCCTTGGTTACCAGCCTACTTGTAGCTCTGGAGTGCTGTATTGGCGCCCATGCGGGCATATAGGCGGACCATCCCGCTCCCGGACCACCCGCTGTCACCAGAAGTATGTCATCTGGGCTTGAAACGCTGGGCAGCAGGCCATCTTCCTCCGGCACCATGTTGTGTGCGCTATCCAATTCAAGAAGGACCCCCGCGGATTCGAGTTCTTCAGCAGAGATCCGGCTGTGCTCAGCTAAGAATGAGCGAATCTCGTCTCTTGACCAGCCGTCACGGGCTAATGATTCGCGAGCCTCGTAGCCGAGAACAACTGCAACCTGCGCTCCTTTGCCAACAGTGAATGTGGCGGGACAACGCATTGCCGAGGCGATCGTAAGAAGCCACCCTCTGGGGTCTGGGTTGAGGTGATTGGCGATCTGGCGCGGCCCCTCTGCTGCCAATACCGTGACCGAGGTCGAGCCTGTGGGGGCACCCAACTCTTCCACAATCGTTGGCCACCCCGTGGGTGGCGTTGTTTCGGCCAAGACCATTGAGTACTTGCCCGGGTGTCCAATCGACGAAGCATCCATCACCCCGGTCCGCGCGCCAAAGACGTTCATGGCCACCAGACGAACTGCCCGTCCGATCGAAGCATTTGCTCGGCTTCCGCTCCCGAGAGCGTTGTTGAGATGGAAGAAGCCATGTTCTTCCACGAGGGGTCCACTGACTATGAGGCACAGTGCCGCTCCACCGGTCGAACTCATCACCGCATGTGCATTGAATTGAGGATCAAGGATCGCTTCAAGTGCGGCTACCACCATCGGGAAGTATTCGGCCTTGCATCCAGCCATCACACTGTTGATAGCTGCTTTCTCGGCGGTGAGATGGCGGTCCCGCTCAGGAACAGAGCCGAGCACGGCGTCGGGTGCAAGATCGACGACGCCAAGCGACTTCTCGACCAGATCCGGCGTCGGTGGGACTACGGGAAGGCCGTCTGTCCAACCGCGATCGAAGAAGTACTCAACAGCTTCGGTGCCGGACAGGTTGAGTTGTTCGGCCATGGTTCCAGGTCTCTCAGGTCAGTGCCAAACAGGTCTTTTCCGACTGTAACACCTACCGAACGAGCATTGACCAACCGGTTGGGTGGTCAGTATCCTTGGAATTTCACCTTTTGGGACCTGTTCCGCGCAGGTCTGAGAGTCGTTCACTCCGTTGGACGTCGGTTCCGACCAGGGAAGCCAGTCTCGGTTAGACGTAAGGAAAGTCGTCAGAGTGGACAAACGGGTAAGCATTGAACAGGCGGTCGGAAGCATCCCTGACGGTGCAACGGTAGCCCTTGGTGGACTTTCCATGAATAGTGCCCCAATGGCCTATGTGAGAGAAATCGTCCGTCAGGAAAAGCGCGATCTGACGGTCGTGGCGATCGTGGCCGGTATGTCAGTGGACTGGCTCATAGCCGGTGGTTGCGTCAAGAAAGTCGTCTCAGGACTGGTCAGCTTTGAAGGCCTGGGCCTTGCGCCCACATTCCGAATGGGGGTGCAGTCAGGGGTGGTCGAGATCGAGGAGTATTCAGAGGACCTCCTCATCTGCCGGCTTAGGGCTCAGGCATGGAATCTTCCTTTTGTCCCGACGAAGGCCGGACTGGGTACAGACCTGATCCCCCTGCACGAACAGACGGGGACAATCCGAGCCGAAGTTGATCCAGCCACTGGGGAGCATTACGTCGCATGCACTCGTCTCCCCGTCGATGTAGCCCTTGTTCATGCCCATTCGGCAGATGAACTCGGCAACGTACGTGTCGACCCGAAGTTGATCTGGATGGACAACGAAATAGTGAATGCGGCGGAAAGAACGTTTGCCTCGGTAGAGCGATATGTGGGCCATGCGGACGTAGTTGCAGAGCCTCACAGAACCACCTATCCACAGTTCATGGTGAGCGGCGTTTCACTCGCTGAGTTCGGGGCATATCCGAGTTCTTGCTTTCCGGAGTACAGCCACCACACCGAGTTCTTCCAGGCGTATTCGGCTGCGGCGTCCGACCCGGAAGAGTTCGCAACGTTCTTCGCCAGCCGCGTCGCGGGACCCGAGACCTGGGTGGACTTCATCCAGTCCAGCGGTGGCGAGGAGATGGTCGCGTCACTTAGGAGGTCTTCGACATGACCCCTGAGGTCGAGGGATATGGATGCACTGTTGACGAGCTCATGGTGGTGGCTTTCAGCAGGGCGATGGATAACGACACCCGGGCATTCAACGGTGCTGTCTCCTTCATCCCGGTTTGTGGGTATCTCCTGGCTCGACGCACGCACGCTCCAAATCTGGTCTGGGCGGCCTCGTCCATTGCCATTGACGCAAATCCGCCTGCCATTCCTGAATCCACCCTGTCCGACGCACTCTGGGACGGTGCATCCATGTTGGCGACAAGTTCACACGACTTCTGGTCCTACGCGTCGGGTGCGAGGTACAACACCTTTGCCTTCCGGGGGGCACAAATGGACGCCCGCGGCAATGTGAACAACACGGTCATCGGTCCCTATGAGACACCGAAGGTACGTCTCCCTGGGGGTGGTGGGATGGCCGACCTGGGGTCGATGATTCCGAAGGTCTACCTGTGGAACACAACCCATAACCCACGGACCTTTGTTGAGCAACTTGACTTTCGATCTGGCATCGGCTGGGGGGACGGTGGAGACCATCGGGAATGGCTCGGTCTTCCAGGTGGCCCGCAACTTTGCATTACGAACCTTTGTGTCTTTGACTTCCACCCCGAGAGCCGCAGAATGCGTGTCGCCTCACTGCATCCTGGTGTGACCATCGGTGAGGTCCAAGAGTCGACTGGCTTTGAGGTACTGGTGCCCGATGGAGAGATCCCGACCACCGGAAGACCCACCGAAGAAGAGTTGCGGATCCTGAGAGAGGAAGTCGATCCGACCAGCGCCCGGCTCCGCGAGTTCTAGCTGAACTAGTTGTTCCGGACCTCGGCAGGCACTGACCAGCAAATGCAGTACGGGATCGTTCTTCCTATCCAGGGGATCGGCCAAAGTCTCGACGACTTCCTCGGCGAGTTGATCGTCGAGGCCCAGGTTGCCGAAGAATCAGGCTTTGACTCCGTCTTCCTCCCTGAGTTCCACCAGGCGAAGAACGGGGCAGTCGTTTCACCTACGGTCATAGGCGCGGCCATCTTGCAAGCAACGTCCACACTTCGGTTTGGAACCGCGGTGCTCGCGGCCCCCTTGCACCATCCGATTCGAATTGCCGAAGACGCCCTGATGTTGGATTGGCTGTCCAGTGGAAGGTTCATCCTCGGGTTGGGAGCTGGACACCAGATCGCGGATTTCGTGGCTTACGGCGTTGACCATGGGACCCGTGCCGAGCGGTTCGAGGAGATTCTCCACATCCTTGGACTCTGTTTCTCAGGACGACCATTCAGCCATGATGGGGACTTTTTTCAGATCGAAGCGGAGATCACTCCAGGCCCGTATTCAGAGCCGCGACCACCGATCTGGCTCGGAGGCCATGGCGCCGCCGGTATCGACCGTGCAGCTCGACTCGGCGACCTTTGGTTGGCCGACCCACAGCGACACGTCGCAGTGATTGCCGAGTTGGCAGAGAACTATCGAGAACGCTGCGGCGTCCACGCCACCACACCAGCGGTCGGCATGTTCAGGGAAGCCTGGATTGCCAACGACCATGAGTCTGCCGTCAGAGAGTGGGCCGAATCTGCAGTGGCCGTGCATCGGTTCTACTACAACGTCGGCGCATATCGGCCTCAATTCGAAGCGTGGGCGACAGCTTCACTTTCACTTTCAGAACTCACCTTCGACCTGCTGTCACCGGGGAGGTTTCTGGTAGGAGACGGAGACCTCTTGCGCCATACCGTCGAGCAATGGAGGAACCTGACAGGAGTGCAATACTTGGCGCTCAGGTTTCGGCATCCGAAGGGTCCCGGCCACGAGGCAACCTGTGAAGCTCTTCGTAGGTTCGGTCAAGAAGTGATATCGACGACATCAGGGAGTGAAGAAGAATGAAGGTCGAAGGCTCGGTCGGCCTGGTGACGGGAGGTGCCTCAGGGCTCGGAGCCGGAGTCGCTCGTAGCCTCCTCGGACGTGGCGGACGCGTGGCCGTTTTGGACCAGAACCTTGAGGGGGCCGGAACTCTGGTCGATCAGTTCGGAGACTTGGTTACCTGCCACCATTGCGATGTCACCGACACGGAACAGGTCGAGAATTCGGTTTCAGCAGCGGTCAAGGCACACGCTCGACTCGATCTGCTCGTGAGTTGTGCCGGAATCAGTTTTGGCAGGAGAGTGATCTCCCGAGACGGAGAACCGCATTCACTCGATCATTTCAAGAAGCACATCGACGTCAACCTCGTTGGACTCTTCGACGTAGTCCGCCACGTCGTCGCGGCCATGGCGAGAAACGAACCATCGGAAGAAGGAGAGCGGGGCCTGATCGTCAACCTGGCGTCCATTGCTGCATTCGAAGGACAGATTGGCCAGGCCTCCTATGCAGCGTCGAAAGCAGGCGTCATTGGGCTTACCTCGCCCTTGGCGCGAGACCTTGGTCTACATGGAGTGAGGGTCCTGTCCATCTGCCCAGGAACAATGGACACACCGATGCTAGATACCTTGGATCAGGAGACCGTTGACTCCATCGTCTCAGGGAATGTCTTCCCGAAGCGTCTGGGCCGACCAGATGACGTCGGCAACCTTGTCGTTCACTGCATGGAAAACACTTTCCTCAACGGAGAGACCATCCGCCTCGATGCTGGGTTGAGGCTAGGCCCGGGCTGAGGAGAAACGAATCATGTCCGGGCAAACTGAAGAACGCTTTTTGCTCGAAAAGCATGCTGGACGAGTTGCTCACCTGGTGATGAACCGTCCCGAGAAGCTCAACTCCATGGACCGACTCTTCGTCGATCAGTTGACAGAGTTGATGGGTCAACTGAGTTCGGACCCTGAAGTCAACTGCGTGGTCATCAGGGGAGAGGGAAGGGCGTTCTCGACAGGAGGCGATATCGCCACCTTCCCTGCATTGACCGAGTCAAGGGAACGCGCCGAGGAGCACGTAGGGGCAGTCTTCGCTGCGTTCCATTCAATCCAAGAATGTGTAGTTCCGGTCATCGCTGCAGTACATGGCATTGCACACGGAGGAGGCCTCGAGATCACGATGGCCTGTGACATGGCGATTGCGTCAACCAGCGCCCGTTTCGCGTTTCGCGAAGTCGACCATGGCCTCATGCCCGGGTTTGGCATTACCCGGGCTTCCGCGAAGATCGGTCTTCCCTGGACGATGCGGTTGGCTTTGACCGCTGAAGAAGTTGATGCCACAACCGCTCAAGAGATTGGCATCGTGATGGACGTCGTCGAAGACGATGATCTCATTACCTCCGCCCACGATCTTGCCTTGTCGGTTGCCTGCCACAGCCGTCACGCACTCGAGGCCATCAAACGCCATTTGAACCGTGATTCCGGAAGAGGCATAGACGAAGCAGTGATCGCCACAGCGGGGACTTTCGAGGATGAATCGACCCGAAGGGCCATTGCGGATTTTCTATCACGCGGGTGATTAACCCAATTGCCTCACTTTGCTGACGACTGTTCCGGTTAGTGCTTCAGATTTGGGTGAAACTAAATAGGAGAAAGGTTCTATGACAATGGGAGATCGACTTGCCGGCAAGGTGGCGATTGTGACTGGTGCCGGTTCCGGCATCGGTCGCACGGCGGCTATTCGGTTCGCGGCCGAAGGAGCGAAGGTCGGATGCGCTGACCGGGATCGAGATGGACTCGATGCCACTGTTGAAGAGATTCAGGATTCCGGCGGTCTGGCTGTCGCCTGTGAAGTCGACGTCACTGACGAGAATCTGGTCGAACAGATGGTCACTGAAACCAGTGATGCATTTGGAGTGGTGACGGTCCTCTACTCCAACGCGGGCATTGCCGGTTCCGGCAATGCCAAAGACCTGACACTTGCCGAATGGGAAAAGGTGATCGCTGTCAACCTCACGTCTGTTTGGCTCTGCAGCCGAGCGTGCCTGCCCGGAATGATTGAAGCCGGTGGGGGTTCCATCATCAACCAGGCAAGTGTCGGTGGTCTGGTTGGAGTCCCGGGGATCGCTTCCTATGCGGCGGCGAAAGCCGGTGTGATCGGTCTGACCAAGCAGATGGCCGTCGAGTACGGACCGTCGAAGATACGGGTGAATGCCATCTGTCCCGGGACCGTACCGACACCCTTGGTGGAAGAGACCTATATGGCGAAGGGCGGATTTGCCGCTACGGCGGAAGCGGGTACTAACCCGACATACGAAGAACTTCTTGAACAATCGCTATTTCGCTATCCGATTGGGCGTGTGGGGATGACTGAGGACATCGCCTTGTTCGCTCTATATCTCGCATCAGACGAATCGGCGTGGACCACTGGTGTAGTTGTGCCTATCGATGGTGGGATGACTGCCGCCTAAGGCGAGCGAGCACGTTCACTGGCATGAAGGACCGGCCTGGCGAAATAGTTGAGCGACTGATCCGAGGGGTCTAACTCAAGTTGTTTGTTCGGGGTTAGGCCCCGTCTGTCGGTTCAGCCGGGTACCAGTACTCCGGCGTGATGGGTTCCGAATCCGGCGGACGATCAATAATCTCGAGTGTGGTCTTGAGCGGTCCTTCAGACTCGAGGTAGGCAAAGCGGATGTCTCCTATGCGACCTTCCATGGCCGGTGGGCAGCCCCGATTGCCAAAGTGTTCAAGTGCGGTGTCGAAGTCGAGTCCTTCATGCTGCACGAGGACGTGGTGGACTCCCTCACCATGATCCTTAAGAAACTCCTTGTAAATCGATGGCCCATCGACGGGTTCAATGATCTCCCACATCGTGTCACCCGTCCACGCAACGGCGTACTTGAAACTGAACTCAACCGACTCTCCGCGAAGTCGCATATCCGTTAGGCGCGGCGGTTCAAGGAGCGCGACCCGCCAGGGACCGATTCCGATCTCGTCGGCATACCACTTCATGGTTGATTCAACGTCATGGACGACTAAGGCGACTTGATAGACACCAGAAATATGGCTGTTCGGCAACATGGTCATGCTTTCGCGTATCGAGTTTGATTCAGCAGTTATTTCTAGCGGGGGTCAGCAGTGTGTTGGTATGAATTCCAATCAGCACCGAAAGCTTCTTCAAGTAGTGATACCGCCTGTGAGGGATTTTTTCGTTCCCGGATCTCTGCATGGCGACGACTGATGCTCTCATCATGCCGGTTGTCGGTAAATAGCCAGAAAGTGTCGTCAAGTATCGCGTCGTGCACCAGATCGGCAACTTCGCTTGGCTCGAGGGCTATGGTGGCAAACTCCTTAAGAATTGCTTCACGGACTCTTTGGTCTTCATCAGAGGGAAGTGCGGCAGCACGGTCCCGGAGGTGCTCTGGTCGGTTTCGGATGGAATCGACGATTTGGGTATTCACGAGCCCGGGACAAAGAGCGGTGACTCCCACCTGTGAGCCTGCGGCTGACAACTCGTTGTAGAGCGTTTCGGCTATTGAAACCGCGGCGTGCTTGGTTGCCGTATAGGGGCCGGAGGTGGGGTAGCAGGTATGTCCCATTACTGAGGTGGTGATAACGAAATGACCTTCATCTTCGATCATTATCTTGTCGAGAAACGCATCAATGCCGTGGATGATGCCCCAGAGATTTACACCCAGCACCCACTCCCAGTCGATGAGCTTGAGTTCAGCCATCGTTCCGGGTGCGCTTACCCCGGCATTCAGACAGATCACATGGGCGGCGCCGTAGACGTCGTAGACCTCAGTGGCCACATTTTGCATGGATTCGGCCTCGGAGACGTCGCATCGAACCCCGATCACCTCGGCCCCAGCCGCATGTAGTTCACCTACTGCCGATTCAAGGGCCGGGGTCTCGATGTCAGCAATCGCCAGATGCATTCCGGCGGCGGCAAAGCGGTGAGCAAATGCCAAGCCCATGCCAGAGGCACCCCCAGTGATCACTGCCACCTTTTCGCGCAGGTTGTCCACGGTTAACCAGCTTTCAGGAACCCTGTCTTGTCGGTTACGGAGAGAGGCCGGGGCCTTTGGCCCCGGCCTCTCTAACCGTTCTGACCGTTGCCTCCCTAAAGAGAGGTCAACTGTTGGTCTTAGTCCTCGAGGTTCACCGCGACGTCGTCGAACGACATTGTCTCAGCGATGATTCCTCGACCGAGCGCATACGCAATGTTGTTTTCGATTCCCGCACGGTCAATCACGCCAGTCTTGGTGAGGCTCGCAATGTTGTTGTCATAGATTGCCGCAGCCAAGTCAGCATCACCGCCGCTTAGGTACTCCGCGATCTTGTCAATCGTCTCATCGCGATTGTTCCGCATCCATTCGGCAGCCTCGGATGTCGCCGCTGAGTAGTGGCGGACAAAGTTCGGGGCTTCCTGGGTCAGGACCCGTGAGGTCGTGCGGACAAGCGAAGGCCATTTCAACGCATCCGGGCCGTCACCAGCTCGTAGCGAGAACGGCGAATAGGCCACACCGGTCAGCGTCGGAGTCGACAGTCCCGGTTCGAAGCAGATGCACCAGTCGACCTCACCGGAAGCCATCGCAGCGATGGAACCAGCAGCCAGACCGGTAGCAACGTACGTCGTGTCCTCTGGGTCGAAGCCAGCCGAGTCAAGCAACTGTCGAGCAATCTGCTCAGCAGCTGCACCCCGTGCCACGACACCAACAGTGGTGCCGTTGAGGGCAGCCATAGCACACTCCCAGTCGCCCTGGTCGCAGTCCATCGTCGGAACAGCACCACCAGTCGAAACCACAATGTCGAAGAAGTGGTAGTCGATGGACTGAGCGAACATGACGACGTCAAAGCCCGCGTTGCGGATACCTAGCATGTTGTCCGGCGTGTTGTTGACGAAGTCAACCTCATCGGCAATCAACGCGGCAGCATTCGCTGGACCCGAACTGCACTGGACTGCTTCCATTGTGATCCCGTGAGCTTCTAATAGGCCAAGATCCCTGGTGAGCTTCTCAGCCATAGATCCGAACGACGGCGAGTCGCAGAATCGGGCCAGGGAACGCTCAGGATCACCAATGGCCAGCTCGTATTCGAACACGACCGGGTCGATGCCGTAGACGCCGTCAAGGAATTCGGCGTATTCGCTGAACTCGCCGTCTGGCACCATGCCGCCAGTCGCACGATCCATTGTGAACGGTGCACCACATGGGTTGTGGTTGCTAGTCGTCCAGTCGATGTTGCAGGAAAGGCCCATGGTGTCGAACTTGCCCTGTAGCGCCTTGGTAAGGGTCGCCCGGGTCACGTTCCCACTGTTTTGCTCAGCGGCCTTCACGATGGCCTGATGCAGGATGTAGCTGTTGACGAATCCGTGCGAGAAGTTGTTCACCAGGTCCTCGCCGGGGTAACCGGCCAGGTCGGCGCAACGCTTCAATTCGGATGCACCTGCAGCGTCGGAGTTCGACGTCTTGAACGAGTGCACGCCGTAGGTGTCGTCAGTGACGTCCTCAGGCGAGTTCTCATAGATCGAGTTTGACGCTACGCCATGGATGCCAACCACCGGAATTTCGGTGATGCCGGCAGCCGACATGGCCTTGAGCACCAACTCGTTGTGGTACGGCGCACCGTGCAGGGCAACCATGTTCACGCCGTACTGATCAATTGCCTTTTGCAACTTGAGGATCTGGGCGGTTGCTTCCTGGACACGCAGGCCGACGTACTCGGTGCCGACGTAGGTGCCGCCTGCAGCGGTCACCGAATCCTGGACGTAGGTGGCGTACTCGGTGCCCGATGGGACCTCGAGCACGATGCCTAGGACGACAGCGTTGGACGCGTCGCCGAACCTCTTGGTAGCCACGCCGACAAAGATGTCGGCCTGGTCGCCGTAGGCAGCAATGTTGTGGAAGAACTGGCCGCTGCCAAGCGTCGGGTCAATGGTCTGTGGAGGACCAATAACTGCAACGTTGGCGGCCTCGAGTTCCGGAATGGCCTGTGCGGCCTGGCCGGAACCACCAA
>CEPV01001487.1_pt1 | contig 49171 bp, 45 predicted proteins | sample 530451 | NCBI WGS metagenome assembly CEPV01 (sample SAMEA2620097, study PRJEB7988) | marine metagenome | isolation source: saline water (ENVO:00002010), including
CCACTTCGTTCCGTCTTTCAGATTGCGCTCGCTCTACGTCGTTAATAATGTTTAAACCACACATCCCACAAACTGGCTTCTTTTGAGAAATGCGCCTTATGTGCTTTTATTAGTCGTTGGTCACCAAGCGCATGTTCTAAACCAAGAAGTTTTACAAAATTGTTCACAGGACGAGGTATTTTTGCTGTATTGTATGGTTTGTAATCAAAAAATTCTCCCATACGCCATTTTGAAAGTTCCACTGTCGGAAACTGTTTAAATAATTTTTTTACCTCACGCTTGGAATAGATTGCGGTTTTGGGAGCATTTCCATGCACTTCAGACACTTCGCTTGAAACTTTTTGCCAGTCAAAACCGTGCTTAAACCATTTACCTAAAAGAATTCCGTGGATAAAGTTCCGCTTTATATAATGCTTCCATCCTCGCGCATACACAGTTATAATCGCTTTCCCGTCGGGTTTTAGGACTCGGGAAATTTCATCAACTGCTTTTTGTGTATCAGGTGTATGATGAATAACGCCAAGGCATACCACTAAATCAAATGACCCTTCAGGAAACGGTAAATCTTCTGCATTCGCCTCCTTAAATTCTCTATATGGCAGACCGCGAAGTGTAAAATTTAATTTTGAGAGCATAACCTGGTCAGATCCAAGGTCAACACCAGTAACCACTGCTCCATGTCGCGCATATTCTGCAAGATCTGTCCCGATGCCGCAACCAATTTCAAGAACCTCTTCTCCTGTGTGATACTCAAACTCCATTTCTTGTTTAATATATTCGTAATATATCTTATATCGCTTATATGCAAGTTCATTAAACCATGCCAAAGTAAACGGCTCCCGTTTTGAGTACCACTGCTGGGGAATATTCTTCTTTCCCCAGTATTTTTTTATTGATTCTATGGTTATATTGTCTTTATTAAGCATATTCATCAGTATACATAAAAAAATACGGCCTAGCACTGATAACGCGCTAAGCCGCAATAAAAGCACTTCGTCTTATATTAACTCCCCCGCCTGCCATCGCCTAATGCTGATTATGTAATTTAATACAATGTGTGGGGAATTCTTACCACACTTCTTTTAACTACATTAGTAGCTCTGGCAGTGGCGGGCAGGTCGGCTCGGCGATGAGAAAATTCCGCTTCGCCGAGTCAAACTCGGCTTCGCTTCATTTTCTCATTGCGCTCGCTCTACGTCGTTAATAAGGTATTAAATATTGAGAAGTATCTCTTTAATCTCTCCTGCGTTGAGCATCTCCTGACGTTCTTCAGTATCCCTAACATCATTTAGAAAACGCCACCCTTCAAGCACTGGGTGTGTTGCCGAAAAGACTCCCCTGCGCTTGTTAAACAAAAAATCACTCCGCGAAAGACGAACGACACTGAGCCCGCCATCAGTTGCAACGTGATCAGAGAATGAAACTTCCGGCAAAAAAACAATTGCTTCATGAATTCGCGGATAAAGCTCAGCAATTTGGGGCCAAGCTGGATATTGCCGTTCAACAATTAAGACCTCGTGGCCTGAGATTTCTGTTTCTTCCGCAAATTCGCGCAACATACCAGATCGAATTCCTTCGCTAGGTTCAATTGCACCTGCTGGAAATTCAACTGATCCGCATGGTCCAAGCTCTAACGGTTCACGTCCGTCAGAAAAAGTTAAAACACGAGCATACTCAAGAGCATCCCAAAGAGCAAGCGGTGCTCTTTGTTCTACGATCATGAGCAGATCGCCATTCGGAAAAACAGGGATAACCGTCCCTCCCGCATCAACAACCTGACCATCGCCCGAAAGGACAGCTGTCACAGCAAAATAATTATGTTCTCCATTTGCAAATTGGGCCGTCTGGCGCCCAAACGGTGACATGATAATAAGAAACGCATGCCGACCATAAGGACCGATGCCAACAATAACAGATGAATTTTCTTCCCATTTAACGAGTTTTAAATCTTCCAAAGTCCCACACCTTCGCATTATGTGACCTCCTTCTTTCTAGACTTAATATTCCAGCACCATTGCTAAAATACACTTCCATGAGAAAAATTAACACAAGTGTTTTTTTGTGTCAAGTACATTTCTTCCTGAAATAGACAAAGAGAATTGTATAGATTTATTATTTTGTTTCTCTAATAAGCTTGTCTCGTTATACTCTCCTAACGAATAGAGGAGACGCAAGAAAAATTGCTTTCTATCATTTGTCTTTAGAAAATTCATCATCGGAAGTGCTGCAAGTTCTCCCATATCAGTTTTAAAAATAATCGATTTTTCTTTATCACCAATTTCAAATTCCCCCTCAGTATTGCCAAACGCAGAGCGAGACGAAATAAGATGACTGATGAGATCACATACAATTGATGTGCACGAAGCAAGTGGAAATATCTCTTTATGTACTCCCCCATGATGAGATCCGTAATAAAGGTCTTTTAGAGAAAACGCTTCGGGATTAATAGTCATGATGGCCGTCCGGAATGACGCTGGATAGACATCTTTAAAGTTAAAAACATGTCGTAAATCAACTCTATCTTGATCAGCAAAAACAGTAACAGTCTTTTTGATAGTCCCCGCGCCTGTCTTTACAATCACAGAAAGCACCATGGCACCATTTTTTTCTTGCTTAATTTTTAAGCATTTTTCATCAACGCGCTCTAAGTCAGTAATCTTCGGTCGCATGGGAATTTCAACGACCGTGTGTCCTGAGAAAAAATCTTCGGCAAGTGTGACTTCTTCATAAAATCCATTCTGGAGAACACCAATAAGAGGAAGCGGGGAAATTTTTTTAAAAATAAGACCATCAATTGAGAGCCCTTTTTGCGTATTAAGAGTTATATTCACCCGTGGAGTATTTACTATAATGTATCCGCTTATTTTTTTAACGGATGCTTTTGCGAAAGACGGTTTATGTATAACTCTTGGGCATGTTTTTCGCGACTTAAGCGCTTTAGAGATACGCAAGAGAACGGTAAGCCGACGCAAACAATTTTTAAATTTTTTCGCCTCAATGTGCGTTCTGAAATCACTTCCCCACAGAAAACACAACTCCTTCCACAAAGACGGATCCTTTGTGTTTGAAGATTTCAAGTTATCATAAATCTCAAAACAAGTAGTATTAATACCGATGCTGTCCCTTCCGGCGAGAGCCCAACGGGTAATATTATACACTTCTCGTTTTTTCACCGGTATCGGCTGTTCCGACGACTCAAGCGTAAGCACATGAAATGCATTTTTGTTTTTTTCCGCGTATTTTATTACCTCACTTGGAAGCATAGTCTCAAGAAACTGATTATTTGCGACTTTTTTAAAAAGCACCGCAATTCTCCTCCACTCTTTATTGCTAACAAGAGATGCCTCGTTGTGATACCTACCGGTTCGGAAGTCAAAAACCTCTGTGTCAGAGCCATACAACGGAAAAAAACGATTTGTTTTCCCAATATGTAATTTAAGATATTCAATATATTCCTTTTGGTTAATCTCACCATAAACATGACGTTGAAATTTTTGGAAAGCGGTTGAGTTATTCCAAAGAACGTTGATCTTTCTTCCGCGCACATCTTTAACAATTTGCGGATAGTATTGCCATTCATTTTTCCACTCCGGGTGATTTTTACGCGGATTGTTCCACTCCATCATAATAGTGTCATACCCTGCATCAAGATAATGTTTCACTAAGCTCGCTGAATATGCTTGCTCATTAACAAAAGCAACATACGGACGCCTTCCGAGAAGTAATTCATATACATCATTTCCAATAGAGAGATTTGCCGCATTTACATCTGACGGGATAAGAGGTCCGATAATCTGAGCATATCCGCTACCGACAAACTCGCACTTTCCTTCTTTGATCAATTTCTTTAGTTTGAAAATCCACAAAGGGTCAATTTCTTGAATTTTCTCAAGGGTATATCCTGTCGCCTCAATACCAATTTTCGCGCCAGTCTTTTCAATAATCTTAAGAAGCGGCCAATAGCATTGCTTCACAACATCCTGTAATTTATTTTCAGGAATTGAAGAATACGCGAGATTTAGATGAAAAACGGAATAAATAAAAAGTTTTGACTGTTTCTGCTTCATGTTAGATATATAACATATAGTATATCGTTTAGGTTGGTTGAATGGAGCATATCTGAAAACCTTATTCCGGCTAAAAATTTTCACCACGAAAGCAGGTTCCCAAACATGCTCTAGTTGAACAGAAAAATCCGCCCTGAGGCGGATTTTGTTTTTGTGTTTCTACGGCAACGGATTTCTGTTAATCGTATATGCCGGGTCAAAATCAATAACTGTTCCAGACATTGAACGAGAGCCGCCCTCCGCAAGCCACGCTATGAAATCAGCAACAGCTTCTGGTCTGACGAGTCGGCGAGAAGGAGTCTTTAACTTTACTGCATCTAAAAACTTCGGATCAATATTGGAAGATTTCATAAGTCCTTCAAGATGCCCCAACCGGATACACTGCGTAAAGATCTCATTCTCTCCCCATTCTACAGCAAGCGAGCGTACCAGTCCCTCAAGTCCCGCTTTTGAAGCGGCGTACGCAGTACGATTTGGGTACGGATGGGTAACCATAATGGAGGAAATAACTACAAATGTCGCACCTTTCGCTTTTACCATTCTCGGATATGCGGCACGAGCAAAAAGGAAAGCTCCAGTTAAATTAACCGCCAAAACATGGTTCCATTCTCCAAGTGTAAGTTCTGTTGTTTTCTTTACTACATTAATTCCAGCGACGTATACAGCACAATGAATCTTCTCGGGGAGTCTGTTATAAGACTCCAGCCTAGTTGCGTCGGGACGATCCGCGGATAACCAAATAGGATCAAGGACAAAACCTCTGTCTTTGAGCGCTTTTGAAACAGCGCCTCCTAGATTGCCGGTTGCCCCGACGACGACTGCATTTTTCTTCTTTTGCATCATATCTTCTCCCAATGTTTATGTTTTGCGAGATATGCCCACACATAAGAGACACGGACGCCCGGCTCTCCGACAACGGGATGGTATCCCATAGGAACTGTTCCAAATGTCTCATTACGAACCGGCCACACGCCATCAACATCTTCACCATCGTGCCACATTCCACGACCAACTTGAATAGCCTTTTGTGTTCCACCCTTGAGAACGTAGAAGAAAACCTCTTCAAATCCTGGTTCGGTATTCAACTCAAAATCATGTGGGAGCGACGACCAAGTTCCTTCGCCGCGATGATGGGTAATTCCCAAGCGCATCGTTGGCGCCGGACCACCAGGCTTCAAAAAATGGACAACATCTCGTGTTTCATTTTGACCTTCACCGACAACAACGCAGTGAGCCGCATCTTTTTTAATTGTGGATTCATTTACTCCTGAAAAACGATGATGCTCGTCTATTTGCGTACCGCCTTCTGCTGAAAAAATTATTTCTTCAATGTCGCCGCCATCAAGACTAAGATGCACTTCCGCACGTTCAAGAGGAGCTTGAAAAACCAAAACACTATTAGACAATCTTTCAACTTTTAGAGTATCGAGTATTTGTTTGTTGCTCCAATATGTCATGGAAAAGATCTCCGTAATTATTAACGTTCTTCTTTATCTAACAAGGAAACTACCACACAAGTTGTTGATATGCAAGAAAAAGAAATCTACATTTAAATCTAGATTTAAATGTAGATTTCTTTGTAAGAAGAAATTTAAGACCACTCCTCGCCTGCAGGAAATTCAAATTTATCAAGACTTTCTTGATGCATTTCAGAGCTATATCCGGGTATTTCAGGGATTTGATAGTGTCCATCTTTTATCCGAACAGGATCAAGAAAATGTTCATGTAGATGCTCAACATATTCAAGAACACGATTTCCTAGTGAACCGCTGACACAAATATAGTCAAAAAGTGAAATATGGAGCGCTGACTCGCACAACCCCACTCCTCCTCCGTGTGGACACACAGGAACTCCAAATTTTGCTGCCAAAAGCAAGACTGCAAGTACTTCATTTACACCACCGAGACGAAATGTATCAAGTTGACAAAATTGCATGGCATTTTCTTGAAAAAATTGTTTGAACATAATCCTGTTGTGCGCATGTTCGCCCGTTGCAATGCCAATTGGTTTTATCGCTTTTGCTATCGTGGCATGCCCCAACACATCATCAGGATTTGTTGGCTCTTCAATCCAATGCGGGTTAAACTCGGCAAGGCGGCGCATATTTTTGATTGCATCACCCACGCCCCACACTTGATTTGCATCAACCATGAGCTTTCTACTGTCTCCGATCTTTTCTCGTATTAATTTCATGCGACGTATATCATCCTCAATATCTGCCCCTACTTTCAATTTAAAATCATTCCATCCATCCGCTATCGCTTTATCGCAGAGCTTTTTTATTTTTTCATCTGAATAGCCAAGCCATCCGGCCGCGGTTGTGTATGCGGGAAATCCTGTTTTTTTAATTTCTGCCTCACGCTCTCCTCGTGTTGCATGGAGTTTATTAAGAATTTCTATTGCCTCCTCTCGCGTGAGCGCGTCATCAATGTAGCGAAACGGAATACACGATACGAGCTTTTCTGGAGTCATGTCAGAAAGAAGTTTCCACAATGGTTTTCCTTCGCTTTTTGCATATAAATCCCAGACCGCATTCACAACAGCAGATGTCGCAAGGTGTATCACTCCTTTTTCTGGACCAAGCCAGCGCAATTGGCTATCCCCTGTCATCTCATTCCAAAAAGCACCCATATCTGATGTGATAGAATCAAGTGTTTTTCCCACAAGTTGGGGCGCTAAAGCATTAATCGCAGCAACACATATTTCATTTCCTCTGCCAATGGTAAATGTTAAACCATGACCTTCAAGAGAACTGTCTGTCTTTAAGATGATATAAGCTGCGGAATAATCCGGGGCTTCATTCATCGCATCAGAGCCATCAAGGTTTTTTGAGGTTGGAAAACGAATATCACGAGCCGTAAATCCTGTTATGGTTATGTTTTTCATAATTATGTGCGGTGGCTAATATAAAATAAAATTATATCACCTACATTTGTACCAGTCTGCCCTCCAGTAGAAATAATTGAATTCACACAAGAGAGCGCAATAAATGAATCGTGCCTTTCAAGATATGACTCAAGACCTAAATTTTTCTCCTGAATTGCCTTAAGTGAGTCATTATCAATAATGCCACCTGCCGCCTTCTCTATAAAGTCAACGCCGTCGGTTGCGATTGCGGCAATACACCATTTATTTTTTAATGGCTGTTTCTTGAGTTTGACGAGACATGAAAGAATCACTTCTTGATTTCTTCCGCCAATCCCTGAAGAATTGCCAAGTGTTACCCTCGTCTCTCCTCCATACAAGAAAAGTGTTGGTTTGTTAATGTGGGCTTTCTGAGCTATTCCGCATATTTCTGATGCTACCTCCCTTGCCTCTCCCTTAATTTGTCTGCGCGTTATTACATTAATGTGTTGTTCCAGCGCCGCGTTTTTAATAGCTTCAAGCGCGGTTTCATTGCTGGCAATAATGACTTGATGGACATGGGAGAGATCTGGGGTACTCGCCGGCTTCTTAATTCGTGCATGTAGAAATGACCGAATTGAAGAAGGAACCACATCAACTATTCCAAATTTTTCAAGCACTTTCCAAGCATCATTGTATGTCGTCATATCGGGCGAGAGTGGCCCGGATGCCGTCATCTCGTGAGTTGCCTCGCCGTTATCATCAGAGAGCACGAGTGAAAGAACTTGGCTCGGCGCAAAATGTTCAGCGAGCCTTCCGCCTTTTACGCGTGAAAGTTTTGATTTAATTGTCGTATTTTCATATCCACCGGCACCATTCCCAATCAAAAGTTCAGTCAGTTTTTGTTTGTCTTCAAGAGAAACGCTATCTACCGGATAAGAGAGCATTGCTGATCCTCCTCCAGAGATGAGAGCAATAATAAAATCGTCAGCGCCGATATTGTGCTGTTCTTTAAGAGCAAGTATACGTTTTGTGTTGGTAACATTTTTTTCAAGAGGGACCGGGTGGTCTGCAAATACTATTTCTATTTTTTTGGTATTTACATTTCTATCTCCTGAAAGTACAATGCCAGCCATGATACGCCCCGGAGTTAATATACCCTCTATCACTTCCGCCATACGAGCAGATGCTTTTCCTGCTCCGATTACAAAGACTCTTTTGCCTTTAAGCGGAAATTTTTTACCATAGGCAATGAGCGTGTCATTGTCGACGTGAATATGTTTCTTTAAGATCGTATCTGGTAACACACTTTCAATTCCGAGTGCGGCAAACCGAAGAACATTTTCTTTCTCGGGAGATATCACAAGCTCACTGTAATTTTGAATGACCATGATTATAAATTTCCAAACAGATGTTGCGCTCTTTTATAATCCTTCTCGTTATTTATATTGACCCAGCGGGAGTCATCAGAAAAAAATGGTTCTATTTTTATTTCTGGAACCATCTGCTGTAATGGTATGAAAAACCCTCCTTTCTGTGGACCTTGTGTAAATATTTTATCCGCAATAGAGAAATAGCGCTCACTCGCGGTCTGAGAGAGCTTGTAGATTCCAAAAACATCCCCGTGCGATTGATTTTCTATATCATGTCCGATCTCCATAACACATCCATCAGAAATATGCGCAGAAACAGGGTTGTCTTCTTTGTTCACTGTGTCTACGACGACTGCATTCTCTATTTTATGCGCGAGAAAATTCTTTAGTATATCCATATGGAAAACAGTATCCCCGTTCACAAAAAGCATCCCATTTACGACATGATCTCGCGCAAGCCACATAGAATATAGATTGTCTGAGAAGTCAAAATCATCATTGCTAACATATGTAATAGAACATCCTTTGTATTCTTTGCCTATACAAGAGATAACTGCTTCTTTCATGTATCCAACCACAATAATCACATCCGTGATTCCAGATGAAAAAAGGGTTTCAAGTATATGTTTAATTACTTGTTTCTTCCCAATTGGTAAGAGGGCTTTTGGATATTCTTCGGTGTAGCGCGAGAGGCGATTTCCCCGCCCCGCGGCACATATAATTGCCTTTGTCATGCTTTGCTTTATAGAACCATTTTTCAAAGGGAAATGTTGTATTCCCTCATCCATAATTCAAAAGTATAGAGCATCCAGATATTAAGCCCCTTCCTGCTATTCGGAGAAATATTAGTATCTTTGAGCCATTCTTTGAGCGCACCCTTATTATACAGTGGCGCTCCTCTTGTATTTGGAGAAAGTAGAGTCTCGGAAATAATATCTTGAAAATCTGCGCCAAACCACTGATCTAGGGGAGCTGGTGGCCCGAGTTTCTTGCGATTTACTATCTCATCTGGAAGATATTTTCTTCCAATCTCTCGCAAAAGATATTTTGTAGTATCGTGAACTTCGCTTATCTGGTCACTATTTAAAAGTTCCGCTTGGTGTTTATTGTCTGATGATTTCCATCGCATTTTATATTTAAGCGGCAAGGTTGAAACATATTCAACAAGGTTGAAGTCAATAAATGGCTCGCGCGCCTCAACAGAATACGCCATAGAAGAAGTATCGAGACGATGAAGAAGACCTGGCAAATGAGCTCTTTCAAAAACATACATGTATTGTTCTATTTGAGAAAGTTCTTTTGCTTTACTAAATAAATCTATGAAAAAGTTTTCATTGAGTAGCGTCTTTTTATCCATCGAAAAGAGATCTGGATTTAGAAGGCTTCGTTCTTTTTCAAGTTCAAAATAAGAATATTGATTTAAAAAATGATCAATGGTTTCCGGGGCCTCAAGTGTCCCATATTCTTTGAGAAGATTTTTCTCAAGTACCTCTCGCCCACTACCGCTCAAATATAATTTATCTTTCAAAAGATGTAAGCGCTCAAAGTCATATCCACTTCTAAAAATTCTTCCATATCCTCCAAACAATTCATCAGCCCCTTCTCCGGCCAAAATAACGGTGATATATTTTTTGAGCTCTTTGGACAAAATAAGTCCCGACACTTCAAAAGGAACCGCAAGAGGCGCGTCTTTAATTCGAATTGTTTCAGGAATTGCATCTAAATATTCTTTTCCGCTTAAAGTAATTTCATGGTGATCAGTGTTAAATAGTTGTGCTACTTTTCGCGCGAAAGGAAATTCGTTAAAACCATCTTCCGGAAAACCAACAGAAAAAGTCTTTATTTTTTTACCTGATAGAGACGCCATAATCGCCGTAATTAAGCTTGAATCAAGTCCACCGCTTAAATATGCGCCAGTGGGTACGTCACTGCGAAGACGGAGTTCAATTGACCGTTTCAGAAGTTGGTATGTTTTTTCTATTACATCTCTGTCTTGCAAACTATCGGTTGATTGCGAGACGGGTAATTCCCAATATTGTTCTAACTTCATTTTTCCTCCCGAGATAGTGAGGAAATGCCCAGGTAAAAGCGAGTAAATACCTTCAAAAAATGTTTTCTCTCCAAGAGAATATCTAAAGCTTAGAAAATCCAAAAACGAAGCTTTGTTTAGTTTTCGCTCGATATTTGAAAGGGTAAGAATACCTTTTATTTCAGAGGCAAAATAAAATGCTCCATCTTGCAATAAGTAGTAAAGCGGCTTAACACCTAATCTGTCCCGCGCAACAAACAGTTGTTTTTCCTTCTTGTCCCAAACAGCGAATGCAAACATGCCATTTAGTTTTTGGAGGCTTCTACTCCCCCATTTTATGTACGCGGCGAGAAGTACTTCGGTGTCTGTTTGTGTTTTGAAATTATAAAAATTCTTTAATTCCTCGCGAAGCTCTCGATAATTATAAATTTCCCCATTAAACACTATTGTATAGCGGCCATCATTTGAAAAAAACGGTTGATGCCCTGCTTCTGAAAGATCAATGATTGAAAGTCGGCGATGGCCAAGTGCTATTCCTTCTTGTGGTGCATAATAGATACCTGCATCGTCTGGTCCCCGATGAGTCATGGTGTCCCGTGCTTTTATGAATTGTTCTTGAGTTGGTAGTTTTTTCCCTAACGCTCCTATAATTGCGCACATAGAATTTAAGCTTGATTTACAATACGAATTAGCGCACCTGTTATTCTCTCTGCTGATTTTCCATCAGTCTTGTGCATAAATGTATCAATCATCTTTTTACTATCTTTTTGTTTTCCTTTTTCTAAAATACCTTTAAGCACAGTGAGAAATTCTTTTTCATTTTTTGCAAGCCATGTTCCACCTGAAGCCATTAACTCTTTTACATAATCACTCACAAATAAGCGCCTTATTGAATCATTTTTTCTTGAAACCGATTCAGCATCAAAATCAAAATTAACTACTTCTGTGCCACACGCAACGGCATCAAGCGAAAGGGTTGACGCGGCATTCACGCAAACATCAACATGGTATAGGGAATTAAAAAGATTGTGGATGTGATCTTCTGATGTATCAAAGTGATCACGGAGTTCGTGATTTTGTTTATCGCTTTTGTCAACAACAACTCGCCCTTCATCCTTCAGGGCAGCAAAGCGATCTGCGTCTCCACGATAGCCAAGGTGCGGACGTACAAGAATATTCGCAGACACAAGTTCTCCTTGTCTCATCGCTTCTCGAATTAAAAGAACATGCTTTGCCTCATCAAAAAGTTGTGCACCTGAAGAACCATAGAGAATAATCTTTTTACTTGGATCAAGATTGTGTTTTTTGCAAAACTCCTCGCGTGACAACAGCCCCTCTTTTCTGGCATAAAAATCAAATTGCGGAATACCGGTTACCACAATTTTATCATAAACATATCCTTGAAACTCGCATGCCTTTGCGCGCATGAAATCATTCCACACTATAAGAAAATCCGCTTTGGTAGGAAATAGAGCCTGCGAAAGATTGTCCCAACTTTTCGGCATATCAACAGTCGTAACACTGTGCCGTTTCGCACTTTTCAAAACCCCGCAATCACCACCGGCGGCGGTGTTAAAAACAAGAGCAGGCTTGTATTTTTCAAAAAGATAATCATGTGCCCTGAGAGGATTTATTAAAGAATGTAACAGGCGTATGAAATGTTTTGCTCCAGGAATAAACCGTAATGGCGCAAAAAAAATCATCCGGAGCGGGAAAAAAAATTGATTCGGCTGCTTGGGAGTTCCAATACTGTATTTATACCGCGCATATACAGTACTATTAAAAACAACTCCTTTATATAATTCTTTAAAAAATTTTCTAAATTTTTCTTTCTGATTCCAATAGAGTGGTTCGAGTATTAAATTCTCATGTGCAAAATCAGCAAATAATTCTGGCATATCGTGATACGGTGTCAAAACAACCACACGAAAATCTTGGTCAAGGAGTCGAGAAACAACTCCTGTGCGAAATATGTTTCGAATAATCCCTCCACGTGAAATAGTAATAAAAATCGTCTTCATAATACATACAACCCTACTGTTTTTGCTTTAGTTCCGACAATATAATTTTCAAAAAAGATCCTCGCGGCGAGAGTGCAGAAACTTTTCTCATTATTTCATCTTCCTAAATCATCACCATTAAACACTTTGTCCAACTTCATTTGCAAATTTTTAAATGTGCACACTCTGAAGACGGAGCTTGCATTACATTTCGTTATGAAACAATACCTCGGTACCTGATTGCACAAATTTTATTGGCACTTCTTTAAATCCTAAATCCAGGAGATTGTTTTCTGATGCAATTTTTGTAACAGATTTTCTAATTAAATTGTGCTTTTGCGGATCAGCAAGAAAAAGAACACAACCTCCGCCTCCTGCTCCTAGGACTTTTCCTCCCCATGCACCAGCATTTCGTCCTGCTTCATAAAATGAGTCTATTACGGAATTAGTAATATTCCCTGCAAGGGTTTTCTTAGAGGTCCATCCTTCGTGAAGCATCTCTCCCATGCCCTCTACGTCCCCTGTAAGTAGCAGTTTTTCAAAATCAAAGACGGAATCAGACATCTTTTTATATGTTTCAAGATGTTCGTCCATATCTACATTTTGAACTTTCAAAATGCTAGACGCGGAACGAGTAATGCCAGTAAAAAAAAGGATGAGGTGATCTTCTAATGGAGAGCTTTTTTTATAATCAAGAAAAACCGGCTTAACTTCAACTGAATCGTCTTCGTTAAATTGGATTACGTTAAGCCCGCCATACGCGGCAGCATATTGATCTTGCTTACCAATCGGTTCTTTTAGCATATCAAGTTCCAGCCGGCATGCGGCACACGCGGCTTCTTCAGGACTCAATTTTTTCCCTAAATGTGTGTAAAGTCCTTTAAGGAGAGCGGCGGCAAAACTTGAAGAAGAACCAAGACCGGTTTTTGCTGGAAGGTCAGCAAACGTGCCTATCTCTACCCCAGGATCAATAATTCCAAGGTCAAGCAAAGCTTCCCTAATGCTTGGATGCTCTAATTCTCTGGGATGAGATACCCATTCTACTTTGCTATACCGTACAATAAATTTATTAACTAATGGCACAGGATGGACGACAGCGTACACATACTTATCAACAGTCACGGAAATAACTCTCCCTGGATATTTGCGATAAAAGGCGGGTAGATCAGTTCCCCCACCCACAAAACTTATACGTAACGGCGCGCGTGTTATGATCATAAAAATAATATAATCCGAAATTTACGAAACAGTATCCGAAACTACGAAAGACTCTTGTTCCTTGATTTTACACAATTTCGTAGATTTCGGATAGGTTTTTGTAGTTTCAGATTATTTCTTTACTTCCATTGCTCTGAAAAACGCCTCTGCTTTTTTTAGCCGTTCCGGCGTACCTATATCATAAAACCGATTTTTTGAGACATAAGTTATAAGTTCTTTTTGCTGTATAAGATCAGGAAAAAGTACTTCTCCAAGAGCATTTGAATGTTTCTGGGGAAGGTTAGCAATAACTTCTTTTCTTAACACCATGACTCCTGCCTCCACGTGCGTTGCGCCTTGTACCCCACGCTGTTGATATTGTGTAACATGACCCATTTCATCAACACATAAATTATAACGGTAATCATCACCACGATCTTTTTCATCTTTATATTGATATGAAACCGCCGCCGCCTGCTTCTTTGACTGTTTGTAAAAACGGACGAGGTCCTTAAAATTGAGTAATATAAAATTGTCGCCATACAATAGCAAAAAAGAATCCGCGAGTTTTGGATAAGCCAAACAGAGAGCCCCGCTGACTCCGAGCGGTTTAGTTTCTTTTGAGTAATTAATATTGACCCCAAACTCACTGCCATCTCCAAAATATTGCTCTATTGCATCTCCCAAGTGACCAGTAAGAATGAGTATTTCCGTAATATCATTTTTCTTTAATAACTCAATGATATATTCCAAAAACGGACGCCCGCTGATATTAACCATCGGTTTGGGAATAGTTTCTGTTATGGGGTGAAGTCGTGTGCCCAACCCTCCTGCTAATATAACTGCCTGCATAGGAAAATACTGCCATATTTTTTTTAGCAAGAAAAGCCTTGGAGTATATGGTACAGACAAAAAAAGCGCAGGATGGTGTTCTCTGCGCTTATCATTTCTGTTGTATATTATCCTTTTTGTACTAATACTATCAGATTATTTTTCTATTCTCCAAAAGCGGCATCCCAATACAATAGGAGCAATTCACGAGTGCTTTCTTCAAACCGTTCCATCTGACCACGAGTGTACAATTGAACCCCATGATCTAAATCAAATTGCGTTGGATCAAGTTTTATTTCTTGAATTTCTTTAGCTGTCGGAACAAAGCAATAAGTATAAGTCATACAATGTTCACCGAGTTCTTGTGGCTCTACATCTCTACACTCCCAGAAAGATTCAAAAGCGAACAAAAAAATTAACTCATGCGGTTTTACACGTATACCAGACTCAAGATAACATTTTTCTGCCGCTGACTCTGCAGTAGTTAGACCACGACGCTGTGCTCCGCCACCAAACGGCCATCGCCCCTTAGCTGAATGTTGAATACGCTTGCCAAGATAAAAGCCCTTAGTTTTTGGCTCAACAGGCAACACGTCAGCACAAATTCTTGGAAAAGCCGCTATACATCTGCCATATTCACCAGCAGGAAGGCGTGGGGATCTTGTCCATGTTTTTCGGAAATCTCCGCCGCGTTCCATCCAAACCACTGGTGGTTGCATAGGTGCTGTTGGGACGAACAGTGGACGTGGTGTCTTACTAACAAGCTTCGGGATAACTCCCATAAAAACCTCCTACAGTAAAGAGCTGTGCTACATCGGACACTACAGTATTTTCTTCTATCAGTCAAGTTTTTTCTGCACAGGAAAATACTGCCATAATTTTCCCAGAAAAAGCCCTCTCCGATATGTGTCGGGGAGGGCTTTAGAGCTCTCACTAAAAGGAACTACAAACCAGAGCGAAGATGTGCGGCTGTTTTCTCGTGCGACCAAGGAAGACATATTACACCAGCACCCATAAGAGCAAGATATTCAGTGACACACCAGTTATTCAAAACCGGGACAATGGTCCCGTAACAAAAATTGCCCTCTTTAAAAACCAATCCTACGCCAAAGTCCGGGGGTAATCCTTGCACACTTCTAAATTTATCAGCGTACAGAGCCAGTAGACGATGAACAGCTTCTCCAAATCTGATATTGTCAAAATGTCCATCAATAAAAAGATAGCACTGGCCAGCTCTATGCCCGCCGGCAACTACTGTTACTCCGTTGTGACGAAAAATAATTCGTGAGTCTGTTTCCGCTACCTCGCGCACATGACGCAATGGTAGTTGCTCATTTTTAAAAATTGAAATATTTTCCCCCGCAGGATCAAAAATATGATAATGGAGATGTGGAATATTTTGTCCTGCAAGATAACCGCTGTGTACTCCTACGTTGATAAGATCGTGGTCATTCTTTCTAACAACACCTTCTATAATTCCAAGCGCAAGAGTAATTTCCTCAATGCCGCCTAGATCCCATAACTTCTCCGCCACCCAACACTCTTTAGGGACAAGCATCTGGTGAAAGCCCCGCGGTGTAAAAATATTTTCAATTAAAAGCCATTCACCCCCGCGATACAATTTGATTATCTCCTCTTCTTTAAGAACACCCAACGCAAACGGGCAGTTTTCTGGGTCTACTCTTATTTGCACTTGCCACGGTCTATTTAATTTAATTTCATCTCTTGTTCCTCCTGAAATAGTAGTTATTTCACCTACTGGAAATCGTTCAACATCCATTCTTCTGTCCTTATTGCTGTTTATTTCTCAAAAAAATTTAACATATCTTTAGACTATTTGTCAATCTTTGCCTGTCTAACGCGTTTTAATTTATTTGTTTTCCAACACTTCTTTTACAATATACGGTGTTCTTCCTTTGTTTTCATAATAGATTCGGAAGAGTATTTCGGCAAGGAAACCCATCATGACAAGTAATACACCAACAATAATAAAGAGTGCCGCAAGAACAGGAAGAGGTGTCTGCGTGAACGTCCATAACCCCATAAATTTAAGCACAATGGCCACCACACCTGCAACAAATCCTAAAAACATAGATACCAATCCCCACCCTCCGAAAAATAAAAGCGGTCGCGCAAAATAATCGGAGAAGAATTTTACCACCATAAGATCAGTGAATATTTTCGCCACTTTTAAAGATGAGTATTTTGTTTTACCAGACCTGCGTTCACTGTGCTCAACTGGAACTTCTGTAATTTTAAACCCGTGAGCATGAAAAATCGCGGGGACAAATGCGTGCATTTCCCCATATAACATAATATTGCGAAACGCCTCTTTTCTGCATACTTTAAACGGAGAGCTAAAATCGTGAAGTTCAACTCCCACCACACGAGATGTAAGAGCGTTTGCAAACCGAGAAAGTAATTTACGGTGAAGTGGATCATGGCGATTTTTGCGCCATCCAGAGACAGAGTCGTACCCTTCGCGTAATCTCTCAAGCATTTTTGGTATATCCTCGGGACTGTTTTGTAAATCTGCGTCGAGGAGAACAACAATATCGCCTTGTGCCTGCCTGATACCTTCATTGAGCGCCGCAGCTTGTCCCATTTTCTTCACAAAGACAATAATTTTTATTGGAGAGAGAGACTTGAGTAATGGTAGTGTATTGTCGGTAGAAGGACCCTCAGAGGCAATAATTTCATACGGCTCACCAATTGTATCAAGTGTTTTTTTAAGCCGCGCATGCAGTTCTAAAACGTTTCCTTCTTCGTTGTATGTTGGAAAAATAACTGAAAGCATAAGGATAATACTAATATACAAATTTTACGAATTATACTAATGGATACGAATACGACGCATTAGTATTATTCGTATCATTAGTACCATTAGTACCATTAGTATATTGGTATCGTTCTTTTATAGATTTGAATACTGCCAGTGTTTGATTGTTTTGTAAAATTTAATAAGCTCAACAATACCATCATCTAATGAATATTCTGGTTTAAATCCTGTTTTTTCTATTTTTTCATTTGAAACAATATAGTCGCGTTTATCCGGATCTTCACCGATTTCTGCTTCTATAAAATAAAAATCAGGAATGTGTTTTTTTATTGCCTCGCAGAGCTCTCTCTTGCTTAAATTTGCGTCAGAAAGTCCTACATTATACGGTTCACCCTTCATGGTGTCAAAATTATTAATTGCATGTAAAAACGCTCGCGCTACATCACGTACGTGGATATAATTTCTTTTAAAATGCGCCTGAAAAAGTATAAGATACTTGTCCATAAACGCGCGGTGTACAAAGTCATTTACCAGCAAATCAATGCGCATGCGTGGACTTGTGCCAAATACAGTTGCCAGACGAAGTGTGACACTATTCCCTTCTTCTAAAATCGCTTTTTCGGCCTCCACTTTTGTGCGACCATATAATGAAATAGGATTGAGTGGCGTATTTTCATCACAAAATGTGTCTTTTTCACCAATGCCATAACCGCTATTTGTGTTTGGATAAATTATTTTCTGTTCGGATTTGCGTAGCTTCAAAAGCATTTGAATAGCATCTAAATTTGTGCTCTGAGCTCCTACTTTGTCGCGGTCGCATGCTTCCGCTCCCAAAATTGCTGCGAGAGGAATGATAATATCTACTTCGTTGAGCAAAGATGTCATTATATCTTTATCACGAGAATCACCACGGACAACAACAAGTTCTTTGTAGTGCATTATATGTCCAAGCGAGGTTTGTCCATGCATAAAATTATCAAGGACAGAGACATGGTGCCCTGCTTTTAATAATTCCTCAGTTAGAACTGAACCAATATATCCTGAACCTCCAGTAATTAAAATTCTACTCATATTTATATATTATAACCTTATCATTATCATATAGTTTTTTATAACGTTTCAAAAATTCCTCGTTAACACCTATTTTATTTTCGCGTGGTCCCACAAAGATATAGTCAAACTTGTATGGGATTTCTTCCGGCATTGTAAAGTGGGTGTATTCATTTAAAAGATTTTCTATGACTTCTTGCGGAAGTTGATACACTGGATATTTTTCAGGTCGCAAATGTGAATCAAGTGCTCTACTATTATACTCTGCACTAAAAAAATTAAAAACACCAAGCCGTGATTGAATAATTTCAAAAAATTGCTCTGGAGAAATATTAAAAAACGTGTGAGCTATATACATACGGTCTAACACCTCTGTTTTTGGAAGAAGATTGTTCTGGGCTCGTGCTTGAAAAACTCTGCTATGCGTGTACGCGGCAAGATCAATGTTCGTCTCAATTGAGGGGGTCATAACGACACTGTCTTTTCGGGTATTTGCTGTAAGCCACTCATATGCATCCATAATATCTACAGGGATCGTATAATCTAAAGCGTGTTCTATGTTCTTTTTTGTTTCGCTTTGCACTACATTTACTGTGATAAGTATTATTAAGATAGCTATAAAAACTAGGAGAAATTTCTTTAACTTGCTAAAAATCTTAACTTTGCTTAAAAGTGGGGTGAAATAAAGCCAGCCATAATATAAAAGGGGTGGCCAGATAATTCCATTAGTAATTAAAAAGACTTTATTTCCCCAGTGATCAGACTGAATTGTCCACCCAGTAACTACATTTATGTTATAGGCAACAATACCAGTAACAGCGAGTGCCGCGAGAAAATACCCGAGAGTTTTTTTAGATAATAATCGTCCAAGATATATCGCAACTCCAGCCATAAAAATATACAGAATATACGTCTTCCAGAGAAACCACCGCACTCCATACCCCTCTTCAACTCCCATGCGAACCATAATATCGTCGTAGGACGGCAGTTGCATAAGAGAATATTGATTTATCCAAAATGGGATTGAAACAATGGCCCCAGTGAGACCAATTAAAAATACTGTGCGCATTACAGAATAATTTTTTGTGACAAAAAAAATAAGAATTAAAATTCCAAGAAAAATTGTTGCAAAAATCCAAAAATATAAATAAAGATAAAACAGGAGCCCATAAAAAATACCTGCCAACGCGATAAATAACCTTCTTTTTGTTTCTTCTTTTATTGTTATCGCCTGATACACGAAATAAAACATTAAAATAAAGAACGGACCGCTGGGAACAAAAGAGCTTCTGGTAAGGAAACTAAGATCAGAAACAAATCCTCCTAAAAACGGAATAAATTGGAATAATAATATTTTTAATTCTGTAAGCGAGGAAGGTGGAATAAGAACTGGCAGTTGTGGAAAGAGCATAAGTATATAAGCAGAGAAAAGTGAAAAAATCTTATGCCGTGTAAAACTATAAAAAATAAAAAAGAACGACACAAGAAGTAAAACTGGAAAAAGAAAATCGGTCATTATTATTCCCGGGAAAATAGTCTGAAATGGTAGAAAAAATGGGGTTAAAATTGTAGCTGCCAAAAATGGAAATAAAATCGGTTTGTCTTCTTTGTGTTCATAAGTATCAATTTCTCTGGGTATAAGAGTACCATCAACAATCTCCCTATATCTGGGTCCATAGTGATTTGTGTGGTCAAAATTTGATTCTAATGTAACCGGTATATACCGCAGACCTTGATCTTTGAGCGTGTTATATCGAACAAAATGCGGCAAGATAGAATAAACAAGTCCAACCGCTAAGATGGCTAGAATAAACAGAAATTTAAATAATATATTTTTTTTCATTGCGTACAAGATTTATGTATTAAGTTTTTCTACCAGAGTTAATAATTCACGTCCTGCTTTATGCCATGAAAATTGTTTTGATTGGGCGATCCCTCTTTCTACTAGATCACGTCGAAGTTCTGGTTTTTCTGTGATATCGTTCATGGCGCGGGCTATTTCATCTGGACTATACGGATTTACAAGAAGCGCCGCATCACCGCCGATTTCTTTGAGAGAGGATCGATCGGAAGTAATAACAGGAACTCCACAATCCATTACCTCAAGAACTGGATATCCGAACCCCTCAATAAGCGTTGGAAAAACAAGCGCTTCTGTACGTCTATATACATAAGAAAGCTCTCTATCATCCAAGTGGCCTATAAATAATACTTTTTCCTCCAGTTTTTTTTCTTTAACAAAGCGGAGTATTGCGTCATGATATTCTCCATGCGCAGGATTGCCCGCAAGTACCAAGCAATATTCGGTGTGAATTTTATTAAATTCATAAAATGCCTTAACAATATTAAAGACGTTCTTTCTCGGTTTTATAATTCCGGCAAAAAAGAAAAACTTTTGCGGAAGTGGTACTTTTTTCGCTTCCACAGCGCATATCTTTTTAAATCCGCACCATACAACGGTTATTTTTTCTTTGTTAATGCCAAAAAGTTTTACAACATCCTCTTTGGTTGCATGTGAAATTGCCACAACCAAATCTGCTTTGTGGAGAGAAAATTTATGCAAAAGAAATGTAATAATTCTTCTGATCTGATTTTCAAGAGCCTGGGATGATAAATGCCAATACGCAAAATCAAGCGCAATGACAACTGATTTAAGAGGCTTCCAAAAAAACGGCATGACGGGGGTATTAAATAGATAGACATCAGCGCGCGGCGCGCGGCGCAAATGATCAAGCCAGAACATACCGCCGCCTAAAACCTCAAGTCGCCAATTATTCCCTGGCAATTCTGGGTCTCTGCGCGGCTTATTTTTAACAAAAATAATATATTCATTGTCCTTGTCAATTTCCAACATTCCTTTCGTTAATTCAAAAATCGTCCGCGCAAGTCCGGCTGGTTTATCTTCATCATATGGATGTAAAATGATGCCAATTTTCATGCTCATTTCCTGACTTCCAGTTCCCATGTCACGCACTGAATGGGAAATAGGAGCGACAGGTATTGATCATATAAATTAGGATAACGATGAATAAATAGTTTAAATAATCGTTTTATTGGATTTCTTGATTTCTGCGGCCAGCCATACCAGAATCCAACCTTACGGAAACGAAATGGCACATAGTTATACTCTGAAAGTCCCGTGCCTTCAAGAAAGTAATCAAGAGAGCGGCTTGTGAAAAATCGCCTGTGAGTTGGATCAGCATATGCATCTGTAGAGCGAAAATATGGGACTTGAATTACAATATGGCCATCAGTTTTTGTGACTCTCCATACCTCACTTAAAAAACCCACAACATCGTCAACGTGTTCCAGAACATGGTTTATCAAGACGATATCAAATGAATTTGATTCAATTGGCCATGGTGTATTTTTTAAGTCGTGTACAAGATCCGCCTGTGAGTTTTCTATAATATCTATACCAAACGCACCCGGTAACTTGCGCTGACCACAGCCAATGTCAAGCGCTCTGCTGTTGCCAAGAATGTTTTCTTTGACGAATCCCAACGGAGTATATATATGGTGAGTCCATGTCATGATGTTTTGCTTACGAGCTTTAATATACGTCCCGCTCTCTTTTCCCATGTATAATCTTGTACATCATACCATGCTTTTTCCGACACGTTTCGTGCCAATTGCTTATTCTCAAGAATCACCTCAATTCCTTTTTGCAAATCCTGTGGGTTGTCTGGTTCTACTAAAACCGCATTTTTGTCATTTAAAATTTCTTTGACTGAAGGAAGAGAAGATGCCACGATAGGTGTTCTGCTTGCCATATATTCAAAAAGCTTAATTGGTGATGTATCATTGCGTGAATATATAGAAAATCGAGGATCTTCTCCACGCATTGCAGAATTAGGAAGTACAAGCACATCTGCCGCCTTGAGATAAGCAGGAATCTCAGTATACGGCTTGTGACCTACAAGGATGATATTGGAAATACCTTTATACTGCTTTTCAAAATCTTCGCAATGGTAATACGTTCCTCCCACAAAAATAAAATTTACCTGCGGCATAAGAGCGGCAGTTTCAGCAAGGACATAAACTCCTTTCCAGTCATATAAATGCCCCGTGTAAAGCACTATTGGCATACCTATTGGCAGACGCAATTTTTTTCTTAGTGTTTTTTGTTCACCTTCCATGGAAAAAGTATCCGGGTCAAAGCCGTTTCGCGCCACAATTATTTTTTCTTCAGGAATTCCAAGGCGAATACGACATTCTTTTGCCTTCCACTCATTCGTAGTAATAATGCCTCTCATTCTCCGAAGAATCATCTTCCAAATCCAGAGTTTGCGCTCTGGAAATCCGTGCATGTCATAAAAGACATGGGCCATCTTAAATGAAAGCAAGAATCCTGACGCCTCATCACGGGTGATAATGACATCATCCTTCTTTGGGGAAAAAGAAAAAAAGAGAGCTATCGCAAATGAGAGTTGATTTAATAAAAACCCGTAACGCCACCCCCAAGTAACAGTATCAAACGTTGGAATATATTGAATGACAAAACTTCTAGAAACATTGTAAAAAGAAAAAGGGTCATCACCAGCGGTATTTTTGACTTTTGGAGCAAAGAGAGTTACTTCCGCCCCACCATCGGCAAAGGCGGCACAAGTTTTCATAATGCTCACTCCATACGCTTTTTCCGTTGGAATACGGGAGTTTGAGATATAAAATATACGCATATTGTTATAATAACAAAGAAAACAGCCTGATTGTTGTTTGCAAAAACTGCCCCGATTTCCATCGAGGCGGTTTTTGTTGTATATGTCTTACGCATAAAATGTTTTGATTTTGTCGGTGTTGTCTTTTATCCAATCAATCATCATAGGAGCGCCATCTTGAAAGGCGATTTTGGGCTCCCAATTCAGCCGATTTTTTGCTTTCGTGTTATCACTGATGAATACTTTTTGATCTCCACGTCGCTCCTCACTAAAATCATACTGCATGGGAAGGTCATGGTTATTTTTTAAATTTGCAAAAAACTCAAGAACAGACGTTGAATTTGTCTTTCCTCCACCTGTGTTGAATACCTCCCCTCGTGCCATATCAATGTTCTCAATCGCGCTTTTGTAGAGACCACAAAGATCTTTAACGTGAAGCGCGTCGCGTACTTGTTTTCCGGTTCCATATACTGTCACCGGTTTATTGAAAAGCGAAGCTACAGAAAACCATGCCATCCATCCTTGGTCTTCTACCCCAAATTGATTTGGCCCATAAATACACGATTGCCTAAACACAATTGTCGGAAGATTATAAATACGTCCGTAATCACGAATATACTGATCAGCGGCTCCCTTGCTACACCCATAAGGAGAGTGAAAATCAAGCTGTTGTGTTTCAGGAATCCCTTCCGGGTAATCTTTCAGGTGATATCTGGCCTTTGCCTCTTCAATTCCTAAGTGTTCCAAGTCTCCATATACTTTATTAGTAGATGCAAAAATAAGTATGGGTGGAGTTGGCGCATTTCGCACTGCTTCTAACACGTTTATTGTCCCCAAGACATTGTTTTCAAAATCACTGCGAGGATCTAAAACAGAAGTTGTAACAGCAACTTGTCCTGCAAGATGAAGTACCGCATCATGAGCCGCTAATTCACGATTAAGTATGTCTTGATCGTACCTAACATCCGCTTTTACAAATGAAATTCGGCTAGGATGTTCTTCGTTAATCCATTTCAAATTAAAATCAACCCCCTTGCGAGAGAGATTATCAAGGATGGTGACATCCCACCCATCTCTAATAAAATAGTCAGTGGCATTAATGCCAATAAAACCAGCGCCGCCGGTGATGATAATTCGTTTTTGCATAATTATCTTATATTATAACCCCGCATTGATGGAAAAGTAATATTTACAGATTAAGAAACAGGTGGTTTCTTGATCTCACACACTAGATTCTTTTTTTTGTACGTTCCAAGAGGAGTTTGCCGAGGCGATACCGTCTTTCATATGTCCATTCTTTGAGCAAATAGTTTTTTCCCTGAGAAAGATCCTGGGACTTAGAAGACACACGCTCATCCTTCAATAAACGAAGTGCTATATTAAGATACATCGCTTCCGCACGATTATTGAGATCTTGAAATAATTCAATCGGCCTTTTTGCGGGGTCTCCGGGAATAACTGCAATAATTTCTCCTGCATCCACTGCTTTAACAGCATAATGTATCGTAATACCAACACGCTCCCAGTCATCTTTAAGAATAGCGTGATGGTTGCAATGAGTACCCCGATAATACGGGCACCAACCAAAGTGCATATTAATTACATGCGATGCAAGATTTATAATCTGTGTTTTCACTATCATTCCTCCCCAAATTACGATGAGTTTGGGCGAATATGCAGCAATTATCTCACGCACCTTATCAGTATTGACCGATTCAACGGTCACGGTTTTAGGAACCCAAGAAATAGCTGCTCTATTATTTTCACTGCGCGCTTTAAGCCATGAGTGCGTTCTGCGTACTCTGGGTAAGAAAAGCCATAATAATGTGAACCAAATTTCGCGAGGAAGACCTAAGATGCCTACCTTGCGCACATACCCCAAAATGCGTTTATGAAGAGGTTTGCAGTGTGTTTGTTGGACAATCACTAGATCAACACGCCCACCACTTCTTTTATGCAACCGATTTGCAAAAGCACGTTTTGCTAAACTGTCTGTCGTAATTATTATAATACCGTTCATGATTCAATATAATTACTTATTGTAGTAAATGAAAATCCACCGTCTCTGATAACAGTAACCATATCAGCAAGTGTATTGCGATTCATTTCAGTAAAGTGACCCCACAAATGAAGGAAGAAGCCCTGGGGCTGGAGTTCTCGTATCTCTTTTAGTATGCACGCTAGATCGCGTGGGGATATGTTTCCTGGAGCAAACCATAACCCAACAGGCACTTCACCGGAAGAATACACACCTTGACGACTGCCTCTCCAAGCATTAATACCTGCCGCAGAAAGAAACCTGGAATATTGAATATTATTTTTAGGAAAACTCATAAAGCGTGGGCTGTGTCCAAACGTGTCGGTTATAAGTTCCACAGATTTTGTGACTTCCTTCTGCGCTTCTTTTTGAGAAAGAGTACTGAAGCGACGGTGAGAAAATCCATGAATACCAACTTCCACATTTTTTCCAGCAAGTGCTGTATGTTCATCTTGAGAGAATTGAAATAAATCATCATGTTTTGTAATAAGATTGCGTTGATCATCGGAGAGAAAGCTAGAGGTAATAAAATTATGATCAAGAAGTCCGCATACAATTTGTACATTACACGGCACCTCTTTCTCTCCAAGGAAGGAAAGTGTTGGCAACAGATTATTTTTACTAAGTTTACCTAAATGTAACGCTTCTACACTTCCTCTTTCCCAAAACGGCGAATTAAGTCCCAACTCAAGATCAAAACTCAAGTTTACTAAAAAACTCCCATCAACTGGATGAAACGAGGTAGGTATTCCAACTTTAAGTTCTTCTAGAAATATATGCACTGGAGCAGAGTAGCCGCGTGACAGAAGAGATCGTTTTATGGGTCGAAGTATTGAGCGAAGATTCATGGGTTTATTTTGATTTATAAAGATTGAGGTGTTCTTGGGTTGACTTTCTCCAGTCAAATTTTTCGCGAACAAATGTCTCACCTCGTTTCCCCATTTTTTTCCTAAGTTCTGGATTAGAATAGAGTATTTTAATTTTTTGAGCCAGTGCTTCTACGTCATGTTCAGGAACTAAGAAACCAGAGCCATCCTCTTCAAGTGCTTCTGGAATACCTCCGCTGTTTGTACCTAAAACAGGAACACCATACTGTTGCGCTTCAAGAAAAACAATACCGAGCCCCTCAATGTCTCCTTCTTTTTTAAAGAAAAAAGAAGGCATTGAGAAAACACTGGCAAGTGAATAATACGGTTTCGCGTCCTGTGCTCCAGCAAAAATCACCCTTTTTTGCAATCCATAGTCGGTCGCCTGTTGTTTGAGATCTTTTTCAAGAGGTCCTGCGCCAACGAAAAGTAATTTTACTTTTTTGTTCCCGAGAAGAGACACTGCTCTAAGTAAATCTTCTGGACCTTTTCGCTTTACCAAATGTCCCACAAAAAGAACTATAAAATCATCCAGCGCTATATTATGTTTTTCTCTTAGCGATTGAGTTATTTGAGGAGATATGGTCGGCGGATTGTCAGAAAGTGGATAATAGACAACAGCAAATTGTTCAAGAGAAATGTTATGCCGCCTCATGGCCTCATCACGCGTTGACTTACTAAACGCAATTGCTTTCGTTGCATGTTTCAAGGTCCACGCTTTTGCCCATCTTGTCTTTCGACTCCCTAGAATACTTAAAACATCCGTCCCGTAAAAAGTAACAAACACCGGTTTGCGTAAAAGATATTTTGCCACAAATACTGTTATAAAACCTGCAGGAAAAACAGAGGTAGAGTGAAATACGTCATGGTGTCTAAGGCGGAATATGTGCCAAATAATATCCCATGCGATCCAAAAAAATGATTTTTTATCATCGCGAAGTATAGAAAGTTTTTCGCCTTGTTCTTCCACGCTTTGTATCAAATTATTAGGCGCAATGACTTGCACATGTTCAACATCAGAAGAAAGCGAAAGATGATGCGCAATACTGCGTGAGAATTCCGGTATGCCGCCAATCATCGGCGGAAAATCTACGGTAATAAAGCAAATTTTCATAGCTTCTTACATCCTATCACCATTCCAAAATTTTTATTTAAAAACGGTGTCAGAAGAAAATTGAGTCCATAGAGTTTTGTATATGTTCCAAAGGTGAAAATCAACATAAAAAAGTTTTTGAAAGTTCTATTTCTCTTAAATTTCCCCCACAGATGAAGCGAACCAAGTTCATATTTAAGTGTCGGCGGACGCTCGTACCACCACTCACAACTACCAAAACCAGTTTCTCTCAATAACATTTCCAAATTATTTTTTGAGAATTGATATAAGTGATGCGGTGGCGTAAGTACCGACCATGGCATTTTGAAAAATTTATGAAGCAAGAATGTCTTTTTTGCCCAAAATGAGTCAAGATTCGGGGTAGAAACAATGAGAACACCTTCGGGCTTTAAGATACGATAACATTCTTTGAGGAGTCCGAGTGGATCCTGTACATGTTCAATAATGTCTCCCAAAAAGATAGTATCAAAAAAATCATCATCGTAGTGCGCATCTTTCAGCTCTCCTTGTATAACATTTAATCCATTACCTTGCGCAATGCTCGCAGTTCGTTCGTTTAGCTCCACGCCGCATGTGTTAAAGCCGCGCTGTTTTGCATGATAGAGAAACTCCCCGCTTGAACAGCCCACATCAAGCAAGTTCCCCACTACACTTTTTTTTTCTAAAAAATTCAAAATTCTCCTTGCGTGTGGAGATTCTTTCGTCTTGCTCAAATCTTTCTTTTTATGACCTTGGTATCCTGATTTTTCCGAGTATATTTCTTTGTCAAGATATTCGTCATCTGGTTGTGGGTCAACAAAAACAAGTCCACAGAAAGAACATTTCTGGTAAGAGTAGCCGTCCTTTTCTAAAAAATATTCAGTTATTTTACCGCAAACGTGACAAGGCATAAATAAACGTAAAACGTAAAATGGAAAAAGCAAAACAACAACTCAAAATTCAAAAAAGTAAAATCACTTTAAGTTTTACGTTATTGTTTTTCGCTTTGCGTTTTGCATTTTTAGTTTCTAAGGATTCCTATCTTCCGTGCTTCGTCAATAATGGTCATCACGCGAGCTTTCGTTGAGTGTCGCTTCAGGATTTCTTGGTACTCTGCATCAAGGTCTTTTTGATCATATCCATTGCGCAGAAACTCTCCCACCTCTTCGAGTTGATATTCAAGATCATACAAATTATTATATTGAAAAATCCGTTTGTAATTCATCGTGTCACTGTCCGGTTCAAAAAGATCAAAACGCTCGGCAATTACAATACAGTTATTTCCTAAAATCTCCCAGAAGCGGCGTGAATCATATCCCGCGGCACCAGTTGAAATTCCCACCTTCGTCCGCGCCAATATTTTTAGATATTTTTCTTGTGACAGTGGCCCTCTACTTATCGGCAGTTTGTGTGTTTTTTTTGTGTGGTAGGTAAATCCATTTTTTTTGCAAAATTTCTCTACTAATTCACCAGCATACTTTCTTGTAAGCGGAAAATCCTCCTGTCCGAACATGCACGCAAAATCAATGTCTTTTTCTTTACTTGAGTCGTAGTATTTACTATATCTTGATTCAATCCCAAGCGGAAATGGAATCATGCCATTTGTGTACGGCTTCTCTCGACGAAAATAAAGCCGACATTTTTTCTGCATTTCCTTGTTCGGAGCGCCAGGACCTTCGTACGTTCCTCTAATAATTTCCAGCTGCAAAGTGAGGTCGCGCCATTTATTTTTCCCTATTTCCGAACCATCAATAAATACTGTTTTATTCCATCCACCTATCTCTTCTACAAAATCATAATCAATACCGTATTTCCCATGTCCTAAAATGATAAGGTCAGCACTTTTAGCAAAGGATAGAAGTTTTTCCCGTGACATTCGCGCTTCTTTTGAAAAGCCTTTTGGTGTCGGATATGTGGGGTTATCAGAAAGCGGATAATAATCGGGATAATAAAATTCCAAGTCTGGATTTTCTTTTTGCAATTCTGAAAGTCCATCTAAAACAGTATCCACATAAAAATCATCCCGCTGTGTCGGTGTTACGACTGCTATTTTGTAGTTAAAGTTTGAGCTCATACATCTTTCATTGAACTAACAATGCGCGTAATAAGGTTTTCTATCTTAAAATCTTTGCTTACTCGCTCGTAAAGATATTTTTGCATTTCGACGATCTTTGACTCATTCATCTCGGATAATGCATTTATTTTTTCTGCCAAATCGCGCGAATCCCGCTCTGTATATAACAGATAACGAGCATGTCTATCAAAAAGATTCTCAAATGCGCGGTTTGCAGAAAGAGCAAATGTGCTACTAGCGATACTTTCAAGTACTGCTTTATCCATGCCGCCTGTTGGCGTTAAATTAACTGACACATCAGCTTCTTTATAATAACGCGGTATCTCGTGATGCGGTACACTGCCAACAAAAGAGAACGATTCATCTAAATTATGATGAGCAATATGTTCTCTTAAATATTTAAAATATTCCTCGTCTGTATTGTTCACTGGGTCCCCAACACAAGTAACCATAACGCGCTTTTTCCATTTGTGTCCTAAAATATGGACTGCGTCTACAAGAATCTCTAAATTCTTTATTGGCGTAATCCTTCCTATGTGCAGAATTCGTATAGGATTATGAAACTTCCCTAAACTCTCGACATCTGGTATCGAGAGTCTAAAAGCAGTGAAGCGAGCAAGATCAATTCCGTGCCCCAAGAAATGTATTTTCTTGCTTTTGAGTCGAAATGCTTCTTTTGTGGTACTGAATATGATATGCGCCAATTTTTCTGCAATCCGCAGTTTCAAATTCACTTGCCTGTGTACATACCATAGGCCAATTTTTTTGCGCCACAATCTCCACAGCAATCCCCCAAGTACTACGTATTCCGGATTCATGTGAACGAAGACGGTATCGTATTTGTTACGATTTCGTACAATATATCGTATGAAGCGAACTATGTAAGTAATTTTTCGTAAAAGGTTGTAGGTTGCCCGCTCCGCCCGCGAAACGAGGCGAGTAGGTTGTAGCCGTCTTTGACGAGCCTCGCTTTTGGCGGGGTTGTAGGTTAAGTTTTCTTCTTTCCCTAAAGAAAAAATTTCTACATTGTGTGGTAAATCATATTCTCCTCTCTCAAGACATATCACGGAAACATTTTTGCATTGTGTAGAAAATTCCCGTATCCAGGAATGGAAAAAACCTAAAACGTCGTCGTTTTTGTCAACTTTTTGAGTGAGTATTAAAAGTTTCATTACATTACGATTCCCAGTCTTTAATCACAAGCTGTTTTCGCCTTACATTAACGATAACCTTCTGACGAGTTCCTAAATCGCCTCAACAGGAATCGTAATATGATAACTCGTTTTTCCCTTGCCAAGTTTTCGTATATTACGGTTTTTCAGTTTCCTTCTAGTCATATATTTATTATAACAAAAAAAGAAATATGCATTTAAATACGTATTTAAATACGTATTTCTTTTAATTACTTTTTGCTGAAATGCTGGGAGAAATTTTAAATGTATTGCACTTAAATCTTGAATCCAAGGGAAACACCCATTCTTGACAAAATCATATATATCGTCTACAATACGCACAGTACTGACCTCGTACAGACCAAAGGAGCACACAATGCGTACTTTTGCCTTAGTGCTTACGATAATACTTGCTACTGCGACATTACCCGCGCACGCGGATAGTGTGGTTACTTACTTTGACGGTACGATGGATACGGAATTTAACCAATTTAACCTGTTCTTCGTCTTCGCGGGTATCGCGGTGGCGCTCATGGTGCTGGCGAATATACTCATGTATTTTGAGTTTGCCGTCGTCTCCACTATCTTCGCCATCTTCGCTACTCTCGTCACCCTCGTCGCTTCCTTTGTAGCCATCACCTTTACCACCTTCACCATCTTCGCCCTCATCGCCGCAGGTGCCGTCATCTCTGAATATAAAAGAACAAAAACGGAATACTACCCCACGTCTAGCAGCGCCTTCTACATTTGTATGGGCATTGCCGCGATAACAATATATCTGTAAACTTCCGGCCCGATCCCTTGTGGATCGGGTCTGTTTTTTTAAGAGGTATTGACCTCAGCAAGACCCGGCCTTGCGGAAAACACACGCCAAGGAAACAGAACTGGATATTTAGTAAGCTCAATTTCCTTACTTTTAATACCATGGTATAAAAAGTAAGACTAGAAAGGTGCTTTAGGTTGGCGAGCGGGTGGAACAGAGCGAGAATGGGATAATTACACCACAGAATTTTAGATTAAATTGTACTTATCCCCAATTATTCACAAAAAAAACCGCGAGGTAAACCACACGGTTCTTTGAATTTGAAAATTTTTAGAATAAATAGACAAACCCGCTTAAAAACGAGACGACCCATGTGGGAAGAAATATCCATTTAGCAAAGAGAACATGGAGTTTCTTGCGGCGAAATATTCCAAGTCCAGCCTGTATACTAAATAGCGCAAGGGCAACGATAGATGAAATAGTATGGAAGTCCCACTTAACATCTGCGGCCATAGTCCACATTACATATGTACCATAGGCGTCAAGAACAAATGCGACAACAGCAACCCAGATATGAAAGTACCACCACTTCCCTCTTTTCCGTGCTATAAAAAAGGCAAGGAAATAAAGAACAAGAGCGACGGCTATGCACAATTCTATTACACGTATTGAACTCACTTCATCTTCCTGTCATTTTAATTACATCTGGTCTGAATCTTGTCATTTCATAATTCAAAATGCAAGGGGTGAATGATGATGACTATGCTATACCCATTCATCTATCAAAAGATACAGGGCTTCCGCCAAAGACGAATCAGCCTCGGGTTGAAGCTCTATGCTTTTTGTGTGTGGAAATTACACCACAGATTTTTCAATTTAATGGTGCCTGCCCCCATTGATAAATAAAAAAGTCCCATATTGTCACGATCGTGACAACATGGGACTTTTTTATATAACGGAGGGTTTTTTGGCAAAACAAAAAAAATAGTGTTTATCTCTTCTGCTTTTTCGCATTGTTTAACACGTTTCCGTACACTCCCTCTAACAAATCTAAATCTTTATTGCTCTCAGTCAATAAATCAATGTTTTTGTTTTTGAGGGCATCTAAAATTATATTTCCTAATTCGTCATCAACTTCTTTTTTATACATTTCACTAAAAGCGGCAAAATCTTTAATGAAACAATGTCCTCCAGCACCGCGACCGCCCTTGTGGACAGGATCTAGATGAAGTTCATAAAATGGCAACGTCCTCCCCGCTTCTCCGCCAGAAGAGCCGCTTTTGTGTATAGGATTCATATGAGATGTTCCGATTCGCGGATCAGCTGCCATTGAATTACGAATAACTTCCCAATCACAATCAAATTTTGCCGCCAGATCATATAGTAAGTTTATATAAAGAACCTTAAAATAGAACCAATTATTACCTCCATATTTTACAAGTTCAGCTTCTTTTGCTTTACAAACCAACTCAAAATTTGCTTTTGGTAAAACGCCCAAAACATCCTTTGCTTTTTGTTGATATTCCTCCGTATCTTTTGGAATCCCTATAATATTACGAAAAGGACTAGACGCATCTTCCGCCGCAGTAACTTCTGTTAAAAACTCTGGGGAATGGAATACGTAAATTTCAGGATTTTCCTTCTGTATTGATTCAGTTGTTCCTGGGACAATTGTTGACTTAATGACAGCAATCTTATTTCTGCCAATAAGTTTTATCACTTCACGCACGATACTATCATCAAACCCATTTTTGTTGGTTGGAGTAGGGACAGCAATAAAAACAACATCACATTCCTTTATTTTTTCTTTATTGCCTACATACTCCTGCTCATTGGCATAACGTACTACCTGATATCCTCTGTTTTCAAAATCATCGGCATAGTGTTTGCCGATCCAACCTTGCCCAATAAAACCTATTTGTACTTTCTTAGACATGTATATTAAAACGGTAATATGTAATACCGGGTTACACAATTAATTATTCTAAAATGACTTGAGTAATTGTGCAAATTCTTTCAAGTTTGTGACCTCATTGGAGGCAGAATAATCAACGTTATAGACATAAGAAATTTCTTTCCGATTCATTTTGACAGAAACAATATTTGGACAACACTCTTCCATGCTCTTAATCTGTGCAGGCGCATCATCAAGAAAGACGATTTTCTCTTGAGACCCCTGGAACTTCTTTGCGGCAACATCACCCTTGGAACGTTTTTCAGCAAAATCAGTAAAAATTGTTTCGTCAAAAAGTGGAAGAATACCACTCTGTTCTACTTTTTCTCTTTGATACAATGTTTGCCCAGGGTAAGGAGCAGTACAAAGAACAAGATGATGCTGGGCATAATCTTTCAAAAAATCTAGTACATCACGGAAAACATATCGGGACAAATCTGTGCTTTCTGTAAGCCTTTCAATATAAAGAGCTGGGTCATCTCCAAAACGTGTCCCCTCCATACCAAAATCTTTTCTGTATTGTTCTAAGTTAAACAGTGTGTTGTCAAAGTCAAGTAATAAAATCATGCAATTAGTTAGTAGTTAGTATTTAAATATTTTCTCTACAATATATCCATAATTGCTCGTGCTAATTTTTGCGGATCATGCCGGATGAGACTTCGCTTGAGCGCGTCTCCTGTACTTTTTTTTATCTCTTCATCTGCAAGGAGATTGGTGCGAAAAATCGTAGTTTTATTTTTTTCTATTATATCATCTTCAACCGGAAACTCTTGCTGTGTTTCATATTTTCCAAGGATTTCTTGCGGAAGCGGCTCATTATTAATCAGTAGATAATCAGGATCTCTCCCTATATATACAGCAAGCTCGTCAAGATATTTCTGCATAGTAAATCCGTGTGTCTGCCCATATTTACTCATAAGATTTGTAACATAGAGTAATTTTGCCGGCGAAGCGGTAATCGCTTCCTTCGTTCCTCCAACAACAATATTCGCTAGGATGCTGGTATAGAGATCGCCAGGTCCAATAATAATTAAATCTGCTTCTGAAATTGCTTTTTCCGCTTTTGGCGAAATGCTTGAGTCTGGTTCTACCCAAAGCCGTGTAATATTTTGCGTACCATTATGCTCCTGCGGCGGCTCATCAATATGTGTTTCACCGCGGAGTATTGTATTGTTTTCATATTCCGCGACAAGAGTTAATTCTTCATTCGTTATTGGAATAACTTTTCCTCTAATGCGAAGCATTTGTGCCGCATATTCAAGCGCTTTCTCTTCAGAGCCAAAAATATCCGTTAATGCCACTAAAAAAAGATTGCCAAAATTATGCCCCTTGAGGCCGCTTCCTTTATCAAAACGGTGGAGAAAAAGAGAGCGCAACCCAAGACCGACATCACTGTCGTCGGCAAGAGCAATGAGAGCCATGCGAAAGTCTCCAACAGGTAAATATCCAAATTCATCGCGCAGGCGTCCGGTAGAGCCGCCACTGTCTGCAACTGTCACAACAGCAGACAACTCCAGCACATCAGCAGGATATTTTTTAAGCCCCGACAGGACAGTGTATGTTCCCGTTCCGCCGCCGATGACGACTATTTTTTGGGATTTCTTAAACATCGTTCAAATGATTGTTTGTATAATTGGAGATATTGTTCTTTGTTCTCATAAGGATACTGATATTTGTCGCACATGGAAAGTCTTCGTTCGTGCAGCTGCACAAGAGCGCGCGCTATTTCTTGCGGTGTGCGATCTGTGATATATGCCCCAACCTCTTCGACAACACCAACATCCGGCGCAACAACGGGTATACCAGCAATCCGCGCCTCAACCATGTTCATACCATATCCTTCATACCATGATGTTACAAGTAAAACATCGGCGCTTTTGTAATAACCATATATATCATCTTGCCATCCTTCCATTATGACGTTATTTCCTAATTCATGATTCTTGATTCTTGATTCCAATACTTTGCGTTCGCTTCCGTCGCCAATAATAACGAGGCCGACATTAGGATATTTTTTTGCAAATTTAGAAAATGCTTTAATGGCGAGTGCGCAATTTTTTTCTTTTTCAAAGCGACCAACCCATAGAATTGTGAAGTCGTATTGCTTAGGGATGAGCGCTGGTTGTGCGTTTTTTATTTTTTGTGCGTCAACAAAGATTGGCAATGTGCTAATTTTTTCTCCTGCAATATTTAGTTCTTTGATAAGAGAATCTTTGATTCTCTTACTTACGACGCGAATGCAATCTGCTTTTGAGAGGCGTGTCTTTGCAATTTTTTGCCGAATAATGTTTTTAAAATTATTCTTAGTGAAATATTTTGAAAAAACGTCTGTGTGTACTTGAAATTGAAGTGGTATATTCAATTTCTTGGAAACTTTATACGCAAAATATCCAACCTCAAACGGGTCTTGTGTTGTGATAAGGTCAATATCTTCGGGAATATTTTTTTCTATATTAAATCCTGGGAACCCAATGTTGAGAATTCCAACGTGAGAAACAGTGACGTTTTCTGAAATTTTTTCTTTGTTATATTTCCCACTGGAGAGAACATAGATATAAAGATGATCAAAAAGTTTTCCATATTCAATCATCCGCGCTCGTACAGCACTTCCTTCTTCAAATATTTTCGCGTCTTTTGAGAGCATCAGTAATTTCATGGTTTCAATTTATTTTCAAAGATGTATCGGAGAGATGAATCAAATTTGAGATATTTCATGAAGGTGTCGCGGGCTAATTTTTGAATGGTGTGAAATTCTTCATTGGTTAATTTGTCCCAATATTCGCGTATATATTTATCCGTATTTTTAATATCTTTGTGAGGTACAAATACTACAAATTTTTTATAGTCAATTACATCTTCAAGTGGCAGAACCCATTCGGTGTCAATCACGACTGGTATTCTGCCAAGCACGAGTGTCTCATAAAAACGAGCCGCCATATTGGCATCACCACGAGCTATGAGAACAAAATCAGAGTCTTGAATGTTTTCAATATACTCTCTTCGCAATTCCATAGAGTCTCCCACAATTGTATTTTTATTTGCCGAATAAAAGTCTCTGATGAGAAATGACGTGCGAATAAACGGCGAGTTTTTTAATGCGCGGAGCGCCTTTTTTCTCCAACAGACTCCCTTCAGATGTACAAGTGCGTATGTATTAAAAAATAGATATTTCTTGATATTGCTTTTAAAAATTTCTAAAAAGTATCTTGTGCGCTGACGGAATGTATTAAACTCCGCCCAGCCACAGAAACTGACAGTTGGGGTTTCTTTTTTCTCTCTAATATAAAACAGAGAGTCTTCTAAAATATCTCCCGCATAAATTTGAGTCGGTATAATGATTTCGTTTTCTTTTTTGCCCTTATATCTATATCCTGAATATCTAAAGATAATTGTGTTGTGAATATCCATATCTTCCTCCTTATCTCCGAATGCGAATATAAGAGCTCTTTTTTGATATTTTTCCGCGTGCGCAACAAATTGGTCTACATATGTTTTGTCTTTGATGGAAAAAAAATTGTGCGGCAATAAGAAAAAATCTGCCTCCTCTGGATTTTGTGTAAGTTCAATAAAACTAAAATTCATTTCATCAAAAATCGCCCGGTATGCTTTTTTACCAGCATACGGTTTCTTTCCTAGATGTTTATTTAAGATAGGGAAGGGTCGTATGTCAGGGAGTAATTTTCCAATATACACTTTAGTCATATACAAGTAGTTTGATAAAAGATTCTATCGCTCTTTCTTTTGAAAATGTTTTTGATTTTTCTTTCGCGTTTTGCGATAGAACATTGCGCAATTCATCGTCCTGAAGCAAGTTCTTTATTGCATTTTTTATTTCTTCTTTCTTGTTATATTCAACAAGTATTCCTTCTTTTCGGTTTTCTAGAAGTTCAGGATTTCCTCCAATTCTTGTTGTAACAATTGGTGTACCGAGTGCCGTTGCTTCAAGTAGTTGGTGTGAAAATCCCTCGTATCCGGTATTTAGAACAAATATATCCGCCGCTTTTACATATTGTGTCAATTCATCATGAGAAAGTTTTCCAATTAAAAACACGTTATTTTGAGATTTACGATTTGCGATTTGCGATTCGAGCGTTTCACGCTCTGGGCCGTCGCCAATAATATATAATTTTAGGTCAGGAATTTCGCTTTTCAAATCCGCAATAATATCAACAAGTGCTTCAAAGCCTTTCCAAGGGACAAGGCGGCCAGCAGAGACAAGTACAATACCGTCAATCTCTAGTTTTCCATGCGCCTCACCCTTGTCCAACATTATTGACGGAGGGGTGAACGCGTTATATATAACAGTAATTTTTTCCTCGGGCACACCCCATTCCAATACAATATTTTTCAGATATTTACTAGGAACGACAATCTGGTCGGCTTTTTGTGCTACAAAATGCTCAATTTTTCTCCTCATCTCCGTAATAAAATCAAACTTCTCTCTCTGGAATTCTTCTAGAGTTGGGGGTTGTTGGTTGTTGGTTGTTGGTTGCAATTTCAACAGCGCAGAACGCTGTTGAAATTGCTCCCAGGCGTAATCACCAGCAACTCGTAGTATAAACTTTTTCCGTAATAATTTTGACGCGACAAGAGCGGGAAATCCTACACTCACCGGATCAAGCGCGTATAATATCTCTGCCTCCGTGCCCTCAAAAGAAATTTTTAAAAAATAGGCTATATGCCGAATAATTTTAGGTAGACGACGCACACTACTGAAAGGAGCAACCGTAACATCAATATTGTGTTTCGGAAGCTCTGTCTCAAGTAACCGTGAATATGTTGCAGGCCCGCCAATGTCAGGCGGATATAATCCTGTTGCAATAAGCACGCTGCCTTTTTGGGTGTGATTAAAGATAATATTCCCATATATAAAAAAAGTTATAACGGCAATAATACCCGAAGAGAACACTTGCGCAAGCATAAACCATAGACCTGCAATAGAGACGAGCACATACATGAAAAGAGCATTCGCGAAAAGGCCTGCGATGGCAGTAATAAAATACAGAGAAAGCTGTCGTGATATATCGTGTATATGAGTATTTCTAAATGTCCATAATTTTTGCAAAAGAAAACTTACGAGGAACGCGCCAATAAACGCAAATGTTGATGAGAATAGATACCATATACCGAATATATCAGCAAAAATATACAGCAAACTAAGCGACACAAAAGCCGCCGTTACGCCGGAGATTAGATATCGTACAATTTTATTTTTTAAAAACGACATATTTTATCCCGTTAGAGACAGGAAACGCCTTAAGCGATTCTTAAGATATCGTTTTCCCATACCTGATTTTAAATATTTCTCTCTCGATCGAGTATCTTCTTCATCTATACATGCCTCATAGTAGATTAAATCCCATGGGGTAAGGCTTTTTGTCCATGTTGATTTTTCCTCGTTATGCTGCTTAAGGCGTTTCCGCAGGTTATTGGTACTTCCTGTATACCATTTTCCATTCTTCTTGCTTTGTATTATATATATGTAAAACATAAGGTTATGGTCTCTAACGGGATTACAACTTTGCGAAAATATTTTTCATATTTTCTGTTATTTTGTCCCAATCGTAATTTTCTTCTACTAATGCGCACGCATTTTGAATAATACGATTAATCATATCACTTTGCTTTGGGTCAAGAATATAATTCACCTGCTCGGCGATGCTTTGAGGATTTTTTACTTCACAGATAAATCCGGTTTCGCGATGTTTTAGAAAATCTGTAATGCCGCCCACGGCTGTCCCAATAATAGGAATTCCCGCCGCCATTGCTTCAACAAACGAAGACCCCATTCCTTCAGAAAGAGATGGGCGGACAAATATATCAGAAATTTGCAGATATATGGGAATCTTTTTGCTTTCAATAAAACCTACAAAATGAACTTTTTCGGACACCTTTTCGTCTTGAGCAAGTTTCTTAAGTATTTTTTCGTCCGGTCCAATACCGAGCACGAGAAGACGAATTGTGTCTGGCAAATACTTGAGCGATTTTATAATATCGTCAACAGCATTTTTAGCAACCAACCGCGATGTTGTAATAAGTATCTTATTTTGGTTTTGAATACCTAATTTTCTTCTCAACTCGTCCAGCTTGAAATTTACGATTTGCAATTTGCAATTCTCAATATCCGCTCCATTGGGTACTACCTTAATTTCTCCCTTATATCCCATCTCACGTGCCATATCTTTAAGATAGTGTGAGATAGTTTGAACAAAGTTTGCCCGCCGAAATGAAAGCGTGTAGAGCGGGACAAATATCCCCAAACTTTTTTTTATGTCTTGAAGTGTGTCCCCTTCTTGTAATGTCAAAAAATATGGAACGTCTCCGTGTATGAGGTTAAATAAAACTGACGGGATTCCTGTGCTATGCGGCATCATCGCCCATATAACATTATAGTGATACTTTTTGTGTAGAAAATGCGCTTTCAACGGCGCAAAAAACTGAAAAAATATTTTGTTGAGTTTGGAAATAGGGAAAATTCCAATACGATGTACTAAAATATTTCCGATTTTCTCTATTTTCGGTAGACCATCACAAAAGTTTACCGTCACCATATGAAATTCAAATTCTTGAGGATCAATACGGTTTGTAATTTCCCGCACAGCAAGCTCCGCCCCGCCATAATGCGGATGATACGCGAGTGAAAAAATAAGGACTTTTTTGGGGGTCATTGCTCAATGATAACACAGAAAACCCTTACCCAGTCGCACGCGATAGACAGTAACAACCGCATTATTGCCCGGCCGACAAAAGTGGGACATAGTCCCACTTTTTTGCACAAATAATACCAGCATGTTACTTTGAAAATAGTAATTCAGTACAACCAACAGCAAAATCTTAACGGAGGAAATCATGTTTGATACCTGTATCTCAACTTTGTCAGAAACAACATGGATAGTGCATACGTTCAGGTATACCACTGTGTACGTTGCATGTTGCACAGGATTACAGCTGGTTTTAAAGGTGCAACTACATATCATCACAATAACAACAATCCTCTTCAGCATTTCCGTTCCGCTACTTTTCTTCGCGCTACATGTTGTAAATCCGTGGTATCTTGCATTTGCAATGATCGTATTACTTACCACTGGTATGCTTTGGGCAACTTCCTTATTTTCCCCCAAAAAGACAATCTTGGATCTCATCTAAAAGATCTGTTTGCGTTATTGCAGAAAAACAAAACCTCGCCTGCGGATTCGTCCACGGGCTTTTTTTACACCCCCTCAAGCTTCGTTCAACACAAGCAACCACCTCGTTACACCAAAATGTTCTTATCAAAAAGGTAAAGAGTCTCATCCCGTTAGAAGCCGCGGACACAATCTGTTTTTTTTCTTCTGTAAAATTAAAAATTATACTAGAAAGATTGAGAAAAAAATTACTTTGAGCTAGAGCCTGTGTCTTGCTTCTAACGAGATGAATTTTTAAAGTAAGGCTTTGATGTAATCAGCAACATCTTTTTTTGCTTCCCATCCGAGCTGTTTTGATTTGGAGATGTCAATTGAAGATTCCATTCTATTTCCTTTCCTCTCGGGAAGCATGGTTATTTCGGAGTTAAACAATTCAGCAATTTCAAGTATGGAATATTTTTTGGAGGCTCCGAGACCGAAGTCATCACCTTCCCCTTTTTCACCAACAAAAATAAGCCCGTCAATAATATCTTTGACGTGTGTAAAATTCCTCTTTTGTGTTCCGGGAGAAACAACGGTTAATGGTTTTTTGTCTTTATACTGCTCTTTAAAAATACCAATAACTGTTGAGTATGGACCGGTGGAAATTTCGCGTGGGCCGTATACGTTATAAAAATATGTAATGGCGTATGGTAGGCCAAACCACTCGCCGTAATTTTCCACTAGCTCTGTATTGCTTGCCTTTGTCCACGCATACGGACTCTGGTCTCTACCCATTCCCCCATCGCCAAACTTTGAACTTGACCCGGCATAGACGATTTTAATGTTGTGAGCACGACAATACTCAAGAACACCAAATGTGCCATTTTTATTTAGATCCCAAACAAGAGCCATGTCGTCAAAACTTTTTTCTACCCGAGAATATTCACCAAGATGAAATACCAAATCAACACGCTCGGAAACGTGTTGCGCTATATCTTTGGTATGCCCCTCACGATATTCAGCGCCAGAAATATGATTGTCTCGCGAGCCTGTAAAATAGTTATCAAGCGAGATGACGTGATGATTGTCGGCAAGTAAGCGCTCAATCAAGTGTGAGCCGATGAATCCTGCTCCGCCGGTTACAAGGATTGTTTTTTGAGTCATTGTTCAATGATAACACGAAAAACTTCCATCCCATTATATCATCGCGCAAAAAGCAAGACATCCGAAACCGAGCTTTTAACATTTTGCGTCATAAGAAATGTTGAGAGCTCGGTTTTACACATTTTTTATCCTCATTTTTCAATATATTTTGAATGCCTTGACAAAGTTGTTGGACATGATATAATGTAATCAGCCTAATTGTCCTACCGACAATTAACCGTAGTATCTTGAAATGGAGGAAATCATGTTTGATATCTGTATTTCAACTTTATCAGGAGGAGCCTGGATGGATGCATTCATGGGCGCCATCGTGCCCGCTATGATCTCCTCATTATTGCAATTGTTCCACAAAGTACGACTGGACGTCGTCGCCATAACAGCAGGCCTCATTGGTATCTCCGCCTTGCTAATCTACGTCGCAATCCATGCTGGAAATCTGTGGTATTCTGCATTTGCGATTATCATACTGTCTGTCACTGGCATACTTTTGACGGCTTCCCTGAAATTTCCCGAGAAGACAATCTGGTGTCTTGCCGTAACATTGGCGCAACAGAAATTTTCCTAGCACTGTTGTATATAAACAGAGTCAATTGCCTCGCCCGTGGATTCGTCTGCGGGCTTTTTTAAGATGAATCAAGAGGCGAAGCCGCAAAAACTATTGCTTCGTTAACTTAATTTTTTCGGTCTTAAAGAAGCCAAGGTCCGGCCTTCTCCCAAAAACCGCGGAAAAACTGCGGCAATCCCGCTTCTAGCGGGATTGCCGCAGTTTTTCCGCGGTTTTTTCCTCAAGGCCAGACCTGGCCTGCTATTTTTACCGAAAAAATTTAAGTTAATGCGGATTCTGGTCTTGCTCGCTTACAACAGGAATGATATAAAGGACTACATATTACTTTTTAAACTCATTTTAATTTATGCAAAGAATAGTCATTACAGGTGGTCTTGGATATATCGGCACGGAATTGTGCAACCTATACTCCGGTGAAACTCGGTTTAAAAAAGTTGTAGTTATTGACAATAGATTTGTTTCTGAAAGGGTCAAACAATTGCGAGACTGGGGGATAGAGTTTATTCACGGCGACATACTAGACGAAAAATTAATAAAGGAGGTTCTAAAGGACGCTGATATTGTTCATCATTTGGCGGGCATTACAAATGTTGCATATACAAAAACAGAAGCTGATGTAGAAAAAGATCGCCTTATTACCAAAACGGCCGTAGAAGGTTCAAAAAATATTATTAATTTCACTCCGAAAAATTGCAAGATAATATTCCCCTCTACCCATGTGATTTATGAAGGATTTGAAGATACTAAATTTAATATAAAAGAAGATGTTACTCCCACTCCTGTGTTGACCTACTCTAAAGGCAAAGTGCAAACAGAAAAAGATTTAGAAAAATCAGATAAAAACTATGTTGTTTTGAGGCTCGGTTCAAATTACGGCTACTCTCAAGATACGATGAGAATAAAAATCATGCCGAATCTATTTTCAAAGATAGCGTCACAAAACGGTACGATTAGTTTATACTCTGGTGGCGTTCAGCATAAAAGCCTAGTCTCTGTGCGTGATGTCGCACAGTGCTTCAAGTTCATGGCAGAAAAATCTGATATTCAAAGAGAGATATTTCACTGCACAAATGAAAATATAACAGTTAAAGACGTTGCTGAAATTTGTAAGAAAGTTAACCCTAAACTAACTTTGATAGAAACTGAAGACGAGATTCCAAATTTAGGATATACATTATCAAACGACAAGTTACTGGGCGCGGGTTTTAAATTTAAATATGACATTGAGAATAGTGTCAAAGAAATGATTGATAACTGGTCTGAGCAAGATATTAATACGGATTTAGAATATGTAGTTAAGGGTAATAAAGAGTATATTGACGAACGAGGTAAAATAAGCAATTACGAATTAACTGAACCAATTAATTTAATTGGGTATATTGAATCTAAGGCAGGAACGGTACGCGCAAACCATTATCATTCAATTCAGGAACAAAAATGTTTATTGATCACAGGACAATATATTAGCGTGATAAAAGATTTGTCAGTTCCGGATGCTCCCGTGGAGACCATGGTGATTAATGTTGGAGATTTATCAGTGGTTAAGCCAAATGTCGCGCACACAATGGTCTTTACAGAAGATTCTATTTTCTTAAACCTTGTACGAGGAGAACGAGAACATAAAAATTATGGTGTAACTCACACGAAACCATATATTTTAGTTGACGAAGAAGCAAAAGACAAACTACTAAATACCTACAAAACAGAGTGTAGAGCATGCGACAATAAAAGACTAAAACGTGTTTTGTCTTTGGGCAATTCACCGCTTGCAAATAATTTACTGGATTCAAATATCAAGCCAGCGGAAACATATCCGCTAGAGATGAACTACTGCCCAAAGTGTCATAATTGCCAACTATCTTGCGTCGTCCCACCACAAGAGATGTTTGATAATTATTTGTATGTTTCGTCAACATCGGAATCTTTTAGGAAACACTTTGAAGATGCCGCGGATAAATACATTGCGGATTTCAACTTGGATAAAGATTCATTTGTGATAGATATTGGTAGTAATGATGGCATAGCCCTTAAGCCACTTAAAGAAAAAAGTATTAAGGTCTTAGGCGTTGAACCAGCAAAAAATATAGCTAAAATTGCAAACGAGAACGGAATTAATACAATAAATTCTTACTTCAACAAAGACACCGTATCAAAAATACTTGAATCTGACGGAAAAGCTGATCTCGTCACTGCGTCTAATGTATTCGCTCACGCGGATGACTTAAAAGGTATCACTAATAATGCATTTAATTTATTAAAAGACGACGGAACATTCATTATTGAAGTTCAATACATACTGGACACTATAAATGACTTAACTTTTGATAACATCTACCACGAACACGTTAATTACTGGAGCGTAACTTCTCTCAATAATTTCTTTACATCTTTGGGTTTTGCAATTACTGACGTTGAACACATAGACACGCATGGTGGTTCTATAAGAGTATACGTGCAAAGCAGAGATGGCGTTGCTAAACCGAGTGTAGAAGAATTTTTAAATAGAGAAAAAGAGTTCGGCTTATTGGATTTCTCAACTTACCAAAAATTTGCTAAAAATGTTGCGGGCATTAAGGAGAGATTCAATATTAATCTCAAAAAGTTAAGAGATGAATCTAATCTTGTTGTTGGTTATGGTTCACCAGCAAAAGCAACAACTGCTTTAAATTATTTTGATGTTTCTAACAAAGATATTGACTACATTATTGAGGACAACAAATTGAAACATGGTAAATACTTGCCTGGTGTTAACATCCCCATCAAAAGCAAGAATGATATTGGTGAGATTGTTCCTGATACAGTACTGGTGCTAGCTTGGAATTTTACCAAGGAAATTGCGAACAACAATCAAGATCTAATTGAAAAAGGCGCTCGTTTTATTTCAGTTAAAGATTTGGAGCGTTAAGGAAGATTGAATCTTGCCGCCGGATTGTCGCCGCTTGACAAGTATGTCATGATATGATATATGATATGATATACTTACTTTGGTTTTTTGTTTCTACAGATGGGAGAAAGAATATGGCCACGACAACGGAAACAAAGTTCAGGAAGTTCATGGAACTTGTAAAGCTCGCTGTTGCTATAAGAGACAGCGATGCGAGTTGGGGGTTTAAATACGATACGATCTTCAGCGACGAAGTGTCTATGAAAATTGCGAAAATCGGTATGACTCCTAATTACTGTGATCCAGACGCTTCGTCCGAAAATGACGTCAGGGCGTTTGTTGGCGCTCTAGAAGAGAAAGCGAAAAACATTCGCGCCGTTCTAGATAAACTGGACGAGAAAGAGGTTCAAGACTGAATATCTATATTCTGTATAGACGCATGGGCACCGCGTAACGGGCTCTTTTTTTTATATACATAAAAACCAATCCCTTTATACTCTTTTTTTTATTCATTCAAGGGTTCAGGTGTTAATTCAGCTCACAGACTTGACATGTCTACGAAGATAATGTACAATGTCATTAGAATTTCCTGATTGGGAGAACAGACATGATAACTCGGAATGGTATTCACGTTTCCATTGATAACTGGTCGCACTTTGTTCCAGGGCATTACGCTGTGATGCATCTTTCACGAGAAGGAGGTTATCAATCTGGCGACACACCTTATCCCGAAGTGTCGGCAGTGAAATGCATCACTCCAGTGGAGCACTACCACATTCCTACCCCTCAAAATGTACGGTACGAGGTTGCAAAGAGAGAGGACGGAAAAATTCTTGTGCGGGTGTATTCACAGGGACGCGAAGAACCTGTTTTGGAATGGGTATTCCCGAGCCAGAATGAAGCGCACGAGAAACTCTACCCGGCTTTTGTTAATGGTCTTTAGGGCAAAGACCCCGCGACGCAATTGCGTCAACGGGGTCTTTCTTTTGTACAGGGGCTAGCGGGGACAACATACACCATTTTCCATCGTAGTATATATTAAGCATGTCGCAAATTAATGGTAGCTGTCATTATTTTTTGTCATTCTTCTCAATCACGTAATCTTCCAGAATTAAATAATCTATTTCAGTCTTGAGAAATGTCTCAAGGGCATCTTCGGGTGTTTCTACGATAGGATCCCCGCCTAAATTAAATGAAGTATTTAATATAAGAGGTAATCCTGTAATTTTTTTAAACTCATTAATTAAGTCGTAATATTTAGCGTTAGATTCTCTGGTTACAGCCTGAATTCTGCAAGTTCCGTCTACGTGTACTATAGAAGGAATGCGAGATTTTTTCTCTTCTTTTACAAGCGATGCTAAAAGCATGAACGGGCTTAATTGATCAAATTCAAACCATTCAGATTGATGCTCGGCTAATATGGATGTTGCAAAAGGCCTCCAAGGTTCTCGGTGTTTAACTTTGATATTTAAAATATCTTTCATGTCCTTTCTGCTGGCATCACAGATGATAGACCTATTACCCAAAGCCCTTGGGCCATATTCTGAACCTCCATGGAACCATCCTATGATTTTCCCATCAGCCATATACCGGGCAGTATCCTTGGTAACATGAGGAGATTTTTCAAATAGTATCTTATCTTTAAATTTATTTATTGCCGTTTTTATGTCTTCTTCACTATATGTTCTTCCTAAAGAAGCCCTTTTCATTTCCCAAAAACGAGGAAGTTTAAGAATCTCATGAGCACCATATAGTGCACACCCAAGAGGTATCCCAGAATCTGAAGATCCAGGCTGAATCCAAATACGTTTAAATCCCACTTTTTCTATAAAATTTCTGTTCGCGTCAATATTGAGTCCTACTCCTCCCGCTACACTCAAGTTTTCACATCGAGTAACTTCTTTTAATCTTTTGCCAAAAATAATTGCTATTTTCTCCAGTAAAAATTGAGCGAGGTACGCTACAGATGAATAATATTTATCTGGCAGTTTTACGTTATTTCCTCTAGGTGGATGATGCAGATAAATTTCATTAAAGAAATTAGGTTTTGTGGCAAAATATCGTATATCATTTCTATAAGCTAACTTCAAGAAAGCTTCAGCAATATTTTTTATGGCTATTGATAATTTTCTTCTAGTTTTTCGTAATAATAAATAAAAACTATATCGCAATGTTTTCTTTTTATTGTCCAAAAGGGGTGGATAATTCACCAAAGTATTACAATATACATGATTCCCGTATTCTTTAAACCATAATTCTTTTGGGAACTCTTTTAAAATCCTATCGTCCCCATATCCTGCCAAACCCATAAGCTTACCTTCATTAAATGGTCCGAAGTTTAAATATTCTCTTGATAATTTAGCATATAGTATACCTATGCTTCCTTGTTATCATGTCTCTCCCTCGAGCCCCTTGAATTACAGGGTGTGTCGTTTTTTGTACTTCTATCAATTTATTTTCTTTTCCGTAATAAAAAGTTTCAGTTTCTGCTACAGGTATTCCAAGCTGATTCATGGTTATTTCGCCGTATCCGTCATATATTAAAACTGCGGCTTCATCAAATGGAGAACAAAAAAATGCTGATGCGGCATGTGCGTCATGGTGATTGATGACTTCAATTCTAGCCTTTGAGAATTGATTATTCTTATCCCATTCTCTAAATTTTTTCTCCGCCTGAAAATCTGATCTCAGTAAAATCTGATCTATGACTATTAAATCTATTTCTTCTGGTTTTATTTTGGAATCTTTAAGACAGTAAGAAATAGCTAGTTCAGGAAATATGTTTTTAGAGTATTTAATTCTATTGAGACGTTCTTCAGAGATAGCTACTACACCCTTATCAGAAATAAGGGCAGCTCCAGTGTCATGACGTGTTATTTTTAAGCCTAAAATATTAACCATAATCTTTTGTTTTTTCAAAATTGATGAGTAAACTTATTATACATATATTTAGAGCATGTTTCGCGACATGCCCTAAGTCCGGATGGAGTTAAAACTAGTTATCTTTTGACTTCTCCTCAATTATTTCAAATTGGTCGGCGAGATTTTTTTCTGTGCCTGTCCGCACGGACAACGCAGGCTGGCCTGTACGCATTAAAAAGAGTGTTCCTAGAGAGATGCCGAGAAGTCCGATGAGAGCAAGAGCCCATTTAAATATTGAGAATGTATTGTTAGACGCCGTAATTGGCCCGTTCGCGTTATCCGTGTGGGCAAGCGCGGCGATCTGTGTGTCTTCATGTGTGTTTTGTTGAGTTTCTATCTCTTGTTCTATTATCTCTGGCTTGTAAATTGGTGATGTAACAGTTTGTTCTTGTCTTTGCTGTTCTGTGATGATTTGAACTGGAGCTTGCGCAAGTTCATCAGGCTGCGTCTGTTTCTGATATATATCTGCGATCTTTCCGCTTGGGTATAGGAGTGCGATGTCGTCGTGTTCTGTAAGCCCAGTGATATCCTGCGCAAATTGCACTGTTTTGCTCGAGGGAATAAATGTATTATGTGGAATTCTGAAATTTTCCACTCCAGCGCGTAATATCCAACTCTCAAGATTAATTTCATGCGCTGTCTTATTTACAAGTGATATGAAAAAATCATCAGTTGAACCAACATCTGTTATAAAAATATCCGCGGGAATGACTTCTACATCTATTCTGTCAGATGCTGAATAATTGCCTGATGCGCCCTCAAGGATAACAACATATTCTCCAGCATAACGATATGCGTGCGCCACCGTCCCACCTTCACGCATGCTTCCATCACCGAAACTCCAAACAAAGCGAGTGTTTTCAATCGGTTCCCCTTTGAGACCAAAGGTAGTTCCTTTGAATATTATGTCGGCACCAACAACGGTTGTTCGTTTTGCGCTACCAGCGTCAACAGTTATGGTTTGTATTGGGGTTGGGACGTATGTACTGGTTTCACTTGAATTAGTAGGAGTTTCTTCTTCGTCATCATCTTCTTCTGGTTCGTTACTACTATCAGCACCTGCATTTGTGGCTTTTGGTGTCCCTGTGGCAGTAATCCATTCGCCGGATGAAGTTCTTTGCATTGTTTCTTTCGTTGTATTATCACCCGCCTGCCAACCATCACTCGCACTTATACTGTCAATGACATTTTGAGAAGAATCATAAATAGTCAAAAATTCTCCAGAGTTTGAGAGCGCGCCGACATAAATTAGATCAGCAAGAATTCCGAGAACAGAATCATCATTTGTTCTTTCAAGTAAGAAAAAATCTTGAGGTGCGATTGCTCCTTCAAGATTAATGGTAGGTGTGTCATCAGATGATTTGAGTGTCCAGCCAGTAATATCCACAGCTTCATTGCTCGTGTTTTTTAATTCTATCCATTCATCGCTTGCAGATACACTGGTACCCATCCAGGCAATTTCATTGACAACAACCTGCGCACTGACAGAAAGTGGGAGAAAAAACGCGAGGATGAGGAAGGTGAAAAAGCTCTTCATATCAGACGATTATAATCATTTTGAAGATTTTTGCCACAAAAAAAGTTATTACAACACGATGCTCAACACCGAGTGCTAAACAAACAAAGAAGCCGAGGTCCGGCCTTTTCCCGCTGTGCCCCGTAGTGAGCTTCGCTCTGGTACTGGGGTCGTTTCACTCCTCCTCAAGGCCAGACCTTGCACAGTTTTGCACGGTTTTTTCCT
>CEPV01065778.1_pt1 | contig 49125 bp, 38 predicted proteins | sample 530451 | NCBI WGS metagenome assembly CEPV01 (sample SAMEA2620097, study PRJEB7988) | marine metagenome | isolation source: saline water (ENVO:00002010), including
ATTCAACAACCCCCTCCCATGAATCCCAAAAAGTGAATAACCCAGACACCCAAAATACCCAAGGCTACGCCGAACTTCATTGTGTTAGTAATTATTCGTTTTTGAGGGGGGCATCACATCCGGAGGAGTTGGTGGATAAGGCTGCCAAGCTTGGGTACCGGGCGCTGGCTATTACTGATGAGTGTTCTATGAGCGGGGTGGTTAAGGCTTATGTTGCGGCGGAGCATTTTAAGCTTAAGTTGATCGTTGGGAGTGAATTTACGTTTGAGGAGGGGTTTAAGCTGGTTCTTCTCGCACCGGATCGGAGTGCTTATGGGCAGATATGTAGTTTGATATCGATCGGTCGAAGGCGTAGTCCCAAGGGAGAGTATTCCGTGACGCTTAAGGACCTCGGCTACGGCATGGAGCGGTGTCTGGCCCTGTGGTTGCCACGGGAGGAGGAGCGGGACAATCTGCAGCATGGGGTGGAGCTGAAGAAATTGTTTGGCGGGCATCTGTGGATCGGACTTGAGGTCTTCGATGATGGGCATGCACTGGATCGGTATGACTGTAGTTTTGCGCTGGCAAGGGAGCTTGTTATTCCACTGGTCGCAAGTGGGGACGTACACATGCACTCGGCGGACCGTAAGCCGCTGCAGGACGTGGTTTCCGCAGTGCGCATGGGACAGTCCATCCGGCTGGCGGGACGACTGCTGGCCTCGAACCGGGAGAAGCACCTGCGTCCACTGAGCAAATTGAGGCAGCTCTATCCGGCTCCGCTGCTTGAAGAAAGCCTTCGAATCAGTTCGCTGTGCGAGTTTTCTCTTTCGGAACTGCGTTACGAATATCCTGAAGAACTGGTTCCTCCCCATCTTACCGCCTGCGTGTATTTGAGGCAGTTGGTGGAATCCGGTGCGAAAAAGCGTTGGCCCGACGGTGTTCCCCGGGATGTCAGGGAGAGTATCGAAAAGGAACTCGCTCTGATCCGGGAACTTGAATATGAATATTACTTCCTGACGGTATTCGACATCGTTCACTTTGCCCGCAGCCAGGAGATTTTGTGTCAGGGACGCGGTTCGGCGGCTAACAGTGCGGTCTGTTTTTGCCTCTTCATCACCGAGGTCGATCCTGCCCGGATCAACCTATTGTTCGAGCGATTTATATCCAAGGAGCGTAATGAGCCGCCGGATATCGATGTGGACTTCGAGCATGAGCGTCGCGAAGAGGTGATCCAGTATATCTATAAGAAATATGGGCGTCATCGGGCTGCCATAGCTGCAACCATTGTCACCTATCAGCCCAAAAGCGCCATCCGCGACGTAGGGAAAGCGTTGGGGATGGATCTGCAGCTGGTGGATCATCTTGCCAAAACCCTCTCCTGGTGGGACAAGAAGGAGCAGCTATTGGATCGCTTCCAGGAGGCTGGCGTCGATCCCCGTAGTCCGATTATCGGGCAGTTTCTGATGCTGGTGGATCAGATATTGGGGTTTCCAAGGCACCTGTCCCAGCACGTGGGAGGATTCGTCATATCCCGTGGTCCTTTGAGTCAACTGGTTCCGGTCGAGAATGCCGCCATGGAGGATCGCACCATCATTCAGTGGGATAAGGATGACATCGAAGCTCTTGGGCTTTTAAAGGTGGATGTGCTCGCCCTCGGCATGCTCACGGCGATTCGAAAGGGCTTTAAGTTGATAAATGATTATAGAAACAGCCAGTTATCACTCGCGACCGTGCCACCTGAGGATCCACTCACCTATCAGATGCTGCAGAAGGCGGACAGCATCGGAGTTTTCCAGGTGGAGTCCCGGGCGCAGATCTCCATGCTGCAACGCCTGAAGCCTGCGAACTTCTACGATCTTGTCATCGAAGTGGCCATCATGCGACCCGGTCCGATCCAGGGCAATATGGTGCATCCCTACCTGAAAAGACGGCAGGGTCTGGAGCCGGTCACCTACAGCAACGATGCCGTAAAGTCGGTGTTGGAGCGTACCCTCGGAATTCCCATCTTTCAGGAGCAGGTGATCGAACTCGCCATGGTGGCGGCAGGATTCAGTGCCGGGGAGGCGGATCAGCTACGACGCGCCATGGCAGCCTGGAAACGCAAGGGTGGGCTGGAGATCTTCGAGCAGAAGCTTATCAATGGCATGCTGGAGCGGGGTCACGACAGGGAGTTTGCAGAACGAATTTTCGCCCAGATCAAAGGCTTTGGCGATTATGGATTTCCGGAATCACATGCGGCCAGTTTCGCTCTACTGGTTTACGTTTCGGCCTGGCTCAAACGTCATGAACCGACCGCTTTTTATTGTGCACTACTCAACAGTCTGCCCATGGGTTTTTACTCCCCTTCCCAGTTGTTACAGGATGCGCAAAGACACGACATCGAGATCCGACCGGTGGATATCCTCTGCAGCCAATGGGACTCCACTTTAGAGAAACCTGCCCACACACGTCAGGTGGCTGCTCAGCAACCTGCTCTTCGCCTTGGATTTGGGAGGATCAAGGGATTCAACGAAAACGCCGCCAACCGAATCGTTAATGCCAGAGCAGAACAGCCATTTCGCGATCTGCAGGATGTTGCCCATCGGTCTAAATTGAATCGGGGAGAGATGTCAAAGCTTACTGAGGGGGGCGCCTTTAAGTCCATGTCGGGTAACAGATACCGTACCCATTGGGAGGTAGAGGGAATCCTCCCCCCATCACCCCTGTTAGAGCAGTGTGCAGAGCCCTCCTCCCCCGACTATTCACCGCAACGAAAGTTAAAAGAAGAGAGAGTAATCCTTCCCTCGCCCAGTGAAAGAGACGATCTTCGGGCAGATTACACCAGTTTAGGGCTGACCCTCGGAAGACATCCGATGGCGTTGCTGCGGGAGATGGAACCCTTTAGAAACTGTAAAACCGCGCAGCAACTGGAGGGACTCAAGCACGGTCGCTTTGTCCAGGTGGCAGGTATCGTGACTGGCAGACAGAGACCTTCCTCTGCAGCAGGTGTGCTGTTTCTCACCCTCGAAGATGAAACCAACAATGTAAATGTGGTGGTCTGGCAGAGGATTCTGGAACGCTTCCGCGCTGCGATAGTGCAGGGGCGACTATTGAAAATCAAAGGGATAATGGAACGGGAGGAATCGCTGATCCACGTTATCGCAGGTCAAGTCGAAGATTGCAGCCGTCATCTAGCGCAGTTCTCCCTACGATCAAGGGATTTTCGTTAGGTTTTAGCACCAGCCGTGCACTGAGAAGGGATTTTCGTTAGGTTTTTAGCACCAGCCGTGCACTGAGAAGGGATTTTCGTTAGGTCTTAAGCACCAGCCGTGCACTGACGCTGCCGGATTTCTGCAGCCGATTCACACTGATCTGATGCACGTGAACACTCTCGTCAGCTTCCAGTTTCTCCAGCCAGCGCATCATGTCATTGAAAGAGACATCTTCGAACCAAACACTGACACTATCCGTTCCTTCCGGTTGAAGCTTGTCCAGTGCGATGTTGGCCGACTTCGCCGAGCGGGATACCAGGATCAGAAGCGACTGCCCGCTGTTGCGATTCGACCTGCTGATGCCACTGATGGACCTCGCCTGTTTCTCCGTATCCCTCATCAGTTGAATCAGATCCCGGTTGCTGTCCCGCAGAGCCTGACTGTCATCGACAAATGCCTGCAGCGGCTGCCACATGCCGAACACGCAGATCAGCACAACGAAGAACAGAGCCAGTACCTTTAGGGCAACCTGATCCCGCAGTGCCAGTTGCGCGTAACTTTCACGTAGCTTAATCAGTACAGCGTTCTTCTTGAGAAACTCCATATTACCCGCGTCCAACCTGGCGAATTCTAACGCTCCCCTGAAACGACTTGTCTTCCTGATCTACATTGATGGTGCCGACTTCCGCAGACATTCCCAACTTAACCAGCCGCTGCACATACTCCACCAACCGATCGCTGGATGCCCCCCTTATCTGTAAGATGAGGTCGCCCCTTTGTTCACTGAAATTCACGTTCTCCAATTGCAGTCGTGATCCATCCATATTCCTGCCCGCTTCGGCGAGTACTGACAGGACATCATTCTGCTGTTCCGGTGCGCTGCTTCCCCTCAGGTGAGATTGCCAGCGGCGCTTGATGTCACGGGTGTTTTTGTCGTTCGGGTAGACCTCCTCATAAAGGTCCCTCGCTTGTGTGCCAAAGCGCTCGGCCTCGAGACTGAGATAGGTTCCCTTGCCTGTTAGTAGCAGCATGTGCAAAACAAAACAGCCCAACGCGACCCACCCGACAGATTTCCAACTCGTGGATGAATCGGCCTTGACGTTCACCGGCGTGAACTCCGCCTGCAGAAGATTGATGACACTGTTGTCATAGTTTCGACACAGTGTTTCGAAAGCGGAATAATCCAGCAGCTCTCTGGAAACGGGACAGTTCAGCTCAGCTTCCCACTGCGTGACCTGCAGAGAGATGGACTCCTCCTCTTCAGGCTCGACCAGAACCTTGAGCTCCCGCTCGCCCCCCTCCCCTTCCTCAGCATGGTCCTGCAGCGATAGGAGGGTGCCTACCAAATCCCTGTCCACCGCCATGGCCAGATTTCTGTCGGTTCTGACTAGTGCTCTGTCCGCATCGATGAGAATATTGCGATGCTCGCTCAGCATCGGTACACAGAGTGAATCCGTCACCATCACCTGTGCCGTGATACCCGCCTCCAGTAATGAATCCAGCCAGCTCTGCATCTGTTCCCGGTCGACTACTGCCACTGATATTTCGCCGCGCCCGGTTCGATCGCCAATGGCAAAGTGGGTCTCCTCAACATCCTGGGCAAGCTGTTCTTCAACCATGTAGGGCAATGCCTGCATGATCTTGCTCTGTTGGCGTGAGGGAACGGAAGCGGACGTGAACAGCACGCGCTCCCCGGGTACCAGCACGATCGTCTTACCGGACCAGTCCATCTCTTTGGTGACCACGGCAAGTTCTTGCAGTGGGTCTTCTCCCCTGCCGCGGATAACGCCGGACACATCGTCCAGCATCATCCACTCTACCGGGGTCTGCGTCTCCGATGGGGACCCTCGGAGGCTGATAAACAGATTCTCGGACATATGGCCTACACCATCCTATGGTTCCTGTTGCTCACTGTCCTCGACAGCATAACTGACAAATCGCTGTCCCAGATCTCGCGATAGAACGCGCATCTGCCCATCGAAAGGGTCTCGTTGGATGATGCTGGTTAGCTTACTCACACGGTCATTATATCTGGCTCTGCTGGCAACCCTGAAGTACTGACTCCTCACGGATAAACCCGTCTTATCGATTCCGCCCGCGCCGGTCACCCCCTGCTGCTGCAGGAATTCATCAACGCTCTGATACCCTTCCTGAGCATCCCGCTGTTCAACCAAGATCTCTGCAGAGTCCAGGGTTAGATCCGTCGCTATCGATTGCAGCATGATTGCCGGCGCCGTGTTAATGTTGATCGGCACCGAACCATCGGGGAGTACCACCACATAGGATAGCAGATTCCGGTAGTCCTCCTCATCCATCTCCAGCAGAAGGCGCAGTTCACTGACATCAGCCATCATTCCCGTTCCCGTACGATAGGGGGGATTCTGGTCGAGATAATCGTAATCCTCCGCGCCAAGCTGGCGGGTCGACTGATTGTCGTCCATCCAGTCGGCTACCAGATCGGTAATGAACGAATCGATCGCCAACTCCGCCAAGAGTGCTTCGAATCGAAGCCGATTGGCATTGCCCCGCGTGCCGGTCACCGCGAGACTGTTGAGATTAAAGAGACTTTGCAGGTCGGTAATCTGGATCTCGACTTCGCCCTGTTCGAATTCATAGGGGGCGATCGGTACAGCCCAGAGTTCAGTCATGTGATCTGTTTTGTTCTCATCTTCAAAGTCATCGTGCAGTATTTGACGGGCCAGTTCCTCTCCTCCGAGGGCGTACTGAAAAGCCTGACTCTGTTCCAGGTGGTTGAGCGTCTTGTGGGCTGCCAGATTCTGTTTGTTGGCCATCGAGGTCATCACCACGACTGCGATCGCCACCATCAGCAGGACTGCAACGAGGGCCACGCCCCTTTGACTTCGCTGCGACGGGCCCGCCGGCCGCCTGCCTTGCGCGGCCCTACTAATCGTAGTCCTCATCTTCCTCGTCCTCTTCGTCTTCGTCGTCCTCGTCCTCTTCATCCTCGTCTAGTTCATCCGCATCGCTATCCCTGCCCGCATCGTCGTATTGGCCATCTTGGTCCCCACTGGAACGCTTTGGCAGAGACACCAGATTGACGACTTTTCTGATCTCCCCAATCCCAGCCATGCTGACGAACAGTTCCATGGCCAGAGGTAACTCGAGCACCGGGTTCTCGTCGTCTGGCGGCCATAGATAGGTCGAGTCCCCTTCCGCGGCCAACGCAGTGATGCGAAAGTCATCGACGTCGGTGAGTATCGTTTGCGTTACCGGCTCACTGTCTTCTGCCCTGTCAAGCACCAGCCAATAGTGACGCAACAGTTCTCCCTCCAGCAGTTGGTAGGCGACTCGCTGCAGGCTGCTTCTCGGCACCCCCAGTGGATTTCGCCAGCCTACACGTGTGAACTCGAGGTTGTAGAGATCGCTGCCAATCAACAGGGCGTGCATTGGATCGCCCAATTCGTCTCGGATAGGTCTGTTGGCAAACTGGGTAAGATCTCGCTCGATGACGTCCAGTGCACGCTGCAAGCTGACAAATTGCTCAGTTCGAGCTTCGGTAACATCCCGCGTATCGATTACCGTGCTCAGAACCTGATTCGCCCCCAATCCTATCAGTGCAAAAATCGCGACGGCGACCATCACCTCCAACAGGGTGAACCCGCTGCTATTCACCGGAATCTCCCAACGACCCGGGTCAGGACGACCATGCAACTCTCCTGATCGCCACATCAATACTTGCCGACAAAACTGGTCAGGGTGATCATCGAATACTCCTCATCTCTGTCGAGTTCATCCCTGAATACGTCCACGCTTATACGACGTACATTGTCGTTTTCGGTAGCGGAGACCTCCACTTCGACCAGCCAGTCCGAATTCAGCATGTTGACCTCCGTCTGCGTAGTCCCAGTCTGGGGGTAGTCGTCCTCCAGACGGATATTCGATCGGATCTGACTCAGTTCATTGAGGGCAATCCAGTGGGCGATGGTCTTGTCCTGCACTAATCCTGTCTGGCTGACACTTTGCGTGGCGCTGGTGATCAAAGTTTTGGAAACTACCGCAAATATGAACAGCGCTATCAATATCTCAATCAGCGTGAAGCCAATGCTATTCATTCGCATACGTGTTCGTTTCAGCATCATGACTACTGTTCTTTGCTGACTTGAAACTCGCTGAATCCGTCAGTGGAAACGACCAAACTGGGAATACCACCACCATCCATTCTGACGTAGAGCTGAAACGGTGTAATCTCGCCGCTCGAGAGGATCAGGACGGGTGGTACAGTCAGCGATTCGCCCACCTCCATCTCACTTCCTTCCACGTGCAGTTGCAGTGTCACACCCAGTGGCAGCATGTGCTCCTCAAAGGGTCTTTCCTTGAGCGGCATCCACTTCTGCGTGACGTCATCGAACTGATAGAACGCATACTGGTTTTCCGCGGGATCAAAGCCTATTTCAAAACCGCTGACGATCGCTTCATCGCTGGCCATCTGCAGAACGGCCCGGATCCGCTCCGCTTCAGTCTCCTGACTAGCCGTTTCGATACTGCTCGGAATAGAGATTACTACGACGCCCATCATGATACTGACGATCAGCATCACGATGAGGATTTCGACCAGCGTAAAACCGCCGCTTCTCAAACCAAATCCATGGGCGTGTGGTGGGTCTGCCGGCAACGGTACAATTTGCTGAACTGGCGGCTACGCTTACAGATCTGACAGGCGGATGTCCGCATCGAATCCCTCGCCGCCTTCCTTTCCGTCAGCACCGTACGTATAGATTTCAATTTCGCGTTCATCATTGAAGTACAGATAGGGTTCGCCCCAGGGGTCAACCGGTGTCTTCGGCAGATAACCATCCGGACTCCAGTTTTCCGCTTCCGGATATCCCGATGGAGGGCTGACCAACGCTTCCAATCCCTGATCAGTGCTCGGATAAACCCTGTTATCGAGTTTATACATCTGCAGGGCGGTTTGGATTCTGCCGATATCGATCATCGCTGCATCGACCCTCGCTTCATCGGGTCGGGTGATGATTTGGGGTACGATCAGCGCACCCAGAATTCCTAGGATCACGATCACTACCATGACTTCGATCAGGGTGAAGCCCGCCGAAATCAATACCAAACTGGCCGATTCTCGAGGCTGGCCAGACCTGAATGGTCGACTCATTGCTATGTCGCTCTCACAATAATTGATTGAGATTCATAATGGGTAGAAGGATCGCCATGACGATGGTGAATACAGCCCCACCCATGATCAGTAACATAATTGGACCAAACAAACTCAGCAAGATTCCAGTCAGAGACTCCACATCCTGCTGCATATGGTCAGCCGTGCGAGCCAGCATATCGTCCAATTCACCACTGGCCTCACCACTGGCGATCATGTGCAGCATCATCGGCGGAAAGTACCCGCTCTGATCCAGGGCCACTTTTAGGCTGGTCCCTTCCGTTACCTTCACGGTCGCTTCAGTCACTTTCTCCCGCAACCACGAGTTGGACAGCACTTGACCGGATATCCTCATTGCGTCGACCAGCGGCACGCCACTGCTGTTCAGAATGCTGAGGGTACTGGCAAACTGTGCGGTATTGAATCCACGGCTCATCTTGGCCACCAGCGGTATGTGCAGTAGGCGACGATCGAATGACAGACGGATACTCTCCACGGTCAGCATCTGTCTGATCAGAACTACCACGACAACGACCAGCAAGGTGATCCACAGGAAGTTATACTGCAGAAAGTCACTGACAGCGATCAGGCCAGACGTCAGGCCGGGCAGTTCCTGCTCCGAATCCCTGAACACCTTTACGATGTCCGGCACCACGTACCCCAGCAGGCCTGCCAGAATCAATACGGTCAAGGTAAACAGGATGATGGGATAGACCATCGCCTGCTGGATCTTCTGTCTTGCGAGCTGTTGCGACTCGGTAAACTCGGCTAGCCGAATCAAGATGAGATCCAGATGCCCGGTTGCTTCGCCGGCAGCTACGGTGGCGCGATAGAGATCCGGAAACGCCCGTGGATAGTCGGCTAAGCTGTCTGTGAGGGAAAAGCCCTCCATGACCTTGGATCGAATCGCGATCAACATGCCCTGCTGGCTTCGTTTCTCGCTTTGCTGTGAAACCGCCAACAAGGCTTCTTCCACAGGCAGGGCCGCAGCTATCAGGGTAGCCAACTGGCGGGTGATTAGGGCACGGTCCTTCACGCCAAGGGATGGTCTGAACCATGTACGCAGGCTCGAGGTCGACTCCTTTGCTTCGACGCTGGTGGAGACTGACAAAGGTGCCAAGCCGCGATCGCGCAGCAGTTGACGCACCTGTCGCATGCCGTCAGCTTCAAGGACGCCTTTTTCCTCTCGGCCACGTTCATTCAGTGCAACGTACTCGAATGCTGCCAAGGTCAATCCTCCATGATTCTGCGCAGCACTTCGTCCACCGACGTTGTCCCATCCAGTATCTTGGCGCGTCCATCGTCCCTGATGTTCTGGAACTTGCTGTGCGCGTACTTTTCCAGATCCAATTCCGATGCGCCACTGTGAATCATGTGCCTGAGTTGATCATCCATCGAGACGACTTCATAGATGCCCACGCGCCCCTTGTATCCCTCCTGCACGCACTCGTCACACCCGGTCGCCCGGTGAAGCGTGGGGGGCTGCTTCGGATCCACGTCGAGGAATTCACACTCGTAGTCGTCCGCTTGATAGGCTTGCCGGCACGAACGGCAAAGGACGCGCACCAAGCGCTGCGCCACCAGACCGACGATGCTGGTGGATAACAGATAGGGTTGCACGCCCTGATTTGCCAGCCGTGTTATGGCTCCGAGGGCAGTATTGGTGTGGATGGTCGACAGGACCAGATGACCGGTTAGACTCGCCTGGACGGCGATTTCAGCGGTCTCGGGATCGCGGATTTCACCCACCATAACTACGTCCGGATCCTGTCTCAGTATGGCCCGCAGTCCCTTGGCGAAGGTCATGTCTGCCTTCGTGTTGACCGGAGTCTGACCTATTCCCTCGACGTCGTATTCGATGGGATCTTCCACGGTGAGAATGTTGCGGGTACGATCGTTGAGCGAATCGATACAGGCATATAGCGTGGTGGATTTGCCGGAACCGGTGGGTCCCGTTACCAGAATCACGCCGTGGGGTTTCTTGATCAACTCCTGCATGGTCTTCAGGCCATGTTGATTCATACCCAGGTTACTGAGATCGCGACGGCCTTCCTGTTTATCCAGCAACCGCATCACCACCCTTTCACCGTTTCCCGTCGGAATGGTGGAAACGCGCACGTCGACCTCTTTACCTGCGATTCTGAACGAGGTCCTGCCATCCTGAGGAAGGCGTTTCTCGGCGATGTCCAGCTTCGCCATCACCTTTATCCTGGATGCCAGCAGCGGCGCCAGCGCCCTTTTCGGCCTGACGACCTCCCGCAACACGCCGTCAACTCGGAATCGTACCACCAACCTGGTTTCATAGGGTTCTATATGGATGTCCGAAGCGTCTACTTTGGCGGCCTCGGTCAAAAGGCTGTTGATCAGCCTGATCATCGGTGCGTTCTCTTCCTGCTCCAGCAGATCTTCGGTTTCCGGGACCGACTCCGCCAGACTGGCAAGATCCAGTTCCTCACCCAACCCTTCGATCATCTGCATCGCTTCATCAGAGTCGTTCTGATAGGTGTAGGCCAAGCGGGAATCGAAGGTTTCCTCATCCACTTCCACGCAGTCAAATGGGAGGCCGATGAAGCGGCGCACCTCCACCAATGCGGTCGGGCTGAGCCCATGTTTGTAGATCACCGAGCGCTGATCGGATTCCTGCTCCAACGGCAGTAACAGGATTCCGTATCGTCTGGCAAATGAGAATGGTAATCGGAGAGGGGACATTTTCGTGGTCTGCAACTTCTAGTCCTTTGCGGCTTGATCCTTGTCTGTCTGGGCTTTCCCAGTGCCTGTTGATGCGTATTCCGGGCACCAAATCACCTGTGAAAAGCTACAGGCATTAGTTAGTAATATACTTTAAATTATCACCTTAATCTATTGTTTTCACAGATTTTTCAATCTTGAGTACTGGCGTCAACAGGCTATTGAAATGCTGTTCCCGCGCGCTCGGAGAGGAGAACTGTGCTTTAGTGATTATACACCGAGTTCAGATGAGAAGCTGACGAAGTTTGACGTCGAGATCGTCAACCTGTACAGGCTTGGCCAGATAGCCAGCCATGCCGGCTGCAATGCAGCGGGCCTCCTCTCCCTGCCGCACATTGGCTGTCAAGGCGAGAATAGGAGATTTCACGATCCGGTCCTGCTGCTGCCTCTTGATCTCCAGAGCGGTTTCGAAGCCACTCATCCCCGGCAACTGACAGTCCATCAACACCAGGTCGAAGTCCATCCGCCCCAGTTTGAGCAACGCTTCGTCTCCGTTGCTGGCAATGTCGACCTGATAGCCAAGTTGGTGCAGCATCTTCTCGGTGCTGAGCTGATTGATCCGATCATCCTCCACCAGCAAGATATTCCTCTCTCTGGATAGATCCTGCTGCCACTTCTCTTCGCCACCCTGCGCTTTTTCCGGGCCTAGCGATTTCAATCCCAGCATCTCGATCACCAGCCGGTGCAATTGCTCCTCGATCACCGGAGTGGATAACAGACCGGTCCCGCCGTTTCGCCCGGGAGCGGTATCACGACGCACCTGCTGCAGGGGAACCACGCGAATGATGGGAATGGACAGGGATGCAGGCGGTGACACGTCATGGGCCAGGATCAGTAGATCAGACGAAGCCAGGCTGGTATCGGCGTCGAATCCGCCCGCGACGGTAATCTCCATCGACCACGCTTCCAGATAGAACAGCAGCGATCTGGCTGCCCACTCTGAGAATCCGATCACAACCACCCGCTTCTCGTTCAATTTCGCGTAGGGAGTAAACGTCCTGTTTTGCTGGCTTGATATTCCGAGCGACGCTGTGAACCAGAGGCTGGCTCGGTCATTGCCACGGGATACACCGATCTCACCCCCCATCGATTTCGCCAACTCGCGACTCAGTACCGATCCCAACTGCTCTGTGCGGATCGCATTCTGCATTCCATCCGCGCTGAACTCGCTGACCAGCCCGTTGCTCTCGAATTTTGCCAGCCCGAACTCTTCATCGAACACTTCCGCTTTCAGGCGCCCTTCGCCGCTGCTCTCCCGTTGCAGGTCCACCAGAACGATCACCCGCCTACATTGCGTCACCCGCATCACATTGGTGACCAGATTGGTGACGATCTGCTTGATTCGGTTCGGATCTCCCTTTACCCGATGGGGCATATCACGCGTGTAGACCACCCATAGCTCAATCTCTCTTCCGGCGGCCAGCGGCCCGAGCTGTTCCATACAGATGTCGATCTCCCTATGGAGATTGAACACCGATTGCCCCACTGCCAACGTGCTACTGCCAATCTCAGATTGCTCCAGCAACAGTTCAACCAGTGACAGCAGTTGCTGTGCCGATCGATCCGCCACGTCCAGTTGCTCTTTCTGTTCGATGCCTAGATCGCTCTTCTTGAGCAGCGACAGCATACTCACTATCCCGTTGATGGGCGTTCTAAACTCGTGTCCGATGCCAAACAGTATCTTGTACTTGGTCTCGAGCACCCTGCCTTCCTCGTGCTGTGCCGTCGTCAGAGCGCGTATACTGGTCTGTAGATTCTGCTTATTCTCGTAGTTCTGCCAGAAGACCTTGTTTAACCGGGCGACCTCCGTACTCAGTAAGACACAGTAGACCAGCGTCGCCATACAGATGAGCTGACCGGCCAGCCCGGCTTCAAAAAGCCACAGGACGGCAACAGGAATCAACGTCATGAGGAGGACCAACTTGACCACAACCCGGTAGGCGACCAACGCAAAGGCTAGATAGCTGACGATCGTAAGGGTCAGCCCAAACAGCAGGAACTGCACGGAAGCGGAAGCGGTGCTTCGGTGCAGCAAGACAACGAAACAGATCCACAGGGCGCTGCTGAGTAGAATTGTCAGCAACATCCTTTCGCGCCAGCGACGCGGACCAGCCCCGTAGAGTTCTTCGAACCTGCGCCCAAGCAGCGTGGTGAGAGCCACGACTACTGACATCAGCATCCCGAGAGCGACACAGAGCTCAAACGGCAGCAACAGCTTCCCTGGTATGACCGCAAAGAGCACAAGATAGACAGCAGTCAGCCGGGGTCCGACGTTCGCCAGATCAGCATCGGTCCGCGTCAGGAGCTTTCTGTTCTTCATGATCTTTCTGTCCGCGGTAAACAGCCTGCTATCCTGCAGCCACGGCCATCGCGATCGAATGCTGTCTAGCCAGCGTTGCATGTCGGAATCCTCTCACCGGTGAGGTGACAAAAAAGACCTTCTCATCCTGAGTTTAGTTGACGTTTGCGGTGTGCATCTGTTTAGCCTGTTTAAAAAGCCGTCGCCGGGGGATAATATCCGCGCCGCTGCTCTTTCGATTGAGGAAAAGACTATGGATTTTGTAGCCAACCATATCCTGTCGGTTACCCAGTTCGAACGCGTCGATATCGACTCCGTATTCAGCGTCGCCGATCGCATGGAACCCTATGCACATCGAAAGAGGGTAACGCGCGTATTAGAGGGGGCGATCCTGGGCAATATGTTCTTTGAGCCGAGCACGCGAACCCGAGTCAGTTTTGGCTGTGCGTTCAATCTGCTCGGTGGCGAGGTGCGTGAGACCTCCGAAATAAAGGCATCCGCCATCGCCAAAGGGGAATCCTTCTACGATACCGCCCGCGTACTCAGCGGCTACAGCGACATTATCGTCATGCGTCACGAAATCGCGGGTTCCGTGGCTGAATTTGCCGAAGCCAGTCGCGTACCGGTTATCAACGGCGGCGATGGCCCCAACGAACATCCCTCTCAGGCGCTGCTGGATCTCTATACCATCAGAAAGGAGGTGATGGATCGAGGCAAAGGGATCGACGGACTGCGTATCGCCCTGGTAGGGGATCTCAAATATGGTCGTGCGGTGCACTCGCTGTGCAAACTCCTGACGCTGTATGACGATATCAACTTCACGCTGATATCACCCCCCGAGTTGCAGCTCCCCAAGGTCTACATCGAGGAGATGAAGCAACGCGGCCATAAGGTCACCGTATCCGATCAATTGGAATCCAGTATCGGTCACGCTGACATCCTCTACCTCACACGCACCCAGGAGGAACGTTTTCCCAGCCAGGAAGAAGCGGATCGTTACCGCGGACTGTTCCGAATGAATCAGTCGATCTATACGGAATTCTGTGAGCCCAACACGGTGATCATGCACCCACTGCCCAGAGACTCCCGCGGTGAAGCCAGCGAATTGGATAACGATCTGAATGAGAACCCGAACCTGGCCATCTTCAGACAGACCGATAATGGTGTCCTGATCAGAATGGCTCTGTTTGCACTGATACTGGACGTGGTGGATAAGGTAGACACCCATGCCAGAGAGGTGAGCTGGAACATTAACCGGCGTTTTTGAACGTCGGTCTCGGAGCAGCAGATGCACGTCAACTATGACAGCCTCAGTTTCGGATTAGACGAATCGACCCAGCTATTGAAGGATCAGGTGAACCGATTCGCCGCCAACGAAATAGCACCCCTGGCCGCAGAGATCGACAGCAACAACGACTTCCCCCGACCGCTATGGGAGAAGATGGGAGCGCTCGGCCTGCTTGGCATTACCGCCGCAGCGGAATACGGCGGCGCCGAGCTGGGCTATTTTGCCCATGTGGTGGTGGTTGAAGAGATCAGCCGGGCATCGGCTTCGGTGGGCCTAAGCTACACCGCCCACTCCAACCTGTGTGTAAACCAGATTCAGCGTAACGGTACGGTGGAACAGAAGAGACGCTACCTGCCAAAACTGATCAGCGGGGAACACGTCGGTGCTCTGGCGATGAGTGAACACACAGCGGGCTCCGATGTTGTCAGCCTGCAGCTTCGCGCTGATCGCGATGGCGACGACTATCTGCTGAACGGCAGCAAGATGTGGATCACCAATGGACCGGATGCCGATACCTACATCATCTACGCGAAGACGGAACCGGATAAAGGCGCCCGTGGCATCAGCGCCTTTATCGTTGAACGCAATGCGGCCGGATTCAGCCGTTCACCCAAACTGGACAAGCTGGGTATGAGGGGATCCAACACCTGTGAACTGGTGCTTGAGAACTGCCGCGTCCCAGCCGGCAATATCCTGGGAAGTGCAAACGATGGTGTCGGGGTGCTGATGAGCGGCCTCGATTACGAGCGGGCGGTCTTGGCTGCCGGTCCCGTCGGCATCATGCAAGCCTGCATGGATATCGTCACGCCCTACATCCACGATCGCAAACAGTTCGGTCAGTCCATCGGCGAATTTCAACTGATTCAGGGCAAGGTCGCAGACATGTATACCCGTTTGAACGCATGTCGTGCATACCTCTACGCTGTGGCCAAGGCCTGCGATCGCGGCGAGACCAGCCGCAAGGATGCCGCCGGTGTGATCCTATACTGTGCCGAGACAGCCACCCAAACGGCCCTAGATGCCATTCAAATTCTGGGGGGCAATGGCTATATCAACGACTATGCAACCGGCCGCCTGCTGCGCGATGCGAAACTGTATGAGATTGGGGCCGGTACATCGGAGATCCGCAGGATGCTGATCGGCAGAGAGCTGTTCAACGAGTCCGCATAAAACACGTACCGGACCAGAACAGCCGATGACATTTGACGCACCTGAACTCAGAGCATCTCCAGACGAAGAGGGAGTGATTTGACCAAATTCATCATCGACTGTGACCCCGGCCACGATGACGCGGTGGCAATCCTATTCGGTGCCAAATACTGCGACCTGATCGGGATCACCACCGTATACGGCAACTCGACGGTACAAAATACGACGCGCAACGCCCTCGCGATCTGTGAACTGGCAGGATTGAAACTCCCGGTGGCACAGGGGCTGGCAGACCCGTTGTCGGGGGCGCGAATCAGCGGCGAGATCGCCCATGGCAAGACCGGCCTGGACGGAGCCGAGTTGCCCTCGCCTCAATCGAAACCGATCTCTCAGTCTGCGGTCGACTTTCTGATCGAGCAAGCTGAAGAACACCGGGGCGATCTGGTGATTGTAGCGGTGGCCCCGATCACCAACGTCGCCACCGCCCTGCAAACCGAACCCAAGTTGAGATCCTGGCTCAAGGCAATATCCATCATGGGTGGTTCGACCCACATCGGCAATGTCACTGCAAGCGCGGAATTCAACACCTACACCGATCCGGAGGCGGCCGAGATCGTGTTCGACAGCGGCGTGCCCATTCATATGGTGGGCCTCAACGTGACCACCCAATTCGGCATCGCAGGCAACGACATCAAACGACTGCGACTCGAAGGGGGTAAGCTGGCACGGGAACTCGCCAACGCGCTTGACTTCTATCTGCAACGACAAGGTTCGCTCTATGGGCGCACCATTGCTCCCATACATGACGTGTGTGCCTGGCTGCCCTATACCCACCCCGGCCTGATCGACTATCAGGCGACCAGGGTGTCGGTGGAAACCGGCGGTCGCCACACGCGCGGCATGACGGTCTGTGATTTTCGCGGACTGATTACCGGGAAGACGGGTAGCATCGCCGCTACGCAACCTGCCAATGCCGAAGTTGCGGTTGACGTGCGCGGTGATGCGATAATAGAGTTGGTACTGGACACGTTACTCGAATATCCATAATCTCGGCACCACTGACAGAACCTTACGCAAGTTGAACAGGACAGTTACCCTTAGGACTACATCCCACCAGGACAGTCACTACCGAAAATAAGGAACGACCATGATCTATGACGATATCAACCAGACCATTGGCAATACCCCGATCGTTCGTGTGAATCGTATTGCACCGGCCAACCAGACCATGTATGTAAAGCTGGAAGCTTTCAATCCACTGGCTTCCGTGAAGGACAGATTGGCCATAGCAATCATCGAAGATGCCGAGCGCAAAGGTACCATCACACCCGGTCAGACGGTTATAGAAGCGACTTCCGGAAATACCGGCATCTCCCTGGCGATGGTGTGCGCATCCAAAGGCTATCCCTTTGTCGCCACCATGGTGGAGACCTTCTCTATCGAACGCCGCAAAATCATGAAGGCGCTGGGAGCTAAGGTCATTCTCACGCCCGCCGCAGAGCGGGGCTCGGGGATGGTGAAGATGGCGGAGGAATTAGCCGAAAAGCACGGTTGGTTCCTGGCGAGGCAGTTCGAGAATCCTGCCAATCCCGACTACCACAAGAATACCACGGGTCCGGAAGTGCTGCGGGACTTCGCCGGCAGGGATCTGGATTATTTCGTCAGTGGATGGGGAACCGGCGGCACCGTGACCGGTGCCGGCGCCGTGATCAAACTGGCCAGACCTGATATCAAGATCATCGGCGCGGAACCGGAAGTCGCCGCCATGCTGTCCGGTAAGGAGTGGTCTCCTCACAAGATTCAAGGATGGACACCTGACTTCATTCCGGCAGTGCTCGACAAAGAGGTGATCGATGAGCTGATCACGGTATCGGACGAGGAAGCGATCGCCACCGCGAAGAGTCTGGCAACGCAGGAAGGTATCTTCTGCGGCATCTCCTCGGGAGCCACCATGGCTGCAGCCTTAAAGGTAGCCGCTTCGGCACCGGATAATAGCACCATCGTGGCCATGTTACCCGATACAGGTGAACGCTATCTTTCCACTCCCCTGTTCGAAGGTATCACAGAGGAATCTGACGATGAGTGGCTGGCCGCACAGGGTTAGTTAGCGGCTTTGCATAGCCCATTCGTTGCAGAGAGGCAAAGTGTTGGCGGCCCATGCAGGTGAGTCAGAGGCGGCGTTCAACCAGGTGATATAACCATGCAACCTATCTGGACGCCCTCTGCCGAGCGGATTGAGTCTGCCAACATCACTCGTTTCCGGCGGCACGTCAATGCAACGCTGTCACTCTCGCTGGAAAGCTACTCTCAACTTCATCAGTGGTCTGTGCTGGAGCGAGAATCCTTTTGGGAAGCGGTCTGGCACTTCACCGGCATCGTGGCATCCACATCCTACAGCAAGGTGCTGACCGATGGGGACAAGTTCCCCGGAGCAAGGTGGTTCCCGGGCAGTCGCCTGAACTTTGCCGAAAACCTGCTGAAGTATCGGGATGATGCGACTGCGCTGGTGTTTGTAGCTGAAAACGGTGACCGCCGCGAGATCAACTATGCCGAGTTACACGCCCAAGTTGCCGGGCTGCAGCGATCGCTGATCGATGCGGGCGTTCAGCAAGGGGACCGAGTCGCCGCGTATCTGCCCAACATCCCCGAAACGGTAATCGCCATGCTGGCCTGCGCCAGCCTGGGCGCGGTCTTTTCCTCCTGCTCCCCCGATTTCGGCGTGGCAGGCGTGTTGGATCGACTTGGCCAGATCCAACCCAAGATCCTGTTCACCACCGATCAATACAACTACAACAACAAGACGATCAGCATGCTCGATCGGGTGGAGCGGATAGTCGCCAGCCTGCCCAGTTTGCAGCGTGTGGTGATCATACCGGCCGGGGATGCGATGACGCTGCCATCCAGCCTTCAGAAGGCCGTTAGATACGATGATTTCATGACGAGCAGTGTAACGGATGTGGAATCGTTCACTGCAGTGAGTTTTGACCATCCCCTCTACATCATGTACTCGTCCGGCACCACCGGTTCTCCGAAGTGCATTGTCCACAGCGTCGGCGGCACCCTGATTCAGCATCTGAAGGAACATCAGTTGCACGTGAATCTGACCCGTGACGATACCCTGTTCTATATCACCACCTGCGGTTGGATGATGTGGAACTGGCTGATAAGCGGTCTGGCATCCGGTGCCACTTTGGTACTGTATGACGGTTCGCCATTCCATCCGCGTCCGAGGAGGATGTTCGATCTCATCCAGGATGAGTCGATCAGCGTGTTCGGTACCAGTGCCAAGTATCTGTCAGCCCTGGAGAAGACCCGCACCCAGCCGATCGATAGCCACGACCTCGACTCTTTACACACAATCCTCTCTACCGGATCTCCGCTTCCTACCGAGGGATTCCAGTTTGTCTATCAGCAAATCAAAGAAGATCTCTGTCTCTCATCCATTTCCGGCGGCACAGACCTGATCTCTTGTTTCGTCTTGGGCAATCCCACCCTGCCGGTCTATGCAGGCGAGATTCAGTGCGCCGGTCTCGGTATGGACGTACAGGTCTTCAACGACGCAGCTGAGCCCGTCAGTGGCCAGAAGGGAGAACTAGTCTGTGGCCGGGCATTTCCAGCTGTACCGGTTGGGTTCTGGGATGATGCCGACGGTAGCAGGTTTCACGCGGCGTATTTCGATCGGTTCCCCAACGTGTGGGCGCACGGTGACTTTATAGAGGTGACTCCCCGCGACGGATATATCATCTATGGCCGATCAGATGCTGTACTGAATCCCGGCGGGGTTAGAATCGGTACCGCCGAGATCTACCGGCAGGTGGAACAGGTGGACGAAGTTCTGGAAAGTCTGGCGATAGGTCAGCAGTGGAATGGCGACACACGAATCGTGCTGTTCGTCGTACTCAAGGAGGGTGTTCAACTGGACCAAGAGCTGCTGCGCGAGATGAAGACGGTCATCAGAGAGAACGCAAGTCCACGGCACGTGCCAGCCAAGTTCATTCAGGTCAGGGGCCTGCCTCGAACCATCAGCGGCAAGATTTCAGAACTGGCGGTGAGCAACATCGTACATGGCCGGGTTGTAGACAACACCGACGCCCTGGCCAATCCGGAAGCACTCGATTATTTCAGAGGTCTCGCAGAACTGCAGTGACGCTTGGGGAGTCCGGCCGGGAGCAGTCCGGCCGGATACCCAAGATTACGGCTTAGCCGAGCAACTCGTCCACTTCAGGAATCGCTTTGAACAGATCAGCCACCAGACCATAGTCCGCCACCTGGAAGATGGGGGCATCGGCATCCTTGTTGATCGCTACGATCACCTTGCTGTCTTTCATGCCGGCCAGGTGCTGAATCGCGCCGCTGATGCCAACGGCGATATAGAGTTCCGGAGCAACGATCTTACCGGTCTGCCCAACCTGCAGATCGTTAGGTGCATAACCGGCGTCCACGGCAGCGCGTGACGCGCCGACCGCTGCGCCGAGCTTATCGGCTATCGATTCCAGCAGCTTGAAGTTTTCGCCATCCTGCATGCCACGACCACCGGAGATGATGACGTTGGCGGCAGTCAGTTCAGGTCGTTCCAGCTGGGCGATCTCGTCCTTGATCCACTCCGCGAGGCCCGTGTCCGTCACAGTGTCCACGTTCTCGACGCTTGCCGAACCACCCTCCGCCGCAACCGCGTCAAAGGCAGTACCACGTACCGTCAGCACCTTGATTGCATCGGCAGATTGCACCGTGGCAACTGCACTGCCGGCATAGATCGGTCGCTCGAATGTATCTTCGCTGACGACACCACTGATGTCTGAGATCTGCGCCACGTCCAGAAGAGCGGCCGCACGGGGCAGGTAGTTCTTTCCAGCCGTGGTGGTGGGGGCAAGAATGTGGCTGTAGTCCTTACCGATTTCAGCGATCAGCGCTGCGACATTTTCTGCGGTTAGATGATCGTAGGCAGCGTTGTCAGCCAGCAGGACTTTGTCGACGCCTTCAATCTTGGCACCGGCATCGGCAGCAGCGCTACAATTTGCACCAGCCACCAGCAGCGCAATGTCACCACCGATCTCCTTCGCTGCAGCGACTGTAACCAGCGTAGCAGCTTTGATTGATTCGTTGTCATGTTCGGCAATAACAAGATTACTCATTCGATCACCTTCGCTTCATTCTTCAGTTTATCAACAAGTTCTTCGGCAGTTTCAACGATCACACCGGCCGCTCGTTCGGGCGGTGGTTCGACCTTCAAAGTGGTCAGCCGTGGAGCCACATCCACACCCAGATCTCCGGGGGTATAGCTGTCGATGGGTTTCTTCTTCGCTTTCATAATGTTGGGCAACGATGCATACCTCGGTTCGTTCAATCTGAGATCTGCAGTGACGACCGCCGGGAGCGGCACAGAAATGGTTTCGAGGCCTCCGTCGACTTCACGGGTAACCACCGCTTTGCCGTCTTCCACAGTCAGTTCTGACGCGAAAGTCACCTGCGAGAGCCCGGCAAGAGCCGCCAACATGGGTCCCGTCTGACTGTTGTCGCCATCGATTGCCTGTTTGCCCAAAATAACGATATCGGGTGATTCCTTGTCGACGATCGCCTTCAAGATCTTGGCCACTGCCAAAGGTTGCAGGTCACCGTCAGCTTCGACAAATATGCCACGATCAGCACCCAATGCCAGAGCGGTCCGAATCTGCTCCTGGCAATTGGTAATGCCGATGGAGGCAACGACGACCTCTTCCGCTGACCCGGCTTCCCTCAAGCGAACAGCTTCCTCAATGGCGATCTCATCGAACGGATTCACCGCCATCTTGACATTACTTAAATCTATGCCGCTGTTATCGCTGAGCACACGAACACTGACGTTCGCATCTACGACTCTCTTGGCAGTTACCAGAACTTTCATGAAATTCCTCTGCTAGTCATTTGTTTAAAAAACAGTTGTGAGTGGGATGGCGTTTACGATTTCTGCAACACCGCTTCATTCCATCATCTTGTATTCAAAAATCGGGATAGACCCTATAGTTTGCCAACACGGTTCAGCTTCATTGGCTGCTATTCACGATACGGGATAGACCCTATGATTTGTCAACAATCAGGGAGCGTCAATGATGAACTCTTATCCACTGCCGGTCAATAGCGGTAGCGTGCTTTGGGCCTTTAAATTATGGGATTTCAAGCACTTACAATTGACCTGAGTCAATGAATCGGTAGCTAACCCAATTCTCATTTCAATGCCGGTGTGGTTTTCATACAATGTATTTTTGCTCATCCCAATGCGTTCAAGGAGTTAGGCTGTGGAACGAGAATCAATGGAGTTCGATGTCGTTGTGGTAGGTGGTGGCCCATCCGGTCTTGCCGCAGCAATCAGGTTCAAACAGCTATGCCAGGACTCCGGCGACGACTTCAGCGTATGTCTGGTAGAAAAGGGATCTGAAATCGGTGCCCACATCCTCTCCGGTGCTGTGCTGGAGCCGATCGCACTGGATGAACTCTTTCCCACCTGGAAGGAGATGGGCGCACCGCTTGAAAACCCGGTGACTGAGGATGACGTTTACTACCTGGTCAGTGAGAATCACGCCGTTAAAGTCCCCGCCCTCTTCGTTCCCAAAAAGACCCATAACCAGGGGAACTACGTCATCAGTCTGGCGAATCTCTGCCGCTGGCTGGGTGAACAGGCAGAACAGCTCGGCGTGGAGATCTTTCCCGGCTTCCCCGCAGCGGAGGTGCTGTACGACGAGGCCGGTGGCGTTTCCGGCATCGCCACCGGTGATATGGGAATCAGTGCCTCGGGAGAGCAGAAGGCTACCTACCAGCCCGGCTATGAACTGCGGGCCAAGTACACGGTTTTTGCCGAGGGTTGCCGCGGCCATCTGGGCAAACAGTTGATGGCCAAATATGATCTGCAGCGAGATGTCGGGACACAGCACTACGCCTTGGGCATGAAGGAGATCTGGGACATGGATCCCAGCAAGCACGTGCCGGGCAAGGTCGTTCATACGGTGGGGTGGCCATTGGATCATCTGCCAGGCACGGTAGGTGGTTCCTTTATCTACCACATGGAAAACAACCAGCTAGCGATCGGCTTGATCGTGGACTTGGGATACAAGAATCCACACCTCAGCCCATTCGACGAATTCCAGCGCTTCAAACACCATCCCGTCGTACACCAATTCCTCGAAGGCGGAAAACGAGTTGCATATGGTGCACGGGCGGTTACCAAAGGTGGTTACCAGGCAGTGCCAAAACTCACCTTCCCCGGAGGCGTTCTGGCAGGAGACAATGCAGGCTTTTTCAATTTCCTCAAGATCAAGGGCACGCACACAGCGATGAAGACAGGTATGTTGGCCGCCGAAGCGATCTTCAACGCTGTCAAGAACGGCTCAAACGGGCAAGAGGAACTCACTGCCTACACCGATGCCTATGCGCAATCCTGGGTAAACGAAGAACTCTATTCATCCAGAAACACCAATCCTGCCACACACAAGTTCGGCATGTTGCTGGGCGCAGCTTTTACCTGGATCGATCAAACGATCTTCAGGGGAAGCATGCCATTCACGCTGCAGGATGATACACCGCCCCACGCCACGCTTAAGTCCGCTGACGCATGTGCGAAGCTAGACTATCCAAAACCGGATGGTGTGATCAGTTTCGACAAACTCTCTTCGGTATTCCTGTCAAGCACCAACCACGAGGAGGATCAGCCCTGTCATCTGCAGTTGGCCGATCCGGGCATCCCCCTTCAGAAGAACCTACCAATGTATGATGAGCCCGCCCAACGATACTGTCCTGCCGGCGTCTACGAAGTGATCGAGGAAGCAGACGGCAGCCAGCAGTTTCAGATCAACAGCCAGAACTGCGTTCACTGCAAGACCTGTGACATCAAGGACCCGGCCCAGAACATAAACTGGGTAACACCGGAGGGAGGGGGCGGGCCTAACTATCCGAATATGTGACATGGTGGAATCGGGACCCTGAACCGAGTTAACGACGAACGGCAGACAGTTCTTCAGATGAGAGACGTGGGTCTTCGTGGTCAGCTTATCCCGGCGACATCGGCAAGCAGATCGCTGCCGGATAGAACTGATCCATGTCCGGGGTAGATCGATGCTGGATTGAGGTTCCTCAGCCCCGCGATACTCTGCAACAGTTTGCTGCGATTATTGTAGATGGACGGCAGTACGAGCGTGTTACTCCTGCCACTTGCCAATAGCGTGTCACCAGTGATCAAGCTTCTGGAAGGTAGATGAAAATAGCAGCAACTGTCCTCCGTGTGACCCGGTGTATGTATCGTCATCCAGTTGTCAAAGCCAGGCAGGCTTCCCGTTGGCTGTAACCTGATTACGGATGGATCAGTCATATGCGCTTCGGGCCGTGAGTTGGCTGTCTTGCGGGAGATAAACCCGGACGCCTGTCGGTCCAGCCATGATGCCAACGACGCGAGTGATACAAGCGGATTCAACTTCTCTCGCCACAACGACGTTGAGGGCGGGATGGCGATCTTCGCCTGACACTGCAGCGCTGCTTTTCTGAGTCCACCCATGTGATCGGTGTGCCCGTGGGTGCACACCACGAGATCAACGTCCTGGAGATTACGCTGCAACGTATCGGTGACGTATGCCATGACCTTTTTGTCGGCCATGAAGGCAACATCGATGACCATCAGACGGCCATCTTCGTCGATGATATAGCTATTGGCACCCCTGCTCTTTACCCTATGAATCTGCATGGAGCAACGGATGGGTCTGCATGTCTGACGCCTTGGATGAGGTGAAGCTGGATCCCCTCAAACTGCTTCTGAAGGGCTGTCGGCCCGCGACTCTAACACACCTCCCTCATTCATCCCATGGCGGGCACAAGAAAGGCCCGCCACAACAGCGGCGCCCTTTGCTGGGTATTCAATCGCCTTTCCAACGGAAGATGGTATCTGCATGGGATTCTTCCTTGGAAGACAGTTTGTGTCACTACGACGTTGCATGGGCATATACGGTATCTGGGAGCTTGGTCGGATGGAGGGAGGTGCTATCTCAGCGACTCGCTGTAAATACATCCATGTAAGCTCTGCGGCCGCGTCCCTGCGGCCGAAGGTCTCTGAGATAGCACCTCCCTCCATCCTCCGTATCGTCAGAACTATCCTCTCTCAAAGGATTCCACTTCAACCACGCTCTTCCCCACCACCAACTAGTCTTGGTATTGAGCAACCCTCCATCACCACCAAAGTCTCAAAAGAGGAGAATGCAATACGAGCTGAGGACGGGAGGGGGCACTGCTTTCCAGGCCTTCGGCCGCAGGGACGCGGCCGCAGAGCGTACATGGGTGTATTTACTGGGCCCGACTTACATCTTCAACCCCACACTATTCAACAATCTCCGCCCAGGAATTTCGCCAAACTGAAAACAGTAGGCAGAGCGGCTGGCCGTTCAGATGCATCATGTTGGCTTCATTCTGCTCCAGTCGATCGATAATGGGATCAGTGATGCGTTCACTGCTGTCGAAAGGATCTGAAGTGACCACTGCTGATGCAGTCATGGCATATAATGCCGATGATTAAACTCAGGATTGAGGTGTCAATCGGGATACCGCCGGATTGGATCTTCCGGGCGCGCAAGATAGTCGATACTACTCGACAGATTTTCGGCTGCATGTGCCTCTATCAGTCCAGGAGCTTTGTGTGAGCTCCATGCAAGGCCCCAGCAGGCCTGGAATTATGGGTAAAACATATTGACTACCGCCATCAGACACAAGTGAAGCAGCGATGAGCTCTTCCATATTCAGACGGCCACTGCGAGCGGTTGTCGATCATGAGGCAGACCTCGAACTGGCGGCTGCGGTGCTCTCTGGTGATGAAACTGCCTTGGTCAAGTTTATGGGATACTATTTTCCCAGACTGTACCGATTCGCCCTCGCAAGACTGAACCACGACACTGCGCTGACGGAGGAGATCGTTCAGGATACGCTGGCTATTGCTGCCAGACGCATGGACACCTACAGGGGAGAGGCGGCTTTACTGACCTGGTTAACACAGATCTGTCGCCGAGAGCTGGGACGCAGGGTGAAGCGGGAGAACAGGAGGAAAGAAGTGGTCGTGCTGCTGGAAGATGATCCGGTCGTGCGTGCAGTCGTCGAGACTATAGAAAGCTCCGGTGCGGACGAGCCGCTTGGGAACTGTGCCCGGGATGACGTGATTCGGCTGGTACAGCTCTCGCTGGATCACCTGCCGGCAAAATACGCGGACGCGCTGGAATGGAAATATGTTGAAGGGTTGAGTACCAAGGAGATCGCCGTACGATTGGAATTAGGCACTGAGGCCGCGGAGTCCTTACTGGCACGCGCGCGCAGGGCGTTCAAGAACGACTTTCAGGAGATATTCGAGTCGATTGGATCACTGGAGGCACTCACTGGCGTATAGCCAAGAGGGTACTATGAAAGAGGAAGATCGTAACACTCGGGCCTCACAGGATGACAGCATCGTATCGCTGATGCGACTGGCTGGACCCCGAGAGAGCCTGCCGCAGGATGTGAAGGCTCGCCTGGAAGAGTCCTTCCGAGAGGAATTGCGCAAGTCGAAGCAGCGCAGGACGGTACGAAACCTTGCCGGGCTCTCCGCTGCGGCAGCGGTGCTGCTGCTGGCCGTGATGCTGACTCTGCCATCCGAACAGCAGCCGTCCACCGTGGTTGCCTCGGTAGTTCGAATGACCGGTGCCGTTTTGCTGAATAGCGATGGCTCAGGCAGCGACATCGGCAGCGGCATTGCCGTCGGCACGCGGGTGCGCACAGGCACTGATGGGCGACTACTACTCAGTTTTGGTACAGGTGGCACGACCGTCCGGTTGGATCACGCAACGGAACTTATACTGCAATCGGAAAGCCAACTGTTTCTTAACAGTGGTTCGATTTACATCGATACCGGCGGCGATTCCCAAACACAGTCCCATCTCACGGTGTCCACGGCATTTGCCGACATTACCGATGTTGGTACCCAGTATCTCATCAGCTCTGCGAGTTCGAGTACTACTGTTACCGTACGCGAGGGAGTGGTCCGGGTCGTCACAGATGACCAGCAGATGGAAGGTCACGCCATGCCGGACGCGGCACAACAGCTGAGTATATCCAATACCCGGATGGTCACCTCGAGCAGCATAGCAAAACACGGTGGTAGCTGGTCGTGGATTCACTCCATCGCGCCCGGGTTCGACACGGACAAGCGTCATCCCATCGATTTTCTCAACTGGGTGTCCAGAGAGACCGGCAGACCACTGAGGTTTGCCTCAGGCGCAAGCGAGCGAGCTGCCAACGAAGGAGTGCTAACTGGTTCTATACATCGACTCGAAATTCCACCGCTAGAAGCCATGAGGGAGACCCTTAAGACGACGGCCCTGCAATCGATACCTTCTGAGGATGGCACCATCTTAATCGCTCTACGACGCTGACTGAATCAGCAGACGGCTCAGAATCGCCAAATGAAACCGATCGAAGTCGTTAGGGGAATCACCGGTTCGACGTCCCGCTCCAGCAGAATGAACTCGTCGGTCTCATCTTCCACCTCGTAATCCACACCCCCCTCGTTCCTCCGGTTCACGACATTGGCCATCTCGATATAGGCAGTCAGGCTCGAGCGTGCAAAGCTATAGTCACGACTCAACCTGACATTGAGGGTGCCAAAGTTACGATACCTGTCGTTGCTGCGAATTCCATTTACGCTCACTTCGCTGTCCAACGGAAGTGCCGAAGGGAGTCTGCTGGCGGCCCAGCCAGAGTGCCACGCTGCGGCAGTGGAAAGATTCCAGCGCGCGAACTGCCAGTTTACGCCCGCGTTGACGGTGTGCCGCTGATCCCAGCGTCGAGGGATCCACTGCCCGTCGACTCGATCTTCCACTTTGGCATAGGCGTAATTCAGCCACCAGTAGGGTTGCGCATCCGTAGCGTTGGCCAGGGCTATTTCCAGACCCTTCGCATAGGCTCGATCTGCATCTATGCGGATGCGATCCTGTGCGATCTCCGGCAATACCACAAAGGGGTTGAAGAGATTCTCGAATCTTGGCTTGGTGATCTTTATTCGCTTGTAGAAGATCTCCGTCTTGAACTCAATATTTGTCCGTACCGTATCCTGATAGCTGAGGATAACGTGATCGGATCGTTGCGGCTTGAAGAAGCGATCGATATTGTCGGGCGCCTGCAGCTCGTGTATGCCCTGCGGTTGATAAAAGCGTCCCAGGCTGATACGCAGTTTGCGGAGTTCATCGAATTCGTGCAGCAGGCTGAATCTCGGGCTTAGCTGATGCTGTGAGCCGCTCGGCAAGAACGTTTGCAGATCGAAGCGAAGGCCGCTCTGTAAAGTCGTCTGATCCGATAGGACGATCGTTGTGGAGAGATACAGACCGGCAGCCAAACCATCCAGGTCCTTATCGATCTGCTGATCGATTTCGGCCTCCAGGCCCAACAGGGATGCGATTTCACCGATTTCCGCCACGGCCTCGAAGCGATAATCCGCCCGCTGTTGATTGAGATACAGACCACCGTCGAGGAGGAGGTCCTCGCTGAGTTTCCATTCGATCTGCTGCTTTATTCCGAAGTATGAAAAGTCGCGGCGGTCGGTTAGCGTGCCGACGGATTTGTCTGGATCGTCAGCAATTCCCGCCCTGCGATGTTCGATCCTTGCGGCGGACAGTATCGTGGTCGCAACCAGTTCCGTCAGCCATTCATCCTCCCACTTCACCCACTGGTAGTTGTTCTTAATCTCCGATGCTGCGGACAAGTCATTCAGGTTCAATTCGATATTGTCCGTATAGTTGAGTGCACTGAACTCCAGTCTGGCACCGGAATCAAAGTTCCGACCGATGCGAACCAGGGCATCGTAATAGGATGGGTCACCGACTTCCGGATTCACGATATCCGTGATGACGTCCAGGGTTCCCCTTCGCACCGCCGCAAGCCAATCGCTGGATGAACTGCGACCAAAACCCAACACGGAGGCTGAAAACGTGCTGATGGTAATCTCACCACCGAATTCTTGTCCCACATTCTGCGTGGCGATATCCAGCACGGCACTCATACGATTTCCGTAACGGGCAGGAAAGCCCCCGGTATAAAAATCTACGCTGCGAATGGTACCGGGATTGAAGGTACTGAACAGACTTTGAAAATCCTTCAGGTGGAACGGTTCGATTAATTCGACGCCATCAAACAGCACCAGGATTTCATCGTCGACGCCGCCTCTGACCCTCGGTCGCGAGGAAAAACCGATATTGGCTGAACCGGGAAGTGTATTGATCGCTCTGATGGCATCGTCACCGAGCGTCGGCGCATTCTCAATCTGTGCCCTTGTCAACTGGTGTTGAGATGCCGCGAGTGCATTGGAGAGTTCATACCGGCTGGCCGTTACGATGACATCTTCGATCGCTTCAGTAGCGCTTAGCAGCAACTGCACGCGCTGTTCGCGCTGCTCCCCGATGCGGATGTTCTGCACGGAATCCTGATAACCTTCCGCGAGGGTGCGCACTGCGTAGTTGCCCGGCTCCAGTTGAAACTCGAACATTCCCAGCGCATCGCTCCGCTCCACTACGTCGCCGATCGTTACCTTTGCATCCACCACCGGAATCCGAAACCTGTCTACAACGACGCCCTTGAGTGTGGCCGCCAGCGCGCCGGCGCGAGTGACCAGCCAGTTGCTGGGCCCCAGTTTTTCGAGCTGCAAGCCAAACGAACGCAGTACCGACTGCAGGCGATCGTAGGGCAGGCCGGGCGAGGGAGCAGCGTCCAACCGCCAGTTTGGTCTGACGAGATCGGAACTGTAGACGATTTCAAAACCTTCGGACCGATAGAGTTCAATCAGTTCAACCAAGGTTCTGCCCTCAAAGTCTACGCTGCTGAGATCTTCCGCGTGCAGATCGGACGATCCAAGCAGAACAAGGGCGGCGCCTGTAGCCACAAGGTTCCGGAGCATGTTTCCGCCGAACATACAGTTGTCCTGGATACCAGTTCGTGTGGATACGATATAAGAAAGCAACCCATCCACAAAATGTTTTTTTCGCACCGCCTGCCCCGCTGTCCACAGTCCAGTGATCGGCCCCCGGGCCCGAGGGGGTTTATTGGGATATTTTCGCGGTTAGAATAGATCCCTCCCATAAGGCCTGCAGACAGTGAGACAGACACTATGAACGCATACGTGGAAGTGCCAGTCTGGGCACTTCTGATCCTGATCTGCGCGTCTGGCTATGCCGTAATCGCGAGCTTTCTTCTGCCGGGTGTGCGCTGGGTTGTCAGACGCCGCCTAAACAGAACCATCGCCACACTCAACACTCGTCTGCAGATTCAAATTAGACCCTTTCAACGCACCAAACGACAGGTGCTCATAGACCGGCTTGCCTACGACAGTCAAGTTATCGACCAGATTGAGAGCATTGCGAACTCCCGAGCGGTCAGCAGGGAATCTATCCAGGCCCGCGTATACAACTATGCGAAGGAGATCGCTCCGGCCTTTAACGCCTACGTCTATTTCCGCATCGGCTATTGGATAGCCAAGCGAGTCTCTCGCTTTCTCTACCGAGTTCGCGTGAGCGCTGCGGATCAAGACAAACTCATCGACGTGGATCCCGATGCAACCGTGGTATTCGTGATGAATCACCGCAGCAACATCGACTATCTGTTAGTTTCATATCTTGTTGCAGACCAGGTGACCCTCTCCTATGCCGTCGGGGAGTGGGCCCGCATCTTTCCTCTGCAACCTTTACTCAAAGCCATGGGGGCGTTCTTTGTCAGACGCAAGTCGGATGATGCACTTTATAGAAAGGTGCTGGAAAGGTACGTCTACATGGCCACTCAGGAAGGCGTCTCTCAGGCAGTCTATCTGGAAGGTGGACTGAGTCGCGATGGCAGTATGGGAACTCCTAAGCTGGGATTCCTCGACTATATGCTACGCCACTTCAACGATACTGAGGGGCAGGACATCGTCTTTGTGCCGATCGCCATCAACTACGATCACGTCCTTGAAGATCTTAACCTGCTGGCCACAACCGTCGGGGATAGACAGGGCGGTTGGTTTCACACCACCAACTTTCTGCGCTTCCTGAGAGACAACCTGTTTATCGGCGTGCGGCGGCGCTGGCGCAAATTCGGCTACGCCAGCGTCAATTTCGGCATACCGGTATCGGCACGAGACTATTGCCGACACAATGGTGTCCACTTCAACAGACTTGCCAAAGCCGACAGATTTGTTCAGGTACAAAAGCTGGCAGATGAGTTGATGGGCGCGATTCGACACGTGATGCCGATCCTCCCTATCCCACTGATCTGTACTGTGCTTCTAGAGTCTCGCAGCGAGTCGCTAAAGTCACTGGACATTCTCAGCCGAGTAGACCGGTTGATAGATCAGCTTATCTCCCGCGGAGCGGCCATGAAGGTAAGCGAAAAACCCCGCAATCGCACGCTCATGGAAAGTCTCGAATTGCTCAAGGTACGAGGCATCCTGCAGGAGAATAACGATTCCTATGAGGTGAATCCGCTAAGCCTGAATCTCCTTGAGTACTACGCCAATTCCATCGCGCACTTTGCACGAGCGGAGTAGGATATCCGGCACGCGAGTTCGCGCTGTGTTATGCAGCGCCTATGATGCAGACCGCAGCCACGTTGCTCATGGGGGACCCGCCCAGGTTGTGCGTCAGGCCGACGCTAGGAGCCGGCAGTTGGCGCTCTGCCGCCCTGTCCGTCAACTGCAGATACATCTCATACAACATGCGGATTCCAGAGGCGCCGATCGGGTGGCCAAAACACTTGAGCCCACCGTCGATCTGACAAGGTATGGTGCCGCCTGCATCGTAGAATCCGTCCATCACATCCTTGATGACACCACCCTCCGGTGACAGGTAGAGATCTTCCATGGTAACCATCTCGGTGATGGAAAAGCAGTCGTGGCATTCGAACATGCTGACCTGCTCCCTCGGCTTGTCGATGCCTGCCTCCTTGTAGGCCTTTTGCGCGGCGATGCGAGTCGTGTGGAAATAGCTTCCGTCCCAGGAGTTGTGCGCCGCTTCGGATCCGTTGGAGAGGGCCAATTGCAGCGCCTTTACCGTAACCAGGTTGTCCTTTCCCAACGACTTTGCGATTTCAGGCGTGGTGACGATTGCAGCAGCAGCCCCGTCACTCACACCACAGCAGTCGAACAGACCGAGGGGTTCGGCGATCATAGGCGCGTTCATCGCCTGCTCCACAGTGATCGCTTTGCGCAGATGGGCCTTGGGATTCTTGACGCCGTTAGCATGACTCTTCACCGAGATATGGGTGATCGCTTGCTTCAGATCGTCTTTGTCGACGCCGTGTTTAGCACGGTAGGCGCTGGCCAGTTGAGCGAAGTTTCCAGGGGCGGAACCGTTGGCAGCCCATAGCGGCGCCAGACTCCCCTGCCCCGATGCCGGCAGACCCCCGTACCCGGTATCCTTGAGTTTCTCCACACCCAGCGCCAGCGCGATGTCACAGGCACCGGAAGCCACCGCGTAGACGGCCCCGCGAAACGCTTCCGAGCCGCTGGCACAGAAGTTCTCTACCCGTGTCACGGCGATATTAGGCAGTCGCAAAGTAGTAGACAGAGGCAGCCCCCCTTTGCCGACGTTGATATCTTCAATATGCGTGGAAAGCCAGGCGGCATCTATCTGGCTGGTATCGATGCCGGAATCCTGCATCGCTTCCTCATAGGCTTCCACCATCAATTCCTCCGCCCCCGCATCCCAGCGCTCGCCGAACTTGGAGCAACCCATTCCTAGAATTGCGACCTTGTCCTTTATTCCCGTTGCCATGTTTATCTCCTGCTGCAGCTATGACTTAATCTTTACCGTTATCGACTCAATTTACAATCTATTTTGAGCGACCCAATATCACGCGGACGCCTTTGAGTGTATGGGTACTTGGGAGCTTGGTCGGATGAAGGTAGGGCCACTTCAGCGACGCGCTGTGAATACATCCCTGTACGCTCTACGGCCGCTTCCCTGCGGCCGAAGGTCTCTGAAGTGGCACCTGCCTCCATCCTCCGTATCGTCAGGTTGTCCTGTCTCAACTCGCTATCACCGTTATCGACTCAATGTACAATCTATCTCCTTTCGATCCCAGATCAACCGGCAATCGGTATCGCCTTCCAAAAGTAGCGAATGAACCCCCTGCGCTGGTCGAATTCTTTGATGCGAAACACCATGCGCACCGGCATGCCTACCTCTACTTCACCCACCGACACATCGGTAAAGTCGGTCATAAGCCGCCCACCGTTGTCGAACACGACCATGCCGTAATGGGAGGGTGGATCCTTGGTATAGGTTAGATAATCGGCGGACCAGCTCTGTATGCGGGCCGTCTCCTCCACGAAGCTGTAGGGTTTTTGAGAATGGCCGGCATGGCACTGGGGGTTGACACAGATGTCCTGACGAGGGAACTGAGCGGTACCGCATTGTTCACACTTGCCCCCGACGAGCCCAAGGATCATATCGCGCTTGCGGTACAGTACCGTCAGGGCGGTCTTGTTGTCCCTCTCCGCACGCATGCCCTTCTCCTGGATCAGCAACTCGTTGAAGCTGAGGAATTTCTGATAGTTATCCTCATCCCGCTTATCTTCAAGACAGCCGCGGATCCCTTTGGACACCTTGAAGTTGGACAGTTCTTCAGAGACCTTCCACAGCAGTACGTCACACCCCTGGCCAAAACCGACCAGCATGATCGACTCACCTGGGGAAACGTCGCCTTCCAGCAGGTGCAGCAACATGACCAGCGGGTGCGCCGCGCCGGTCTCGCCGCACTGCATGTGCAGATTGTCCCGAATCGCATCCGCGTTGATGCCGGCGCTCTTCGCGACTCCCTGGACCGCCCTGCCGATGGTGCTCGGCATGACAAAGTGGTCTATGTCGGCAGCGCCCAGGTCACATTTTTCCAGTGCCTTCGCAATGGCCGGCGGCACGATGGTCTGATAGCCCTCGTCGCGAATCCAGCGCTCCTCCCAGTTGTAGTCAAACTCCTCGTTTTCGCCGCGAAAGTGATCGACGAAGTCGACCGTGCGGGAGTGCCCGCCGATAAACTCCAGCAACACGTTATCCCGACCGATGCGTATCGCGGCTGCACCATCACCGCAATTGAATTCCTGCGGACTGGCTGCTTTGGTGCGGCGATGATCGGAAGCCACGACCATGGCGTCGCTATAAAGCTCGCCGTTGACCGCTGCCAGGGCCTGTAACAGAGAGGACGTGGCTGCCCGCTGCGAGGCGGTGACATCCAGCACCGCGACCTCCTCATCCAGGCTGAGTGCGGTGGTTATCACGCCCGCATTCTGGCGATCTTTGAATGGCAGGGTGTTGCTGGCGAAATAGACGACATCGGGATGAGCACCCAAGTCGTTTGAATTGAGACAATCGCGAACCGCATCGACGCCCATGGTGATCGCATCTTCATCCCAGTTGCACATCGATCGGGCTCCCCTCGCCTTGCCACTGACGCTCGGATCCGCCCAGCTGTGTGCTCCAGCAATCGCTTCCCTGCTCAACCTCAATTTAGGAATGTATCCCCCATATGCTGTAATGCCAATCATGTTAATTCCCTACCCTTAGTTAACGATTCTCTAAAACTGGATTCTCTTAAAACGGTGTTCCTTCTATCATAACCCAGACGAACACGCCCATAACGACCACAGCTCTACTCGTCGCGGGTGATCTTGAAAAACAGACCACCACTCCAGACCCCAAGCCAGGTCGCTGCATCGACCTCTTCGGCAACAGCCAGTTCCATCACGTGATAGTAAACGCTCCTTGCCAACAGCGCTTCCAAGCCGTGGCGAACCAGCAGGTAGGGCGACGGCTGCTGCGTCTCGGCGCTTATTTCGAAGCGAAGCGGGTGCTCGGCGTCCAGCACCACTTTGTCCGCTACGTTGGTGGTGAACGTCAGTACCTGTTCTTCACCCTGCCCATCGTTGTCCACGAGAACGCAGTGAAAAGGTGCATCTTCCACCTGCACACGCCACTTCTCCGCCGGTGTGACCAGGTAGTAGCAGCCATCGTCCTCTCGCCTGAGTATGCTGGAAAACAGCCGCACGAGGCGTTGCCGGGTGATGACCGTGCCTTCGTGAGACCATCTTCCGTCGCGCCCGATTGTGATATCGATGTCGCCGGACAGGGGCGGATGCCATCGATGCAGGGGTGGCAACTCCATTTCCCCAATCGACTCCAGTTCCCCCAGCAGCGAGTAGGGGATGGTGCTGTTGTCAGCCATGCAGACGTTTCCTGTGCCGGTCAGCACGGATCATACAGGACATCACCATCCTGGAGAACGGCGGCGACAGCAGAAATTCCCCATCCTGCCGATAACAGGTGGAAGGAACACGTGGCAGTCAGAGAACTGCCCGATGAAACGTGATTACTGCCCCGCGATTTAGATTTAACAGTGGGACAGTACTCTTGGAACAGGGAGTATCCGCTTCGTGATGAAAGCACCCAGAGCTCCACACGACTCCAAATACAAACTGATCCTGCTGGTCGGCATTACGGCCCTGGCCCTGCTCTACACCACCTTCGCGGTGTTCTTGGAGGCACGCCCCGACGAAAACGAATCCCGCCTGGTTGTCTTCCTCCTCGTTTGCCTCTGCTTGGCCCTCGCCACATTTCTCTACCAGGCCGAGATGAGACTCAAGGCGGGAAGCGATCATTACGCGGTGGCGATGCGTTACAGGTATCAGGCGGAAAGGTTCAGGTTCACTCTGGACGCGGTCGTCAATGCCTACTGGGATTGGCATCTGGAAGAGGGAAGTATCCAATACAACGGCAATCTGCAGACGGATCTGGGATACCCGTCGCAGCCAGCAGCAGATTCCGAATTCTGGCGTAAGATCACCCACCCCGCCGACCGGCCCATGATCAAATACAAACTCTATCGGCACTTGCAGGATGAGTCGAGCGCGTGCCAATTCGAATACCGCCTGCTAACGAGTAGCGGCAACTACCAGTGGTATCTGGCCAAGGGGAAAGTGATCTCTCGGGATCCTGCCGGTCGGCCCGTGCGCATGGTGGGCAGCATCGAAAATATCTCGGCACGAATGACCATGCAGATCGCACTCGAGGATTCCCGGCGGAAATTTCTGGATATCTTTCATTCTACGCCTGAAGGCATGCTGATCCTCCACTTCGAGTCGGCCGCGGTAACCGATGTTAATGACAGGATGGTGCAACTGTTGGGATATGACCGATCCGAGTTCGACAGCGTCATCAGGAGGTGGCTGACGGCGCCGCAACAGCAGTACTTTCTGCAAGAGCTCGGCCGGTCTTCAATCTACGAGAATTTCGAGACCCGCGCCGAGACCGCTGACGGTGTCACCCTGTCGCTTTCAGTTAGCGGCAAGGTGATTGTTCTCAACGGCATGCAACACCTGCTGCTGATCGTAGAAGATATAGGTGAGCGAAAGCGATTGGAGCGGAGTTTACAGGAAGCCGGCAAAATGGAGGCGGTTGGTCAGCTCACCGCCGGTATAGCCCACGACTTCAACAACATCCTGGCAAGTGTCATGGGCTATACGGAATTGGCCATGAACACACCCTTGGATCGGCGGGCATCCAAGTTGCCAGCCTACCTGAAGGAGATCCACGCGGCAGGCAGCAAAGCGTCTGACCTTGTCAGACAGTTGCTGACATTCAGTCGACGCGGGTCAACGTCAGTGACGCAGATTGACCTGCCGGAGCAGACCCATGAAGCCTTGAGAATGGTTCGCTCCACGCTGCCCACGTCAATCGACATCGCGGAGGAATTTGGACAGCAGCCGCACCACATCAGTATCGATCCGATTCAGTTGCAGCGCGTGATCGTCAACCTCTGTATCAACGCCAGGGACGCCATGGATGGTTGCGGAACCCTGTCACTGACCATCGAAGAGCGGACCCTCACCAAGATGGAGTGCACATCCTGTCATCTCCCTTTCGAGGGCACCTTTTGCGAGCTGAGCATTGCAGACTCTGGCAGCGGCATGGATCAGTTGGTCATGCACCACATATTCGAACCTTTCTTTACCAGCAAGGAAGTTGGTGAAGGTTCCGGAATGGGACTACCGGTGGTCCACGGCATTATGCATGAGTTGGGTGGTCACATTCTGGTCGAGTCAGCGCCAAAGGCCGGTACGCTGATCAGATTGCTGTTCAGACCTCACGGGTCGGATCTGCAACGACCTGCCGACGAGCAGGAACCGGTTGATACGCCAGAAACGGTAGACATGAACGGTAAGCACGTCATGGTTCTCGATGATGAAGAGCCGATCGCGAACTACCTTGCTGAAGTGTTCGCCCAGCAAGGATGTCAAGTTACCGTCGTGACGGATAGTCGCCGTGCATTCGAGTTGTACGAACGGGATCCCGATGGCTTCGATCTGGTGGTGACCGACCAGACCATGCCGGTTATCAGCGGCGCAGAACTTGCGCAGGAGATGCTGAATATCAGACCGCAGCAGCCAATCATCCTCTGTACCGGATACAGCGTGCACTTGGATGATGCGAAAGCCAACGCGAAGAACATAGGAGCGCTGCTTCAGAAACCGGTCAATACACTTAAGCTGCTATCTGAGTCCCACAGATTACTGAACTGATCGCACAGTTTGTCTAGCGAAATATCCCCTTAACATATTCGTCAAGAGGCGCAGCCAGCAGTTGCTCCGAGCGCAAAGCCTGCGTAAGTACGCCACCTCGACCACCCAACAGAGCCTGATCGACAATCTTGCCGCTGTCGACTGCATACAGTGTGAGTCGCAGTCTAATCTCGCCGCGCTGCTTCTCACTGTAAGGTAGCGTGGTCATGATCACACGCCACAGACCGGTTTTTTCCGTTCTGCTGACGAGCTGGGGGTAAACCAGATAGTCGCTGTTCAGCTGACTTGCACTGATCAGCGCTTCGGCATAGTTCTCTCTGCTGTCGCCTTTGGCTGCGGCGGGACAGAAATTTCGCAAGGACGCCACGATCTGGTCCTGCAACGGCTCATCGAACAGATCCGCTTGCGGCCGGGCCACGTAAAGCCGCGAATCCCTGGCCAAAACCCAATTGCTGGAACGCTGCGCCCCATGGGAATCGGTCATACCGAGCTGGTCTGATATCCCCTCAACTCCGTCGGCCATGCGCTGGGGCGATACACAGGATTGCGGCGCGAACAGCATACAGCAGATAATCAGTGGGCGTAGCTTCATGATGACTTCCTTCATCTAACAGTATAGTCACCAGAAGCAAAGGACAGGACAGAGGCGGAGCCTAAAATCGAATGGAGCGGTCTTTCGACGGGGTCTATCCCCCGATCAGCTTCATCACAGTCACCTCTCCTTTGAAGGCGTCCTGTTTGTCAGCAAGCGCTTTCACCAGCACGTTCTGTAGTGCAGGCAGACCTTGATGTCTGGGTAAGTGGAGCAGGTCACCGACAAAGTGCTTGTTGTTGTTGCTGATGCAGCCGTAAAGATAGCCGTCCGACGAAAGTCGCAGGCGGGTACAGGAAGAGCAGAACGGTTCGCTCTCATTAGCGATAATGCCAAAGAACCCCTTGCCGGGAATCTCGTATCTCACCGAAGTAGAGTCGAAAGGCGCGTCAGTGCGCTCGAACTCATAATGCTCTCGGATCATATCCAAGATTGAGTCCCTGGGTAGAAAATCGGCCTGAAAGCTGGGGCTGTTGACCAGATGTCCCATGCGCATAAGCTCGATGAAGCGCAGTTCAATGCCTCGAGCCAGACTGTACTCCATCAGTGGCAGGATATCCCCACCGTTTTGGGATCGCAGTGGCACCATGTTCAATTTCACCCTGATGCCTGCGTCCAGCATCAATTCGATCCCCTCCAGCACCTTGGCGAGGTCCCCGCCTGATGCAATCTGGCGAAAACGCAGCGGATTGAGGGAATCGAGACTGATATTGATACGCTCGATACCGGAATCGACGATGACGTCTCGCTTCTCCTTCAGAAACTCCCCATTGGTGGTCAGACTGACATCCTGCAATGGCAGCTTCATGACCGCCTGAAGGAACGGATCGAACTTGTCCGTGAGCAGCGGTTCACCGCCGGTTATCCTGACTTTGTCGATGCCGGCAGCTTCGATCAGATAGCTGACCGCCGCGATTAATTGATCTGCCGACAGTTCATTGCTCGCCTTTAGCAGTCTCTTGCCGCTGGCAACACAGTAGTTACAGGCGTAGTTACACGCTGCAGTGAGACTGACTCGAAGACTTCGGAAGCGTCTTCCCTGCTTGTCGACTATCACGGGACGAATGGATCTCTCTAATGGTGAAAACAGCTCGATCTGATTCTGATCGAATATCCAAGATGCCAAGCTTACTACAGATTGGCCATGGTTCTACTGAAATCCGTTCATGGAAGTGGATTATAGGGCATCATTACGACTAAGCTAAGCATATTGGCGGAGATTCAGCCGTTTGCAGCGTCGATAGGGGCAGCCAGACCATATGCGTGTAATGGACATGTTAGCTAAGCCGATTGTCAGTTGGCTAAACCATGCAAGCACCGCGCGATCCTTTCCCCTCAGTGATTACGAGAGAATCCGTTACGAGTTGAAACAGTGCGACGTATTGCTGGTGGAGGGTCGCACCCGCGTCAGCGACGTCATCCGGCTGATTACTCAGAGCCCATGGAGCCATGCCGCACTCTACATCGGGCGACTGCACGACATCGAAGACCCTGACCTTAGAAAGATCGTGTCGCACCACTATAGCGGCACGCCCGAAGATCAGATGGTAGTTGAGAGCCAACTGGGAAAGGGCACCATCATTCGGTCCGTGGAAGCGTACCGCAACGACCACATGCGCATCAGCCGTCCGTCCGGCTTGTCCTACAAGGATTCGCAGCAAGTCATCCGATACGCCGTCAGTCGACTCGGTCTGGATTATGACGTACGCCAGATATTCGATCTGGCACGGTTCCTGTTCCCCTGGTTTGTACTGCCGCGCAGATGGCGCTCGAGCCTTTTTAACTCTCGCCCGGGTCGATCCACGCGTACCGTCTGTTCGACCATGATCGCGGAAGCATTCGGTTTCGTGCAATTTCCCATTCTACCTCTGGTGAAACACGCAGGTGACGAGGAAGACGGCGTGCAGCTTTTCAGACGCAACCCCAAGCTCTGCACCCCCAGCGATTTCGACTACTCCCCCTATTTCGAGATCATCAAATACCCCTTCCTGGACTTCAACTACCACGTCGACTATCGACTGCTTCCCTGGCACGGCAAAGGGGAGTTGACCGGGGAAGAGATGGACATCTACGTGGATCCCTCCGACCAACCCTCCCAGGAACAGGTCGATGAAGCGATCGAGCAAGCGGTGCTGGGTAGCGAGCAGAACACCGAACCGAGTGATGAAGAGGAGACCAGCCAGAGCGACGACCAGGAGCAAAGCGCCTCTGCAGATGAAGACGATGCAGAGGATCCCTCGCAACGGTCCGTCCCCGAACAGGAAAGCACCGATCAGCCCGAATCCACCGATTCAGAGGTCCCGAGCCCACCTTCTTGAGCGGAATCCCTTAATAACAGATTCCTATATCAAGGGACCTTATCCGTACATCAAAGTCTAAAAACCCTCGCCAATCGACTGGCGGATTCCCAGATCTGTACAATACTTAGATTAACCGATCGTTCTCACGCCCCCTATTGTGGTTCGATTGGCCGGGGTTAGTCGATAATCCCGATATGCCGCAAGGCATACCAAATGTGTCACTCCTAATGGTAACTTGCCCGAAACCTATTGGTTTCGGGCTTTTTTTTGCACATCCAGTAACTGTTGCAACAACCTTGCTACAAAGCCCTCCACCCAGAACATTTTCTTTGATCCCTTCACCAACAGTTCGTCCCCGGACAGCAAATGGCTGGATAGCTCCACCACATCCAACTCCCTGCAGGATTCGACGTGCTGCCAACGCTTCTCTTGCGGCAGCCTATCGAACAGGCTCTTCATTGTGGGACCGACCGTGATCACCATGTCCACAGCATCGCAATCGGGGGCAAGGCCGGCATGTAACTCGGTTGCACGCTCTCCCAATTCAAGCATGTCACCGAGGATGGCGATCTTCCTCTTCGCAGATGAACTGCCAAGCAGACCCAGGGCGTAACTCATGCTGGCCGGATTGGCGTTGTAACTGTCATCCACCAGAACGAGACCGTCGATCTCATGCCGATTCCCCCTACCCTCCGGCAACTGCACCTGCCGCAGGCTCGTCGCTGCACGCTGCACGTCGGCCGACAAAGCCTGCACCACAGCGAGGGTAGCCAAACCGGTCAAGACCCGATGCCGGCCACCTTCTGCAAGTACGAACTCCAACTCACGACCACCGCTCGCGGCGCTCACCAGCCAGTCATCCCTCTGCTCATAGCCCCGGCAGCGCACGTCCCCATGCTCCGAAAACCCGAACGTAATCACTTCACTTGGCGCCACACCGGTCAGATCCAAGTCGTCCGGCACGACTAGAATCCCCGAGCTACTCAGCCCTGCCGCGATGGAGAGCTTTTCCCTGCGGATGGCATCCAGGCTGTCAAAAAAACCCAGATGAGCCGGCAGCACGTTAAGCACCACCGCGACATCCGGCGCCGCCAACCGCGCCAGGGGAGCAATCTCCCCCACATGGTTCATGCCGATCTCAAAAACAGCGAATTCCGTATCCCGCGGCATTCGCGCAATGGAGAGCGGCAACCCCCAATGGTTGTTCAGACTCCCCTCAGACCCATGCACCACCCCCAGTTCACCAAGCACATGCTCGACATAAACACGCGCCGTCGTCTTGCCGCTGCTCCCGGTAATCGCCACAACCTTCCCGCTGATCCTCCCTCTGGCAAACCGCGCCAGATCCCACAACCCATCCAACGTATCCTCCACGCGCAACTGAGGAACCGCCGCTTCAACTTCCCGATCGACCAACACCGCAGCAGCCCCTGCCGCAACAGCACTTTCCAAAAAGTCATGACCATCCCGCGCCCCCTCAAACGAAGAATGAAACCGGGGCCCCGGATCCCCGGAAAGCGCTACGAACAGATCGCCGGCTCGAAGCGTACGGCTATCGATACTAACCCCACTGACATCAGGCCCGTCTCCACCCCCCGCCAGCCCCAATGCCAAATTGAGTTCCTGCCAGTTCCACAAGCTCATCTAAAGGGTCCTGTAATTCATACAGGGAATGATACAGACGCCACACCCGCGTTCACGCCGTCCCCCACACTCTCTACCTGGATTGTTCTCGAACAGCCCTGCCCTCAAAACTCAGGTCAGATAATTCTCCCACCGGCCCCAGTACACTCCCACTCGGACACCCGGCCTCCAGACTGAACCCGACTCCAGCCCACGCCAAGTCCCACAGAACAACCCCAACCGGATATGCACCTACTCAAATACGCTGCTCCTGATCAGGAGGAATCAACACGCGAACCATCCGCATGGCACTCTCTCGCCCCCGGTAATACCCTGCAACATAGCTAACATTTTCCCATCCAAGCCTCTCATAAAATGCCCGCGCACCCCTATTCCGCGCCCTCACCTCAAGATAGATCTTAGCAATACCGGCATACCTGGCCGTCTTCTCCAACCACTGCAGCATTGCCCGCCCGGTCCCGGAACGGCGCTGATTAGGTTTAACCGCCAGCAAGTTGAGATGACCGTGATGTTCGTGAAATTCCATGATGGCGAAGCCAACGGTTTCAAAGTGACTCTTGGCCACTAACACAACCGCCTCCGGTTGATTGATCATGGCCGCGATCCGCCCGGCACGCCAACTCCAACCCAATCCCTGCTCCACCAGATCCCGAGACATGCGCGCAATCGTCCTTATATCCGAATACCGCGCCAACCGCAGTTCAATAACCTCGTTCATCTACAAAACCTGGAATGTCTCAGCCGCCAGCGACGCACCGACTGATTGATTCAGCGAAAAGACCGGTTATCACTTTACAACGACCCCCCAGCATTACAAGTGATGTTGGCTCACGCCTTCAACCCGCGCATGCATCGAGAACGATCGGGTCCATTCCTGAACCATCGGCTGCCGGGGCGCAACCCTTCGATCCACCCATACATCGATGCGGAACAACCAAAGCAGGTGAATTCATGGGTACAACGATCGGGTCCGGGTGGGGTTTCCACTTCCTGGACCATCCGGCCCGCGCTCGGGGCCGCAGGGACGCGGCCACTGAGCTTACAGGGATGTACTCGCCGCGTGTCCAGGAAGTGGAAACCCCACCCGGACAACCCCCACAGAACCCAAACCGACGAACGAGCCAAGCCGGGAACTGAACGCAGCTTTCAGCCCATTCAAAATGACAGACCTAAAACGCCTCTATTTCTTCCCGGTAGGAATTTCGTTAAACGGAACTTCCTTATCCACTCTAATGTCCTGCGGCAGCCCAAGCACCCGCTCAGCGATAATATTCATCATGATCTCGTCGCTACCACCAGCAATCCTGCCACCAGGAGCCCCCATATACCCGTGCTGGAACTGCCCCCCATACCTCCCCACCTCCGGACTCAACGAAGCCCCCACCATCTCCATCAAATCGATGCAGAAAGAGGCGATCTCCTGAGATTTCTTCGCACTCACCAACTTGCCGATAGAGTTCTCCGGCCCGGGCGTGTCGCCTCTGGAGAGAGCCGATTGGGTCCTGGCAAACGTGTATTTCAAACCGTTCTCTCTGCAATACCAGTCCGCCAGTTGCTGGCGTACGGAACGATCTTGTATAGCAGGCGCACCGTCTATCTCAAGCTCCGATGCCAACGCGTAGGCGCCCTCGAATGAGAGCAGGCCAGCCCCGCCGCCCGCAATCGCCGCCCTTTCGTTCATCAAGGTGGTCATGGAGACAGCCCAGCCCTCTCCCACTTTACCCAGCCGCTGCGCGTCGGGAATGCGCACATCGGTAAAGTACACCTCGTTGAAATTGGAATCACCGCTGATCTGCTTGATCGGTTTTATCTCGATGCCCTCGGACTTCATATCCAGGAAGAAATAGGTCAGCCCTTTGTGCTTCGGCACGGTGGGATCGCTGCGGGTGACCATGATGCCATAGTCGCTGTAGTGAGCACCGGAGGTCCAGATCTTCTGGCCGTTTATCACCCAGTCATCGCCGTCCCGCACCGCGCGGGTAGTCAGCGCCGCCAGATCCGATCCGCCCGCCGGTTCGCTGAACAATTGGCACCAGATATCCTCGCCGCTGGCGAGGCGAGGCAAATAATGCGTCTTCTGCTCCTCCGTTGCATATCGCATCATGGTGGGTGCCGCCATCCCCTGGCCGATGGTGAATGCGCCGACAGGAACGTTAAAGCGCCCCTCCTCCTCCGAGAATATGGACGACTCCACCGCACTGGCCCCCCTGCCGCCGTATTCCTTCGGCCAGCGCAGACAGGCCCAGCCTGCCTGGTACTTCATCATCTGCCAGGCCTGCGCCCTTTCAATCCCATCGGTGGTCTTTACATCCGCCATCTTCGGAGCGTTCTCCTGCAACCACTGTCGTGCTTCCTGCCTGAATGCCGCTTCTTGCTCTGTATCGTTAAAGTCCATCACTACCTCCTGACAAATGCCGTTGGGGAGCTATGCAGCCGCCTTTTGCGCCTCTATACGGGTGATCAACCGATCTCTCCAGAATGACTCGCTGCCAATGTTCACCGCCAGCAGCTTGTGCCTGCGGTAATAAAGGTGACAGTCGAACTCCCAGGTGAACCCCATGCCACCGTGAATCTGGATGTTCTCCTCTGCACACTCCTTGTACGCCTGCGTGGCACTCACCCGTGCCGTCGCAGCCGCGACCGGCAATTCCGCCGCACGGGTGCTCAATGCCCACGCACCGAAATAGCAGTTGGATCGCGCCAGTACGCAGGCGACATACATACGCGCCATCTTGTGTTTTAGCGCCTGATAACTGGCGATCGGTCGACCAAATGCATAGCGCTCTAGGGCATACTCCTTGGCCATATCCAGGGTGGCTTCGGCGCCTCCCACCTGCTCGAAGGCGTACAATACGGCGGCGTGATCCAAAACACCTTCAAGCAGTCGGAAGCCGTCTCCCGCTGCACCCAAAGGGTCCGCATCCGCCCCGGTGAAGTCTATGCGCGCGTGGGAGCGACTTGGATCCATAGTTGCCATCACCTCGCGCTTTACGCCATCGCCGTTCAAGTCCACCAGAAAAAGCGAGCAGTCATCACCGGACCTTGCCAGCACCACTGCAAAATCGGCCAGATCACCATCGGACACCATGACCTTGGTGCCGGTTAGTTTTCCGGCTGACACCTTGCAGTCGACACTGTTCGGATCCAGCGGACCCGCCTTTTCCGTTAACGCCATGCAGCCGATCACCTCGCCCTGAGCCAGTTTTCCGAGCAGGGCCTCTTTCTGCGCCTCGGAACCGGCAAGCAGCAGCGCTTCCGTTGCCATGTACACGCTTGAGGAGAACGGTACCGGGGACAGGGCACGACCCAGCTCCTCAGCGATGACGCAGAGCTCCAGTTGGCTCAGGCCGAGACCGTGATACTTCTCGGGGATGGTTGTGGCGGTCCAACCCATGGAGGTTATGCTGCGCCACAGTTCAGCATCGTATGAGGTCGCGCCGTCCAGGACTTGACGGGCGACTCGCAGCGGCGATTTGTCGGCCAGGAAGCTCTTGGCCTGGTCCCGCAGCAGATTCTGCTCACTGGAAAATTCAAAGTTCATGGTCTGTCACTCCAAGTCTTGTTCGATTAGCCTTGATGCTCCTCGGCTCTTTGTCTCAGGATGAATTTCTGCACTTTGCCGGTAGAGGTTTTTACCAGAGGCCCGAAGATGACGGTCTTGGGGATTTTGAATCGAGCCAGATTGTCGCGGCAAAAATCGATCACCTCATCCTCAGAGAGCTCACTTCCCTCCTTAACGGTGACGAAGGCACAGGGATGTTCGCCCCACTTCGGGTCTGATTTAGCGACCACAGCCGCTTCCAGTATGGCGGGATGTCGATAGAGCACATCCTCCACCTCTATACTGGATATGTTCTCACCGCCGCTGATAATAACATCCTTGGAACGGTCCTTGATCTGAACATAACCGTTAGGATGTCTGACCGCGATGTCGCCTGAATGGAACCAACCCCCGCTGAACGCTTCCTCTGTCGCGGCGGGGTTCTTCAAGTACCCCTTCATGACGACGTTACCACGCAGAAAGATCTCCCCCAGACTCTCCCCATCCCACGGCACCGGCTCCAGGGTGTCGGCATCCGCCACCATCATGTCTTCGGATAACTCACACTGGACTCCCTGGCGCGCCTTGAGATTGCATCTCTCTTCGAGGGGCAACTCATCCCACTGGCTCTGCCATGCCGAGACCACCATCGGCCCGTACGTTTCCGTCAGCCCATAGACATGAGTCACGCCAAACCCCAACTGCTCCATGCCTTCAATTACGGCGGCCGGCGGTGCGGCGCCGGCCGTCATTACATTGACCTTGTGATCGATGCCCGTTTTCAGCTCGTCCGCTGCATTGTTGAGCGTATTGAGGACGATGGGCGCACCACAGAAATGTGTCACCCGGTTTGTCTTGATGGATTCGAAGATGGCATCCGCCCGCACGTGACGTAGGCACACGGTTGTACCGACCGTCGCGGCTACCGACCAGGGAAAACACCAGCCGTTGCAGTGGAACATCGGCAGCGTCCACAGATAGACCGGATGGTGTCCCATATCCCAGGTGAACGCCATGTTGATGGCATTCAAATAGGCGCCCCTATGGTGATAGATCACCCCTTTGGGGTTGCCGGTGGTGCCGGACGTGTAATTCAGCGAGATGGCGTCCCACTCGTCTGCGGGCATCTGCCAGGAATCCTGCTCATCCCCCTCAAGGAGAAAATCCTCGTATTCTACTTCTCCCAGGAATTCTCCCTCGTCGTAAAGGGGATCCGCCACATCGATCACCAGGATCTCCCGCTCCAGTCGGTCAAGCGCTTCCTTGACCACCCCGCTGAATTCGCGATCGGTCAGCAACACCTTGGCTTCGGCGTGCTCCAGGATGAACGCGACAGTTGCTGCGTCTAGACGGGTGTTGATGGCATTGAGCACCGCACCCGACATGGCTACGCCGAAGTGCACTTCAAACATCGCCGGGACATTGGGCAACATCACCGCAACCGTATCATTGCCGGCTACGCCACGACGCCGCAAAGCGGAGGCCAGGCGGATACAGCGAACATACATCTCCGACCAGGAGCGCTGCATGTCGCCGTGGATGATGGCCGGAAAATCAGGGTATAGGGTAGCCGATCTCTTGATAAAGCTGAGGGGAGACAGGGGTTCATAATTGGCTCGATTCCTGTCCATATTCTGATTGTAGATATTAACGGAATTCATGCTTCCCTCTGGTTGAATCAGTTTGCGCGGGTAGGTGCGGATGTGATGATACGGTACCATTTTACGTCTCATGAATCACTCTCACGAAGTCCGTGCTCTACAGTCGCCCGGCCGACACAACGGTCACATAGGGTCTGGTATGATGCCAGCGACACAGTGTATCGGGAGACGGCATGATCGAAGTCCTACTGTTCGACCTCGGTGGCGTACTGATAGAACTCAGTGGCGTGCCCACCATGCGTGACTGGTCCGGAGAGACTTCCGATGAGATGATCTGGCAGAGATGGCTGTCATCCGCCATCGTGCGCAAATTCGAGGCGGGTGGCTGTACACCCATGGAGTTTGCCGATGGCATCGTCGAGGAGTTCGATCTGCCTGTCAGTGCGGAAGAATTCATCCAGGCTTTCACTCATTGGCCCAAGTTACCCTTTAGCGGCGCGGTCGAGATGCTCAAAGAGCTCAGGCCGTCCTTCACCCTCGCGTGTCTATCCAACACCAATGAACTGCACTGGGATCGTTTCTGCGAGGAATCGGATCTGATGCAACAATTTCATCATAGCTTCCCATCCCATCTGACCGGCCTGCTGAAACCTGACCGGATTGTCTTCGATCACGTGAAGGACGAATTGGCCATCGAACCCTCCAAGATACTCTTCTTCGATGACAACCAACTGAATGTTGATGGCGCGATGGAAGCTGGATTGTGTGCACTGAAGACGATCGCGTGCGACGGAGTGAAGACCCATCTTCGGGCCGAGGGCATACTTCCCTGACGGGGTCATCGACGGGGCCATCACTGCAACGGTTCCGCCAGATCGCCGGGCAATTAACGGCAATTATGGTACGATTCACTTCTCCAAAGAGGCAGCCACTATGGGAAGAATCCTGAAAGCTATCTGGCAGGGCATCACAGCTGCCAAGCAGATTGTAGGAAATCTGCTTTTCCTGGGGCTTGTCGTGGTGTTGCTGGTGGTCGCACTAACTGGTGACGACGACGCCGTTCCAGACAGTGCTGCCTTAATCCTGAACCCGAGCGGGACGCTGGTAGAACAAAAGACGGCGATCGATCCGGTCAATCAGCTTCTGTCCGGGTATAGCGACCAAGAGAACGAAACGCTGGTCAAAGACGTTCTGGACGCCATCAGAAACGGCAAAGGGGATGCCCGCATCAAGGCGATGGTCCTCGATCTGCAGAATCTGCAGGGGGCTGCCCTCAGCAATCTTCAGGAGATCGGCGCCGCACTCATCACCTTCAAGGAATCAGGCAAGAAGATCTACGCGTTCGCCGGCAGTTACGACCAGAACCAATATTATCTGGCGGCCCACGCCGATCACGTCTATCTCAGCGACCTCAGCTTCGGCGCGTTCGGTGTCTTGTTGCAGGGATACGGAATGTATCCCACCTTCTACAAGAGCGCGCTCGACAAGCTGAAAGTCCAAATCCACGTATTTAAAGTGGGTACATATAAGACATTCGTTGAACCATTTACCCGTGACGGCATGTCCGACGAGGCGAAAGAAGCGAACAGCGAACTGTTAGGCGTCCTCTGGGATGCGTACCGCAACGATGTAACTGGGCTGAGAGGAATCACCCCGGAGAGTTTCGATCGCTACAGCAACCAATATGATCTGTTGCTGCGGGAAGCTGGCAACGACGTTGCCCAACTGGCTGTGAACCAGGGCTTAGTGGATGCACTGAAATCTCGAAAAGAGTGGGCCGATGAACTGACCGAACTCGTCGGCAAGAAAGGGTCCAGCTACAGCGGTATTGGCTTTAGAAGCTACTTATCGAATGTCAGACCACCCGTTGCCATACCGAATCAGACCATCGACAAGATCGCCGTCATCGTTGCCAAAGGATTTATCCTGGATGGTGACCAGCCCCAAGGAACTATCGGCGGTGAGTCAACCGCAAAACTGATCCGGCAGGCGAGAGATGACGCCACGGTAAAAGCGGTCATCATGAGACTCGACACCGGCGGAGGGAGTGCCTACGCGTCGGAGGTGATCCGAGATGCATTGAACACTACCCAGAGTGCCGGC